>ERZ1106969.237-NODE-237-length-63472-cov-45.429585_pt1 | contig 63472 bp, 64 predicted proteins | sample MGYA00403685_ERZ1106969 | MGnify/ENA primary metagenome ERZ1106969 (study PRJEB35170, sample SAMEA104062416) | human gut metagenome | biome: human gut; feature: human-associated habitat; material: faeces | place: Denmark | collected 2012-05-18 ... | reverse complement strand
AATACAGTGTCCTTGTGGTTTACATAAGTCTTGCTTTCCTTCATAGGCAACTCTCCTTACTCATAAATTCCACAATCTTCACAATTATCATAAATCTCACATTCTCATATTCTCATATTCGCATATTCTCTGATTCTTATAAAATAATTAATGAAGACCGTTCAACAATATAATTCATAAAAATAATTATTATAATTGTCATACAGTAAAGAGATTGTTTCACAGAAAAGTAATTCCTTATTAAGATAGTATCACTTGATACCCTCAAAGACAAGCATATATAAGCTAAATCGACGACTATTCCTTAATCACTTTCAGTATAGCACAATTAGAATTTATAATTATTATTACTATAAATAATATAGCATACATCTTTATTTATTGCAAGCATTTCTTTTGTTTTTATATTTTAAATATATACAAATATACATATATACATATACAGACCTATTAACACACCTATTTGCGTTATACCAATTAATTGACTTATACAAAATAAGCCTGTCTACATAGATAACAGCCCGGCTCCGGTTTAATCTAATCTAACATAATATAATGTATTAATTAATTAAAATATTCCCAATAATAAGCAAAGCCCATTAGTTCTTATTCTATTGCAGTGTCTCCGCCCACCTCAGTTCAATAATATCTGGTCCACTGTTACAAAAATATACCCCTTTGCCTGTAGCTCATCTATTATTTCCAATGCTGCTGCCACACTTGTATTATAATTATCATGCAAAAGAATTATATTTCTATCCTGTGTATGTTTTACAACATCTACAACTATTCCTCTTACATCATTTCTGTTCCAGTCCTCTGGGTCTACATTCCACATAACAGGAATAAGGTCAATCTCTTCCAACAGCTTATTAGAATATTTTCCATATGGCGGTCTTATATAAGTCACCTTTTCGCCAGTTATCTGCTCTAATGTTTCATTTGTAAGCTCTATTTCCTTTTTTGCATCATCAACTGATAACGTCGATAAATCTATATGCGTATATGTATGATTTCCGATTATGTGTCCCTCATCATGCATTCTTTTTACAACTTCAGGATAATTCTTAGCATTTTCTCCAATAAGAAAGAACGTAGCTTTTATGCCACGTTCTTTAAGTCCATCAAGTAATTTTTCTGTTGTATCTTTCCATGGGCCATCGTCAAATGTTATCGCAATCATTTTCTCGTTTGTCTCTAAATCCGTCATATCATTTAATTTTGTATCGTCTGATTTTATATCGCCTAATTTTGTATCATTTAATTTTGTATCGCTTAATTTCATATCAGTCATGTCAGTCATCTTAGCATTTTCATCTTCAGCATTACCGCTCTCAGCTATGGAATCGCTTCCTGCATCAATATTATTGTAAGAATTAAGATTATCCTCATTAGATTTTATTTCCATATTGGATTTTGTTTTCTCATCGGGTTTTATTTTCCCGGCAGAATTTCTTCCGTTCTTACAGTTTTCAGTTAAAAATGATATTAATATTGCCACAATTATAATAGCAATTACAGCTATAATATTTTTATGTTTTTTACGCATAAATATAACTAGCCTTTTATGACGTTATTTATATAATTATATTCAAACTAATTTCTGCTAACCCATATTTTCCTGATTTTTCAATATTGGTGTTCTTATAACCTGAACTATAAGAGGTATTACCATTACCACCCACACAATAGGTTCCGCAATTATGACTCCCCAATAGCCCAAAACCGGTACAAGAAGGAATGTAATCAGGACTTTTCCAACAAGCTCAATCATGCTTGAAATTATAGGTGTTATCCTGTCTCCTATACCCTGAAGTGAATTTCTTATAATTGTAATCATTGCAGTTACAAAATAAAGACATGAATCCACTCTCATATATAGTGAAGCTGTGTTTATTACCGTTTCATTATCTGAACTGATTAACATTTTTACAAATGCAGGGACTATTGTATATGACAGAATCACTACAAATCCGCACCAGCACCAGCCCATAAGCACGGCCGTCTTTATGCCTTTTTTTATTCTGTCCTTTTTGCCTGCACCAAGGTTTTGTCCGCAAAATGTTGCCATAGTTGTTCCAAGCACAGAAAACATCATCATAAAAAGCTCTGTAATTCTTCTTGCTGTAGTATGTGCAAGGATTATATCCTGTCCAAAGGAATTGATTGCACCCTGTAACGAAACCGTTCCTATCGAAACAAGTGAACTCATAAATCCCATTGAACAGCCTGTACTTAACATTTTGCCAAAAAGCAGTCTGTCATCTTTAAAATGTTTTTTCTCAATTCTTAAAACCGGATATCTTACAAACATGTATATAAAGCATGCCACCATTGCTATAAACTGTGAAGCAACTGTAGACAATGCTGCCCCACGCACTCCCAATGGAATATACTTAAGGAATAAAATATCACCCGCAATATTTAATCCTACAGATAATGCAAGAAACATAAGTGGAGTAAATGAATCCCCTATTGCCCTTAAAAGCGCTGCACAGCAGTTATATAACATCAAAATAGTCATACCGGCAAATATTATAAATATATAATCATATGCCTCTTTATATAGATTATCCGGTGTATTTAACAGTTTTAAAAACGGACGCAAAAAAACAAGCACCAATACAGTAAGAATTACAGCTATACTGACTCCATACTTTATACTTGATGCTACTGTCTTTTTAAAATTATTAATATCCGATGCTCCAAAATATTGTGCCGCTATAACTGCAAATCCGTTGGTAAGTCCCTGTAGAAATCCTATTATTAATGTATTCACCGAATTGGTTGAACCAACTGCTGCAAGAGAACTCTCTCCTAAATAATATCCTACTATCTTAGTATCCGCCAGATTATATCCCATCTGCAAAAGAGTTCCCAATAAAACCGGAAATGCAAATATAACTATAAGCTTTGTAATATTTCCTTTTGTTAAATCTCTCATATATTATTGTCCGAGATATTCATCCATCTCTTCTTCCATAGCTTTATATTCAACATCCATCGCAATAGCCATCTCACCATATAAAAGCTTTCTTGCTGTGATGAGCATTCTGCTGTCTGATGATTTCATTTTTCTTAAATCTTTGGCTCTCTCATTCTTAATGTTATATAAAGTTCTTAAAAGCTGCATGAGCTTTAATGTATCCTGTGATTTCACATATTCATCATACTGCATAGGTGTAACTTTTTCATTAAGAAGTGTATCTTTCTTACAATTCTGTGCTCTTACTATAAGCTTCTCTGCCTCTTCCCTGCTTATGATTTTTCTCATCATAACCTTAGTACTGTTGACCGGTGAATAAATAATTCCTTTGTTATCATATACCGGCTGTAAGAAATAGTATTTGCCATCAATACCTTTGATTGGAGGAACATCTATACTTTCTACTTCACATACTCCTACTATGCCATATACAACTTTATCTTTTACTTCAAACATGTATCTTTCCTCCTGTATTTATCTATTGTTCCTGTCTCTTTTCTATATTATTATATATCAATTTTTTAATTTTTTCAAAGCAAAAAACACAAAAAAAGAGACTGTAGTATTAAGAATTACTGCAAACTGCTGTCCTTAATACTACAGTCTCAAGTTTTATGTAACCACTAATTAATATAAATCAACTCTTCCGGCAACATTTCCGTTTGCTACATAATAGCAAGCATTGTCTTCCGGCTTTAAGTATAACTTAAGGTCTTTTATTTCTAAATTCTGTGCCTTGCAGTCTGCAACTACTCTTGAAACAAGAGTGTCTTCATCAACCTGATTGTTGTTATACTGGAAGAATAACTCTTTCTTGAAATCCTTCTTTGCTGCTGTCTTTCTTGTAGCAGTCTTTTTAGCTGTTGTCTTTGTTTCAGCTTTTGCTGCTGTTTTTGTTTCTGTCTTTGATGCAGCCTTTGGTTCTGCTTTTGCTTCTGTCTTTGTTACAGCCTTCTTAGCTGTTGTTTTCTTAGCTGTAGCCTTTGTTTCTGTCTTTGCCTCTACTTTAGATGTCTCTGCCTTAGCTGCTGTTTTAGTTGTCTTTCTTGTTGTCTTCTTAGGTTCAGTCTTACTTGCTGTCTTAACTTCTGCTTCTTTTGATACATTTCCAAAAATTTCATTAGTCTCCAACATAATTTCTACCTCCTCTAAATTAACATGTTAAAAACTGCTCTAAACTATCAACTGCCTGCTCTTCATCTGTACCTTCAGCCGATATTGCAACTGTTATTCCCTTACGCAGACCAAATGCCATCATTCCCATAAGGCTCTTTGCATTAATGCTCTTACCTTCTGCCTCAATAAGTATGTGACTATCAAATTTACATGCTGTCTGTACAAGTTCTGCAACAGGATTCTTGTGTGTCTTTTCAATGTCTGTTACTTCAATTGTCTTTGTCATTGTTTAACATCCACCTTAACTTAAATAAATAATATAATCAAAGAAAATGCATAAATCATTTTCTTTGATTACTTTACGAGTTTACTCTAACAACGTTTAGAAGTCAACACATACTTTTTTTATTTTTCATTTTTTAAACATTTTCACTTAAATATTTTTATCTTTTAAACCCTCATTATACAGCTCTATCATCTGCTCATCCGTATCGGGTAAAGGTTCATATTCCAAAAATATTTCCACAAGTCTTTTTTCCCTGTCATCAGCAGCTTCGTAATTTTTCAGCTTTTCTGCTACGGTACTTTTAAGTGCTGTTATGTCTTTTATATCTTCTTCCTTTGCAATTCCAAGCTTCCCGCTAAGATATCCAAGAGCATAAGCATACTCATAATTTCCGGTCATTCGTGCATCACTGAAACCGCATTTTATTTTGACAGCATTTTTTGCCAGTAATGGAACCATTTCTATTCGTTAAGCTCCTTTTTAAATGTTCTTATATAATCTTTTGCAGCTTCCGCATTATAATTATTATTTTCAAGAAGTTTTATAAAATGTGAACCTACTATTGCTCCGTCTATAATATCACTGACAGGCTTAACATCCTTTGCTTCTCTTATTCCGAAGCCCATCATTACAGGGATTGTACTGACCTTGGCAACCTCTGACAAATATTCTCTTATGCGTGCATGGAAATTAGCCTCATTTCCTGTTACACCCATCTGTGAAACGCAATAAACAAAACCTCTTGCATTTTCAAGAATCATAGGTATTCTCTGCTTTGAAACAGGTGAAACAAGCTGTATTATTATAGGTGAATTTTCATATTTTGCTAACTCATCAGCAAGCTCTTTTTGTTCTTCAAAAGGAAGATCAGGTACAATAAGTCCGTCCACGCCACTTGCCACACATTCCTTTACAAACTTCTCAATACCATAATGGTAAATAGTATTATAATACATCATGAAAAGAATTGGAACTTCTGCACCATCTTTTCTTACTTCCTTCATAGTTTCAAATACTTTTGCAAGTGTTGTGCCATTAAGTATAGAACGATACGAAGCATCCTGAATAACAGGTCCGTCTGCAACCGGATCGGAAAACGGAATTCCAAGTTCGATTACATCAATTCCTGCTTCTTCCTGAGCCTTTATAAGTTCCTTTGTCTTAGTTAAATCAGGAAGTCCTGCTGTCATATATGTAATAAATGCCTTTTCCTTCTTCTCCTGTAAATCAGCCATTTTCTTTTCTATTCTGTTCATTATTTGTTAGTCTCCTCTCCATTAAGATATTTCTGGACTGTATTAACATCCTTGTCTCCTCTTCCTGAGAGACACATTATTATTGTCTTGCCCTGATATTCACCCTGTGCCATTTTAAGTACATGCGCAAGTGCATGAGCACTCTCAATAGCAGGAATAATTCCTTCCATTCTGCAAAGCTCCATAAGTGCATCCATACATTCCTTATCTGTTACTGACACATATTTTGCTCTTCCCGAATCTCTTAAATAAGCATGTTCAGGCCCAACTCCCGGATAATCAAGTCCTGCTGAAATTGAATGTGCAAGTTCGATATTACCGTCATCATCCTGTAACAGATAAGTCTTCATTCCATGAAGTATCCCCGGTTTTCCAAGAGCCATTGCGCTTGCATGCTTTCCTGTTTCAATTCCAAGTCCGCCTGCCTCAACTCCTATAAGCTCAACATCCTTATCATCAATAAAGTCAGCAAACATTCCTATAGAGTTAGAACCACCTCCGACACATGCAACTACTGCATCAGGAAGTTTTCCTGTCTTTTCAAGTATCTGTCTTCTTGCTTCTTTGCTTATGATTCTCTGGAACTCCTTAACCATCTTAGGGTATGGATGTGGACCAACTGCCGAACCTATAATATAAAATGTATCCTCTGCCTTCTCAGCCCATGTTCTTATTGCCTCGTTAGTTGCATCCTTTAATGTAGAGCTTCCTGTTGTTACCGGCGAAACCTTAGCACCAAGCATTTCCATTCTGAATACATTAAGCTTCTGTCTTTCTATATCCTCAGCTCCCATAAAAACTGTACATTCCATATTAAAAAGAGCTGCTCCGGTTGCAGTTGCAACGCCATGCTGTCCTGCTCCTGTCTCTGCTATAACCTTTGTTTTTCCCATTCTCTTTGCAAGAAGAATCTGACCGATTACGTTATTTATCTTATGTGCTCCGGTATGATTTAAATCTTCTCTCTTAAGATAAATATTAGTCTTATACTTTTCACTTAATCTTTCAGCATAATAAAGAGGAGTCTCTCTTCCTACATACTCCTTTAAATAATACATGTACTGCTTAATGAATTCAGGATCTTTTATTGCTTCCTCAAATGCTTTTTCAAGCTCATCAAGTGTGTTCATAAGTGATTCTGAAACGTATTGTCCTCCAAATTCTCCGTAATATCTGTTGTCTGCCATAATTTTATCTTTTCCTTTCTGCCATATGTTTTATATTGCTTTATATTCTTCTTTATCTAAACTGATTTACTGCATTTACAAATTCTTCTACCTTCTGCGGACTTTTGCCCTTTTTATCCAAATCGTATTCAACTCCCGAGCTTACATCTATAACATCAGGCTTAACCGTATCTATTGCTTTTGCAACATTATCTTTATTAAGTCCTCCTGCAAGAAACAGCATTTTTTCTTTAAGCAGCGGATTGTTTAATTTTAATTCATTAAGAGCATTCCAGTCAAATGTTTTACCGCTTCCCGGAGTTCCTGCATCAAATAATATCCCTTTAATTTTTGATTTGTTGTTTAATCCTGATATTTCGTTGTCAATTGCTTTTGCATCCTTTACATTAACAGCCCTTATTATGGAAATCCCGGCATCGTTGTATACATCTTCTTTAAGTACACCATGTATCTGTATGTAGTCAAAGCCGGCAACCTCAATACATTGCAATTGTTCTTTGTCCGGTGATACTGTTACAGCAAATGTTTTAATGTCCGATTTTTTCAATTCTGTAATAATTTCCTGTGCTGTTTCAATTGAAATATTTCGCTTGCTTTTCGGATAATATAATACCATTCCCGCATAATCGACTTTGTATTTCCTTAAAAGCAATGCATCCGAGACACTTGTAAGCCCACAGATTTTAATTTTTGTATACATCTTTAAACTCTCCTACAAGCTTCTTAGGATTGTCTGCTTCCATAAGCACTGTTCCTATAAGTAATGCATCTGCCCTGCTTTCGGATAACAGCTTAACATCATCCGGTTTTGATACTCCGCTTTCAGATACAAGGATTTTTCCTTTTTTTCTTTCCTCATCACTTAACATTGATGCCAATCTTTTAGTGGTATTTAAGTCAATTTCAAATGTCTTTAAATTTCTGTTATTAATTCCGATTATTTTCACATCAAGTGAAAGCATTCTTTGCATTTCCTCTTCATCATGAACCTCACATAACACGTCAAGTCCTAAAGATTGTGCCAGATTATATAACTCCATGAATTTGTCATCATCAAGTATCGCAGCAATAAGAAGAATCGCATCCGCCCCTATCACTTTAGCTTCATATACCTGATATGTATCAATAATAAAATCTTTTCTTATTATTGGAAGGTTTGTCATCTTTCTTATTTCTTTTAAATATTCGACACTTCCGTTAAAATGGTCCTGCTCGGTAAGGCAGGATATTGCATCCGCCGATTCAGAATACTGGCTTATTCTCTCACCAAGGTCTATCTTATTATTCATTGTTCCATGACTTGGTGATGCCTTTTTAAATTCACCTATTATTGATAAACCATCCTTTGCCAGTGCATCATAGAAGCTTATGCTTTTTCTTTCGGAGTTTCTTGCAAGCTCCTCCATTTCCTTCTGACTTACCTTCTGCTTTTCCTCAATAAGTCTTTTCTTTTTGTCTTCAACTATTACATCAAGAATCATTTTGTACTCCTGTTTTTATATTTTAAATGCAGCCGTTTATAAAGTTCTCTATCATTCTTTTGCCATGCTCAGTATATATTGACTCAGGATGGAACTGCAATCCGACTATCTTATATTCTTTATGTTTTACAGCCATAACCTCTCCGTCATCAGTTCTTGCAATGACTTCCAGCTCATCCGGCATGGTATCCTGTATTATTGCAAGCGAATGATATCTTGCAACCTTAACCGGAGAAGATATTCCTGTAAATATGCTGTCCTCACTATGTATTATATCAGACTGTTTTCCATGACATATTTTCTTTGCATAAGATACTGTTGCACCAAATGCGGCACCTATGCACTGATGTCCTAAACATATACCAAGTATAGGTTTCTTTCCTGCAAAATGTTTTATCACATCAACACAGATGCCTGCTTCCTGAGGGCTTTTAGGGCCCGGTGAAATAACTATCGACTGTGGATTTAACTCTTCTATCTGTTCAATTGTAATCTTGTCATTACGGACAACTTTAACATCATCATTAAAGGTTCCTATGAACTGATAAAGGTTATATGTAAACGAATCATAATTATCAACCAGCAAAATCATAACTTTTCCTCCTTAACAAGTGTTTTTGCAAGTGCCATTACCTTATTGCAGCACTCTGCATATTCATTTTCCGGTACTGAATCTGCAACTATTCCTGCTCCTGCCTGAAGGTATACATTTTTGCCTTTCTTAATCATCGTTCTTATGGTTATGCAAAAATTCATATTTCCGTTAAAGCCAATGTATCCTGTTGCTCCGCCATATAATCCTCTTCTTACGGTCTCAAGCTCATCTATTATTTCCATTGCCCTTATCTTAGGTGCTCCGCTTAAAGTTCCTGCCGGAAGGAAGGAAGATACCAAATCAAGTGGATGGTAATTTCCGTTCTTCTTGCCCTCAACCAAAGATACTATATGCATTACATGTGAATATCTCTGTATATTCATAAACTGTGCAACTCTTACGGTTCCTATCTCTGAAATTCTTCCCATATCATTTCTTGCCAAATCAACTAACATTACATGCTCTGCTCTTTCCTTTTCATCTGCAAGAAGCTCTCTTTCAAGTCTGATATCCTCATCCTCGTCTTTTCCTCTTTTTCTTGTTCCTGCAATAGGGCATGTATATACTTTCTGGTCCTCCTGTTTTACTATCATTTCAGGTGAACTTCCTATTATCTCAAAGTCTCCAAAATTAAAATAATAAAGATAAGGTGACGGATTTAAGACTCTTAATTTTTCATAGAGATTAAAGCCATCCTGTTCTGTTCTTATTGTCCATCTCTGTGATAATACAGTCTGGAAAATATGTCCTTCTTTGATATAATTTTTAATCTTTTCAACCTTTTTTGAATATTCTTCAACAGTGTCCGATTTTTTCAATATCACACCATCAAGAGTCATATCAGGCTGCTCATCTTTATAAGCCTCAACGCCCTGTCTTGCTGTATCTATCAGTTCTTCTGCCTCTTTTAAAGCTTTCTGTTTTCCTTCTTTACTGTCTTCTTCCAGAACAACCGCTGTAAATGTTTCAGCCTCATGGTCTATTGCAATAAATTTAGTGGCAAGCATTAACTGTATTGTCTCTATTCCAATCTCATCTTCATTATCATCAGGAAGTTCCTCTGTATATCTTATATAGTCATATCCAAGACTTCCAACCAGTCCTCCATAGAATTCAAGTTCAATGCAGTCCTTTTCAATCTCAAATTCATCATAATATTTTTTTAATTCTACTAAAGGATTACCTTTTCTTACTTCCTTTGTTCCATCATTTCTTGTAATCACCAGACTATCTTTATCTGACTGGATAATCTCCTGTGGGTCAACACCCATAAATGTGTATCTGCCTTTTTCCTTGTCATTGCTCTCCATTAAGAAACCTTTATGTGTTCTTCCAAGGCCCTTGTATAAACTTATTGCAGATTCATTAACAATACTGACTGTTTTCTTGTACGCTTTAAGCTTTCTTTTCATTACCATGCTCCTTTATTTCCTGCTGCGTTCCTTTTCTCATCGCTATTAACACAAAAAATCCCTGACAGCATAATGCTGTCAGGGACGTATTAACGTGGTGCCACCCTAATTTCATTGACAATTAACATTCCTTTATCCGTAAGAAAATCAAATCTGTTTAACTTTCTTCAAATAAAAAAGGTGGTATATCCTAACCGGATATGCCACCTGTTATATCAATCTCATTATCAGATACTTAAATAAATATCCTTCCTCTGTAACGTGAGGTCACGTCGCGGACTACTTACAATGTGTTCACCTGCGCATCTCCCAAACCCATTCCTTCCAACTCTCCATACTGCATTCCACCATCGCAGCTCTCTGTGATGTACCTTTTGAAAGTACTCTTTTGTTCATAGATTTTAAATATTCAACTGAATATATAATATCACCAGCAATCATAATCGTCAACCCTAAAATTAATTTTTATAGGGTATTTTTCTATAAATGCTGACTATTATTAATCATTTTTCCTTATTTACTAAAGAATTGTAACTAGTTCTTCCGGCTCATTTATCTTTGCCTTATATTTATCGACATCGCCAAAACCGTATGCAGCAAATATGAAATCAATATCAGCATTCTCCGCCGATATGGCATCTCCCTTAGTATCACCTACATACACCGGATTATAAAGGTTATTACGTTCCATAAGTATTTTATTACTCTCACCCTTTGATACTCTTGTTCTTCCCCAACATTCTGTATCCTTAAAAAACGCAGCCATATCATGCGCCTTTAAAAAGCTTTCTATATATCCGTCCTGACAATTACTAACTATAAACAAAGGATAACGATCCCTTAAAACAGTCAATGTACTTCTAAGTCCCGGATACAGCTCGCCTCCGGTCTTGGCAAGATAGTCATTTTCAAATATGCATAACTCATCCATAAGATTATTTCTTACTTCCTCTTTCTCATTTGGAAATAATTTAGCTGCTATGTCATACATCGGAAGTCCCATACACTCAGATAAATCATCCTCTGTAATAGGTTTTCTTTGTATTTCGGGATGTTTATCAAGAATAATATTCCACGCTTCGCATATAGGTCTTGTTGAATTCCACAATGTTCCGTCCAAATCAAATATGATGCCATCATATTTTTCAGTTAATTTTTTCAAAATTAATTACCGCCTTCCACTTTTTCAAGTTCGTCAAGAAGTGCTTCCAACTTCTTTTCACCTGTAATATCATAAACTATAGAAAAACAATCTTTGGCAAGCTTATATTCATTATCATGCATCATAAGTTCTCCAACTCTGTAAATTATTCCGATTGTATCTGAATCAGGGCCAGGCTCTATACCATTTTCATCAAACATTTTCTGCATGTCTTTTATTGAATAATCCGGAGTTTTATCATTCAATGCTGTCTCAAGATACTTAAGCTCATTGTCGGCATTTTCGGTATGGTAATATATATTACTGTATATATAGCATGCCCTTGCAAGTTCTGTATTATACTTTGAAACATTTATATAACCCATATTCCTGTAATATCTTGCCATGGTTGCCCTTGTGCAGCATAATCTGTATGCATTCTTTGTCTGTTCAAGATATCTGTCATTCATTCCAAGATATTTATAACATTCTGCAAGTCCAAGAATTGCATCCAGATCTATCGGATTCCATTCGATTGCCTGTATAAATGCTTCTTTAGCCGCATTGTATTTGGCAAGCTTTATGCATAGCTCGCCATAGGTTCTTAAATACTCGCCAATCGGAATATCCGTACATAATACATCAGCATCAGGCTTGTAGTAAAACACATAAAGATAATACTCCATAACGTGGTTAAGACTTATATATATTTCCTTCTTATCATTATCAGATGTGCTTATGCTTATATGTCCGTTTTTTTCAAAATGTGCAGCCCTTCTTACATCCATTCTTTCTGTGAGGTCATTAATCAGTTCATCAAGCATCTTAACTGCTTCATTATAATTTTCTGATTTAAACACCTCTTCAAAATTTTTATAACGTTCCTTCAATTCATCAATATTATCTATATTCATCTTTAATTATCCTTATCTATTCAGCTATTCTTCAGGCTTTTCCTTTTTATCTTTCTTTATATCTTTGCCTCGTTTTCCAAAACAGCCCTTTAATACCGCTATGCTTCGTGGCATTACAGTTACTGTTCTGGTATCATTATTAACAAATGCCTTGTTTTCTTCGTCAGCAGAACACAATACTACCTGCCACTCCTCTTTTGTATCATTAAGCTTTGGAAGTGCAAGTTCATGTTTTTCCCAATGCATGTTGTATGCAATATATATAAGCTCTCTTGAACTTTCATCTGCATATTTACAAGAGTACATTATACCTACATGTCTGTCAAAATTCTCCATTGACGTAAACCATGCACTGCTTCCATGATAAGATATGTCAGGATAGCCGCATGATAATCTGTCAGCAAACTGAAGAGGTGCATCCATATGAAGTATCTTATACTTCTTTCTCATTAAAATAAGCTGCTTTACCCAGTCATGTATCTCAGATGATAAAGCATTATCATTCCATGTCACCCATGAAATTTCACTGTCAACACAATATGGATTATTATTACCATTCTGCGAGTTGCACATTTCATCACCAGCAAGTATAAGCGGTGTTCCCTGAGATAGCATAACCATCATAAATGCGTTCTTTATCTGTTTCTTTCGCAACTCACGGACTCTCTTCTTACGGGATTTGCCCTCTTCGCCACAATTCCAGCTATAATTAAAATTCTCTCCGTCCCTATTATTCTCGCCATTAATCTCGTTATGTTTTCTGTCAAAGCTGACTAAATCATATAATGTAAAGCCATTATTGTTGGTTATATAATTTATCTCATAACTGTTTTTTCTGTTGCAGATAGATGCAGAAGTATAAGCTCTTAGCTGGTTTTCATCACCTTTAAGATACCGTCTTGCAATATTTTGAAATTCATTATTATAACTTGCCATATGTTTGATACTACCGGCATATTCATCCCAGAACTGTGTCAATATCTTGGTATCAGAAAGATATGGGTCATTCGCAATATATTTCATACAGTCATCTGCTCCATATAAATGAAAACCGTCTATGTGATATTCTGATACCCAGAATTTCAGGCAGTCCGCAATAAAAGCAGGATGCTTCTGATAAAAAAACATTTCCATAATGACTTCAATGCCATTATTATGAAGCTGCTTTACCATATCCTTAAATTCATTTATATAGTTAAAATCATTCTCATTAGCCGCTGTAAAAGAGGCTTTTGGCATAAAATACAAGCCGTCAACATAACCCCAGTAATTAACCGGCTTCTTAATCTCCTTAGAGCCATATATACCATTATCCTCATCATTTGAAAATCTTTGTATCTCATCAAATTCATAAGCAGGCATCAACTCAAGCGTTGTGATTCCCAAATCTTTAAGATAATCTATTTTTTCAATTACACCTGCAAATGTACCTTTATTCTTAACACCTGATGTACGGCTTTTTGTAAAGCCCCTTACATTAATTTTATATATAATACTGTCACTTAATGATATTTCACATTTATTATCATTTTCCCAGTCATATTCCTCTATTTCAACAGGACATACATACCTGCTGTTCTTCTTATTAACCCCAAAATTTCCGCAGTCTGTCACTGCTCTTGCATATGGGTCAACAACCAATTTCCCATTCACTTCATATGCATAATAACAATCCTTTAAAGACACTCCTCCAACAAGACATGAAAATACATTTCCCTTTTTATATGAACCATCAAGCTCTATCTTTTTGATAATTCTTTTTTTCGCGTCCTTATAAATACAAAGAAATACTTTATCTGCTGTATTGGCAAACGAAAAATTATATCCGTCTTTATTTTTTGTACAACCCATTATCATGGGATTACCTCTACTTATAAGCATATTTTCTGTCTCCATTCAAGTCTTAGTTTTCAATGTCTTTTATCTTTTCCTTGGTTCCGTATAAACCTGTCATCGTCTTTTTATCAAGCATATAGAATTTCATTATAAATATTGTTATCAGCCATCCACATATAGGTATTATACAATAAAAGAATATTGTCATAAACTTAAGCTGTGGCGTAAGTGCATCTTCAACCTGTGGGAACACCTTTGAATATCCTATAAGTGACAACGCAACTCCCACAAAGCCTGTCCCAAGTGCAGAAAATGATTTATCAACAAACGAAAAAAGTGCCCCCATAATTCCCGGAACAAAATGTCCGCTTATAGTATATTCATAATCCGTACAGTCGGCTATCATAGGCACAACCATATTATTAGTGATTGATTTAACTCCGTTAAGAAGTGTAAATATAATAAGAAATACCACCGTTAAAAGATTGATATGCCAGATGCTTATTTGTGTCATATCACAGAAAATCATCATTAACATAAGCATGGTCTGAAAAATAACAGCAAACCATGTAGATACAACCATTGCTTTCTTCTGCCCGACCTTCTGTGCATAATGTATACCAATGTAAATAATCAACAGATTTGGAAATCCTATAATAATTCCTATTATACCCGCAAGAGCATAATTCTTCATAAGTATACCATAAAACATTACAATAACTGTAGAATTTCCGTAAACCATTGCTGCAAATTTATTAGATGCGGCAGCAACAACAAGCATTCTTATTGGTTTATTATGTTTAAAAATGCTTATGTAATCCTTAAAATGTATTGTCTGCTTTTTCTCTTCGTTTATCTTAAAATATTTAACATTATCCTTGCTCCATATCCCGATTACAGCAAGAATTGTACATATTCCCGACACTATAACAACCGTAATGACAAATTCAAAAAAAAGCCCCTGTACCTGAAAGCTCTTATATTTTCCGATAAGATATACAGACACATAAAATGCAACCAGTCCATGTGCAAACATTATAAATGTTGAATCAAAAAAAGTAATCAGAGGTCTTTGTCTGGCATCATTAGTTATTACCGACTGACCTGATTTTACAACTGCTGTCTGGAATGTATACCCGATTATATATACTGAATAAACCAGAATAAAATATAACGGTCTTATAACAGCAGGCACATGTGAAGTTGTAAAAAACAAAACCAGAGAGCTTATTGCCATAAGAACATAGCCAATTATAATAAAGGGTCTGAATTTGCCATATTTTCCGTTAGTCTTATCTATAACATATCCTATGACCGGGTCTGTAACTCCGTCAAATACTCTCATTCCGGTTAAAATAAACGATATTAAAACTACTCCAAGACCGGCTATTCCGTTTGCATAATATGAAACATAGCCCATCATCGCAAGATAGAGATTAGTTGATGTATTATTAAGTGAAAATAATGCTATCTGCCATATATGAGCTTTATTAACTTCAATAAGATTATCCTTATTATCAGTCGTCGTATCCTGCATACTAATCCTCCGTATCTGCCCTATGATTTTTATAATATTCCCTCATAATCAAAATCAGGTATATAGCTTTCTTTTGCTGTTTCTCCCTCCTGAATAAACCCATTGTTGACACCTATATCAATTGCATAATCAACAACACTGTCATATTCTTCCTCGGTAACTTTTCTGTTAAGTTCAGGAAATTCACGGACGTTTTTAAGAGGTGTGTATTGATTCATTATACTGATATAAATATCGTCCTTGTATGTATCATATAAATATTTCACAACTTCCTTAGAATCCTTAGTATTTCCCGGTAATACAAGATGTCTTACTATAACACCTTTTTTCATTATATCTTCTTCTACATATTTATCCTTAACAAGGCGGTCGCTTTTATCAAAAAACTGCGGTTTGCCTGTCTGTCTTACCATTTCTTTTATTACAGCAGATGCCTTTATAAAATAGTCCCCTGCATTGGAATATTTTCCTGATAACTCGCTGCTTACATACTTTAAATCAGGAAGATATACATCAACAAGCCCATCAAACAACTTAATAGTCTCTACTTCTTCATACGCTCCTGTATTATAAACTATTGGAATTTTCAAGCCATTATTCTTTGCTATATGTAAGGCATCTATTATCTGTATGGCAAAATGTCCAGGCGTAACAAGATTTATATTGTTGGCACCCTTATCCTGTAATTCAAGAAAAATCTCTGCAAGTCTTTCTATGCTTATAACTTTCCCCTTCTTCGCAGCTGCAATATCATAATTCTGACAGAACACACATCTTAAATTACAGCCTGTAAAAAATACCGCGCCACTTCCTCTATCCCCTGAAATGCACGGTTCCTCCCACATATGAAGTGCAGCACGGGCAGCCATTATTTCATTTGAACATAAACAGTAGCCCGTGCCTTTATCCCTGTCAATATTACATTTTCTTGGACATATGTTACACTTCATTTTCTTTTCCTTTTTCTGTATTATCTATTATTGTATCATCTATTATCGCATTATCTATTATTATTTAGTCATATTTTTATTTCATCAGCTCTGATAATTTGGCAAATGCCTGGCTTATTCCTCCAACCTCATTAATGAGTCCGACCTTTACCGCATCTTCTCCAACCAATATCGTTCCTAAATCTTTAGTAAGCATCTTGGTATTCACCATCATCTTTTCTATTGCTTCTTTGCTTGTATCACTGTGCTTTGCTATAAAGGACACTATGCGGTCTGATATTCTTTCAAAATAATCATAAGTCTGTTTTGCTCCTATTATAGTTCCATTCATTCGCACCGGATGTATTATCATCGTTGCTGTCGGAACAATAAATGAATAATCAGTGCTTACTGCCAAAGGTACTCCGATACTGTGTGAATCTCCCAGAATAAGCGACACTGTAGGCTTCGACATTGATGCTATCATCTCCGAGAGTGCAAGTCCGGCACTTACATCTCCTCCCACTGTATTCATAAGAAACAATATTCCACCTATGCGTTCGTCATCTTCAAGAGCTGCAAGCTTGGGAAGCAGATGCTCGTATTTGGTTGATTTACTTGTTGCCGGAAGATTGTCATGACCCTCTATCTCGCCAATTATCGTCATAAGCTGAATTGCTTTATGTTCCCCATTATGCTCTAAAACTACCTGTCCACCCTCTACTATCGAACTTCCTGCCTTATTAACATTATCTTTGCTGTTATCTTTCCCGTTATCTTTGCTATTGTCCTTCTCATTATCCAGATTGGATTTATCCACATTGGATTCTTTCATATCCTGTTCCTCCTATAATCTATAGTCATAGGATATCCAATAAGATAAACTTTATACTTTTAGCTGTATATAACACCTTTCGCCAAATTCTCTGACATGTCCTGATAACGCATTTTTCATAGCCTTAAATCGGTTGACATCTAAGTTTAAATATACTATATTCTAATAGTATGCTTCTGTGGCTCAGTTGGTAGAGCAACGCATTCGTAATGCGTGGGTCGTGGGTTCGAGTCCCATCGGAAGCTTTTTTTATTTTGTGAAATTATATTTTATCTTTTCTTTATTTCTTTAATAAATCTTCTCTTTATTTCCTGCTGCATCTCATCTGCAACTTCCCCACTGTCATATCCGCGGTCTGATACATCCTTCTTAAATGGTATGAAACCTCCTGACATATTGTCATGGCCTCCGCCACTTCCTATTCCTTTAAGCGCTGCATTAGCTATTGCTCCTGCCGGATATTTGCCATTACTTCTTATCGAAAGCTTAACCCCTTCTGCTTTAATGGAATATACAACAACAAAATCAATGCCATCAAGTGACATAAGAAAATCTGCAATTGTTGCAATTAATGCTTCCTTACAGTCTGCTCCCGCATTTGCAAAGCACATATCACTTTCAACATCAACACTTGTAATAGCCTTATTATAAGCCATTAAATCCTCAAAGTTAAGCATACTGCTGTCAAGCATTGATAAAATTTTCTGGTCAGCCAGAGGATACAGCTTATAAAACATATCAAGATCTAACTGCTTAACCCCTCTCTTCATATCAGCAGTATCCACCTTAATTCCATACAAAAGTGCCGTAACCACCTTGTCAGGCATAGCAATATCATTTTCATAATAATATGATGCAATAATTGAAGCGCATGCGCCCATCTCAGGTCTTATATCCGAGAATAAATACTGCTCATTACCATATATCGGATGATGGTCTATGCATATAATTTCATTGCCCGCCATGTCAATAATATTGGCATTTCCCTTTTGCGAGTCCACTAAAATTATCTCATCTCGTTCTGAGATATCCTTCATCTCATTATACTCAGTCATCTCTATGCCAAGAAGACTTGCCATCTTGGATGCAACCGTTCTTTTTATGTCTCCCTTATAACATATCGTTGCATCTATTCCTTCGTGTTTTAATAATACCTGCAATCCGTATGCACTTGCAATCGCATCCGGATCAGGAAAATTATGTGTCTGTATATAGACCTTGTTTGTACTTATCTTTTTAATAAGTTCTTGAAGCTTTGTCATAAGAAACCCCTTATATTTTAAAATACCAGATTACAATGTATAAAATCACATTTTTCAACATAATCTGACTTTCCTAAAAAAGTATATTATTTATTATACTGAATTTCAATTATTTATAGAACTTTTTCTTTTTATTTTCATAAAATTATATTAACCAATATATTTGCCGGAGTCCTGTAATGAATCCAATCCTAGCCATGAAAAATGTTTCTTACTCATATCACACGCCAAAAGGCGAGACAAAAGCATTATCGGATATATCTTTTTCGGTAGAGGAAGGTTCTTTTACTTCTATCGTAGGTCCATCAGGATGCGGTAAATCCACTCTTTTGTCTTTAATTTCAGGGCTTATTGTCCCTGATTCCGGTGATATTTTAATAAATGATATTCCAGCAGATAAATCCAATATGCATATCGGATATATGCTTCAAAAAGATAACCTTTTTGAATGGCGCAGTGTCTATAGAAATGTTCTTTTAGGTCTTGAAATGCAGAAAAAAAAGAATCCTGAAAACATTAAAAAAGTCCAGAAAATGCTTGATTTATATGGTCTTTCTCCATTTAAAAATGCCCACCCTTCACAGCTTTCAGGTGGAATGCGCCAACGTGCCGCATTAATAAGAACTCTGGCATTAGAGCCGGATATTCTTCTTTTGGATGAACCATTTTCTGCTCTTGATTACCAGACAAGACTTGAAGTAAGTGATGATATAGGCAAAATACTCAAAGCCCAGAATAAAACCGCAATCCTTGTGACACATGATATATCTGAGGCAATTTCAATGGGCGACAGGGTTATAATTCTTACAAAACGTCCTGCAACAATTAATAAAATTATCGATATAAATTTATCCATTGATAACCGCACGCCTTTTCTTTCAAGGTCTGCTCCTGAATTCAAAGATTATTTTAATATAATATGGGAGGAGTTAAAAGATAATGGCTGATAGTAAATATATTGAAAATATTCCTCATTCAGTAAGTAATGAGCAGAAATTATATATAAGGAAATTAAAATTCTACAAATACACCATTACCGCATTAAGAATACTTATTTTTGTTGTTTTTATCGTTTTATGGGAATTATTAACCCGCGAAAATATAATCAATGCTTTCATTTTCAGTTCTCCGTCAAGAATAATAAACACCTTTATATCAATGGCAAAAAATGGAAAGATACTTATTCATATTTCTGCCACTGTATATGAAACATTTTTATCATTCTTTATTATTATAGTCGCCGGTGTCGGAACCGCTGTTATACTATGGCTGTCCAAAGGACTTTCAGATTGTCTTGAGCCATATCTTGTTGTATTAAACAGTCTTCCAAAGTCAGCACTTGCACCAATGCTTATCGTATGGCTCGGAAACAATATGAAAGCTATTATCGTTACTGCTATTTCTGTAGCTATTTTTGGTACAATTCTTAACATTTATACAGGTTTTTTGGAAACCGACAAAGAGAAAATAACACTTATAAAAACTCTTGGCGGCAATCGTTTTGATATGCTGTTTAAACTTGTTTTACCTGCTTCACGCAAAATAATAATCAGCAATATGAAAGTAAACATAGGGCTTTGCCTTGTTGGAGTTATAATAGGTGAATTCCTCGCAGCCAATAAAGGTCTTGGATATCTTATAATTTACGGAAGCCAGGTTTTTAAAATGGATTGGGTAGCCATGTCAATTGCAATTCTTTGCATAATATCAACAATATTATTTAAGATAATTGATTTAATTCAGAAAATATCATGCAAAATGTAATTTTATATTTGCATTATTATATATTTCGTATTATAATATTATTATATTAATTATAGTGTTGATATATTTTACTATTTAATACTCTGACGTTGGAGGTTTTATGATTTCTCTTAACATTACTGATGTACGACATTTTATGTCACAGCTTCTTGTTGGTGACACCTTTAAAAGCTTATATTTATCCGAAGCAGATATCACAACAGGAATTTCTTATACCATTAATGGTAACATTAATCGTTCATTTTATACCGATGAGGAGTTCAGTGAACTTAAAGATACTACTTACACACGCTGGGGCAATGTCCAGTCTTTGTGTTTTGAAATAATCAAAGGAAAGAAAGTTCCATCATCAATGAAGATTGTATTTCTGCTTCCTGATGAGGATGTCAATTCAATAATTAACGCTGATGATATTAATATAAGTCCAAGTGATATTAACGGACTATTTATCAATATAAGATATACTAACGGAACTCTTAACCTTGTTACAGGCACTTCCCTTAAGATATTTTCTATGGATAAGTCAATAGACCGTTCTTTTGACAGTTATGTAAGAGGCTTCCTTGATGAAGCTGATATCGCATATGAAGAAATGTAATTCTGTTAAGACTTGTTTTTAACTTGTACTATATAACTATATAACTATTTAATTCAACGAATTTAAGAAACAGGGAATGGCACGCTGATTGTATAACGTGTCATTCCCTGTTTTATAATTCATACTCTGCTTAGTATTTTTCGGTTACATCGCAGGTTGTAATAATATTTTATTAAAATTTATCAATATTTTATAATTGCCTTAAATTCACTGTTTATGCAGTTTTGAAGCATTATTGTTAGCACTCATCTTTTAGGAGTGCTAATTTTGTCTTGACTTCATAAAAATGTTGTATTAAATTACATTTTAAGAAATCATTTCAATATGGAGGTTTTAGAAATGGCAAAAGAACATGGTAATTTATCAATTAACAGTGATAACATTTTTCCTATAATTAAAAAGTGGATGTATTCAGACCACGATATTTTTTACAGAGAATTAATTTCAAATGGCTGCGATGCCATCACTAAATTAAAGAAGCTTGATATGATTGGCGAATATGAAGCTCCTGATGATATTGAGTTTAAGGTAAATGTACTTGTAAGTGCAGAAAACAAGACTATTAAAGTTATTGATAACGGTATCGGTATGACAAAGGATGAAGTTAACGAATACATCAACCAGATTGCATTCTCAGGTGCCGAAGCATTCCTTGAAAAATATAAGGACAAGGCAAATGATGACCAGATTATCGGACATTTCGGTCTTGGTTTCTACTCAGCATTTATGGTAGCCGACAAGGTTACAATTGATACACTTTCTTTTAAAGATGGTGCAGAAAGCGTACATTGGGAATGTGACGGAGGCACTGAATATGATATAAGCGCAGGTAACCGTACAACTCCTGGTACTGAAATCACTCTTTATTTAAATGAAGACAGCTATGAATTTGCAAATGAATATAAAGCAAGAGAAGTTATTGAAAAGTACTGCTCTTTCATGCCTATCCCTATCTTCCTTACAAACGAAGATGCCGGACAGCTTACAGAGGAAATTCCTGAGGAAGAGGTAACTGATAAAGATACAGTTCTTGACACATTTGTTAAAGATGCTGTAACAGAGGAAGTAGAAAAAGAAGACGGCACTAAGGAAACCGTTGAGAAGGTTCCAGCCAAAAAGATGGCTAAGATTGTTAAACGTCCTGTTGCAATTAATGACATTCATCCTCTTTGGACAAAGCACCCTAACGAATGTACTGACGAGGAATATAAAGAATTTTACAGAACTGTATTCAGGGATTACAAAGAACCTTTATTCTGGATACATTTAAATATGGATTATCCATTTAACCTTAAAGGTATTCTGTATTTTCCTAAGATTAACACAGAATATGAATCTATCGAAGGTACTATAAAGCTTTATAATAATCAGGTTTTCGTTGCAGATAATATAAAGGAAGTAATTCCTGAATTCTTACTCTTACTTAAGGGTGTAATTGATTGTCCTGACTTACCATTAAATGTATCAAGAAGTGCTCTTCAGAATGATGGATTTGTTAAAAAGATTTCTGAGTACATTACTAAAAAGGTTGGCGACAAGCTTTCAGGAATGTGCAAAACAGATAAAGAAAATTATGAGAAATACTGGGATGACATCAGTCCTTTCATTAAATTCGGCTGCTTAAAGGATGAAAAATTCTTTGAGAAAATGAATGACTATATTTTATTCAAGAATATTGACGGAAAATATCTCACTCTCAAGGAATGTCTTGAAGAAAATAAAGAAAAACATGAAAATACAATCTTCTATGTTACAGATGAAAATGAACAGAGCCAGTATATTAACATGTTCCGTGAAGAAGGCATTGATGCTGTAATTCTTAACAATAATATTGACCAGCCATTCATTACTCATCTTGAGGGTAAGAACGAAGGTCTTAAATTTGCAAGAATAGATGCTGACCTTTCTGACAGCTTCAAGGAAGAAGCTTCCGAGGACGAATTAAAGGATATTACAGACAAGCTTACAGAAGTATTTAAAAAGTCTCTTAATAATGACAAATTAAACATTAAAGTAGAAAAATTAAAGAATGCTTCTATTTCGTCTATGATAACACTTTCAGAACAGGACAGAAGAATGCAGGATATGATGAAAATGTATGGAATGTCAGGCATGGACCCATCAATGTTTGGTGCTAACGGACAGACTCTTATCCTTAATGCAAACAATGACCTTGTAAAATATATTTCAAATAATCCTGAAAGTGAAAATACTGTAATTATCTGTGAACAGTTATATGACCTGGCACTTTTAAGCCATGCTCCACTTAACCCTGAACAGATGACTAATTTCATTGCAAGAAGCAATAAAATCATGGAATTACTTGCAAAATAAAGCTTTTTAACGTATCATTTAATTATATAATCAAAGGGTTGTAGCACAATCATTCTTAACAGATTATAGCTGCAACCCTTTAACTTTTAATTAATGGAGAATAAAATGTCTGACTACAGCAATAATAATAGAACTTCTAATTCATATACAGATGATGACCTTGACGGAATTGAATTTTTAGATATACAGGAAACTAATGATGATTATATGTATGATTTTGATAATGATGACAATGTTTATGATTTATCAAGTCACAGTTCCAAACAGAAAAAGAATCTGAACCAGCCACAGAATGAAGAAGACCCTAAACAGAGTTTTCATGAAATGCTCGCTGATGAATTAAAAAGCATTATCAAAATAATTGTGATGGCTGCTATTATTGCCTTTGTATTTACACAGTTTATTATAGTAAATGCTGAGGTTCCTTCAGGTTCTATGCGTAATACTATCATTGAAGGTGACCGCCTTATAGGTTTCAGACTTGCTTATCTTTTCAGTGAACCACAAAGAGGGGATATTGTTATATTTAAGTATCCCGATAACGAAAAAGAGAATTTTGTCAAACGTGTAATCGGTCTTCCTAATGATGTTGTACAGATTTACGGTGGCAACGTATATGTAAACGGAGAAAAGCTTGATGAACCATACCTTCTTGAAGATATGGAAGACGATGGAAAGGAATACACCTATATAGTTCCCGAAGGGTGCTATTTCATGCTTGGTGATAACCGTAACAACTCTAAAGACTCAAGATACTGGACTAATACTTATGTAAAGAAAGACAAAATAATTGCTAAGGTTTCATTCAGATACTACAGCGGAGCCAAAAAGCATTTAGCGTTCAGCCTTGTTAAATAAATTGAATATTTTTATGGTTTTTGCAAAAACTAATGTTTAATAGGAGATTTCATTAAGAATCTCCTATTTTTTGCTATATAAATTTTTCAAATATCAGGAGGATTTTATTATGACTTCATTAGGATGTAATGCAAAAACCTGTACTCACAATGATGAAAACTGCTGCTGCCTTGACTCTATCAAAGTAGATGGATACAATGCCTGTGAATGTTCATCTACATGCTGTTCTAGTTATGCACCTGAAGATAAGGTTGCAAAGAATTCCTATCAGATGCCTAAATCAAGCTTAAGCATCGCCTGTGCAGCACATAACTGCATTTATAACGAAAACGAAAAATGTCATGCAGACCATGTAGATATTTCCGGTATTACTGCCTCAACATCAGATGATACTGTATGTTCTACCTTCAAAAGCAGATAGGCACCTGCTTTTATGTTATTAAGTGGGGAATAGCCCCTTCGTGGCTTAGTCTCCATAAATCAAAAAAATATCCTGATTTGTTAATATGCCCTCTAAGCACATTACAAATCAGGATATTATATCTTATAATTATAAATTCAATTACAATTATGCTCTTGATGTATACTCACCTGTACGAGTATCAATCTTAATTCTATCACCCTGGTTGATGAATAATGGAACCATAATCTTAGCTCCTGTTTCAACAATAGCCGGCTTAGTAGCACCTGTTGCTGTGTTACCCTTAATACCAGGCTCTGTCTCTGTAATCTCAAGTTCTACAGAAATAGGTGGCTCAATAGCAAATACATTACCATTGTGTGAACAGAGCTTAACCATCTCGTTCTCCTTAACAAACTTAAGAGAATCTCCAACCTGATCAGCACTTAAAGCAATCTGATCATATGTTTCTGTATTCATGAAATTATAAAGATCTCCATCAGCATATAAATACTGATATTCAGCTCTCTCAATATGTGCAAGATCAAACTTCTCAGTTGGTCTGAAAGAATTCTCTATAACTCCACCTGAAATAATATTCTTTAACTTAGCTCTAACGAAAGGTGATCCCTTACCAGGCTTAACATGCTGGAATTCGATTACCTGCCAGATTCCATTCTCATACTGAATTGTAATACCATTCTTAAAACTACCTGCATCTACCATTCTTTGGTATACCTCCTATAATAAATCAATAACTTATATAAGTTTATAATAAAACTTATCATTTGGCAACTGTTTTTTGCTATTTATTGACACTTTGGCACATGTCCTTTAAAGCTTCCATTGCATAAAGATAGCCTTTAAGTCCTAACCCAACCACCTGTCCGTTGCATACAGGAACTGTTACAGATGTATGTCTGAATTCCTCTCTTGTATGTACATTAGATATATGAACCTCTATCTTAGGTATGGCTGCAATTGAAGCAAGTGCATCCCTTACGGCATAGCTATAATGTGTAAATGCTCCCGGATTAATTACTATGCCATCCACCTTTTCAAAATATGCCTTCTGCAATCTGTCAATTATTCCCCCTTCATAGTTGCTCTGAAACACTTCAACTTCAATTCCAAGCTCTGAGGCTTTATCATTAATCATGGCAACTAATGAATCATAGTTTTCCTCGCCGTAAATTCCTTTTTCCCTTATTCCAAGAAAATTAATATTAGGTCCGTTTATTACCAAAAACTTCATTTTTCCCTCCTTGCTGCCTTTATTAAGGCATACATATCTTCAAAACTGTGGCCGTCTGTCTCTATAATAATGTCAGAAGCTTCTTTATACAAATCTTCTCTTTGTTCCATAAGTGTTGTTATTCTCGTTCTAATATCCGCACCTTTAAGCAATGGTCTTTTGGTATCCTTACTGAGTCTTTTTACAAGCTCATCTGTAGACGTATTAAGATATACAACTAGACCAAGCTTCTTTAACAGCTCCCTGTTAATCTTTCTTACAGGAAGCCCTCCTCCTACAGATATAACTGCATTTTCCAGCTCTCCACATAATTTTTCTATTGTGGCTGTTTCAAGATTTCTGAAGAATTCTTCCCCATCCTTTGCAAAAATATCGTTTATTGTTCTCTGTTCAGTATTCTCAATATATTCATCAGTATCACAAAATTTCATGCCATATTTGTTGGCAATCCATTTCCCAAATGTAGTTTTACCACTTCCCATAAATCCTATGAGAATTATATTGTTCTTTTTATCCGACATTACAGTGCCTCTCTCAGTCTGTCATATACTTTATCTGCATACTCTTTTGAAACAGATACGTTATTCCATAATTCGAACGCGCTTATTCCCTGATACAAAAGCATCTTAAGCCCATTGTAAGCAGGCTTGTTCTGTTCCTTTAAGCACTTCATAAAACGTGTCTCATAAGGGTTATAGATTATATCAACACCAACTGATATTTTATCGTAGAACTTAGAATCAGAAATAACAACATCATCACAATTAGGATAAAGGCCGACACTTGTTGTCTGGATTGCTATATATCCCTCTCCCGGAATATCCATATATGAAGACAACTCCAATGCCTTTACGCAGTCTGTATTATAGTAAGCATTTACCGCTTCTGCTATATTCTTTGCCTTGTCTATGGTTCGGTTTACAATGTATACACACTCTGCACCTTCCTGTACACATAAAAATGCTATTGCTCTTGCAGCACCGCCCGCCCCAAGAATAATGCATTTGTTGCCCTTAAGAAGGATTTTTTCTTCCTCTAATTCCCTCTTAAGCCCCAATATATCTGTGTTATAGCCCTTATATCCACTTTCACATCTTACAAGTGTATTAACTGCCCCAATAGCCTTAGCAACCGGGTCAATTGAAACAAGACTTTCCATTACATTCTGCTTGTGCGGTACAGTTACGTTAAGACCTAATATATCAAGCGCGAAAGCTCCCTTTACTGCATCTGATACATTATCCTTTTCCACCTTAAATGTTGTATAAACCATATTAATGTTCATTAAATCGGCAAGTGTATTATGAATAAGTGGCGAAACAGAATGTCCCACCGGATTACCAATAAGTCCACAAACCCTTGTTGTCCCTTTAATTTCCGTCATTGTTTTTCTTCCTTATCAATATATATTCATTATTATTTTTTTCTGTTTTAGCATTTTTTGATACTCTTTTAGTATTTCTCTTATAAAAAATAAGCACTATCTTTTCAAGGTATCTCTTAAGCACTATCTGTATTTCTTCCTTCTTGGCAATAGGCTTTACAAGAATACTCATTATTCCGGCTCTGTTAGCTCCCCACACATCGGTAAACAGCTGGTCTCCGACAAAAAATGTTGTACTCTTTGTGGTATTCATAAGTTCCATAGCCTTAATATAATTAACAGGTGAAGGTTTACCTGCCTTGCTTACATATTTGCTTGAAACCTCATCAGCAAGCGGCTTAACTCTTACTTCTTTGTTATTGGATATAATGCATGTGTCATATCCTATATTCTTTAACTCCGAAAAAAGCTCCTTTGCACGTTCACTTACAGGCGCATTATGTTCTACAAGCGTATTATCAATATCAAAAATAATCCCTCTGTAGCCTTTATCATAAAGTCCCTTATAATCTATCTTATAAGCTGAATCTATATAATAATCGGGATAAAATCTTTTTAGCATAAATAAATGTCTCCTAAGCCGGTTAATTATTTAGCTGAAGGCTTGTTAAGAATTTTCTGCAATTCAGACATAAATGTATTAACATCCTTAAACTCTCTATATACAGAAGCAAATCTTACATAAGCGACTTCATCTAACTCCTTTAACTTGTCCATAACAATGTTACCTATTGTTATAGTTGGGATTTCTTTTTCTCCCATATTAAAAATCTGATTCTCGATTTCATCAACCATTGCGTTAATCTGAGTAAGCGAAACAGGTCTTTTATGGCATGAGCGGACAATTCCTGCTGTTATCTTCTCTCTGTCATATGGTTCTCTGTTATCATCCTTTTTAACCACAATCAAAGGAAGAGTTTCTATTTTTTCATATGTTGTAAATCTTTTGCCACATTCATCGCACTGTCTTCTTCTTCTGATTGAACTATCATCTGTAGGTCTTGAATCTATAACCTTTGTATTATCTTTACCACAATATGGACACTTCACGCTTTTTACCTCCACGAAAATATTTCTGCCCCAAGTTAAGCAGAATAACACTGATACTGTTAATTATATGTTAAGTTTAAAGTACGGTCAACCATAAAATGGATAACTTTTATTAGTATAAATCCACTCAATCCGGCAAAGATTAAATATAAAATAAATGCGTTTAAAGTACATTTTTCTCCTTCACCTAAGATAAACCGCATGGATAATAAGGAGGATAAAGGATTGGCTGGATACAAAGTAGAAATATGCGGAGTCAACACATCGGAGCTTCCACTTCTAAAGCCCAAAGAAAAGGACGAACTAATTAAAAGAATCAAGTCAGGAGATAATAACGCAAGAGAAATTTTTATAAAAGGAAATCTAAGGCTTGTTCTAAGTATAGTACAGCGTTTTTCCCAAAGTAATGAAAATATAGATGACCTGTTCCAAATTGGATGTATCGGAATGATAAAGGCTCTTGATAACTTCGACACCTCACAGGGCGTACAGTTTTCAACCTATGCAGTTCCAATGATTATAGGTGAAATCAAGCGTTTCCTACGTGATAACAGTCCGGTAAGGGTGAGCCGCTCTTTAAAGGATACCGCTTATAAGGCTATTTATACCAAAGAAAAGCTTACCAAATGTAACCAGAAAGAGCCGACAATTAATGAAATTGCCTCTGAAATCGGTGTTTCAAAGGAAGATATTGTTCTTGCCCTTGAGGCTGTACAATCACCTGTCTCTCTTTATGAACCCGTCTTTAGTGAAGGTGGAGATACTCTCTATATAATGGATCAGGTAAAAGATAAAAAAGTACACGAAGATAACTGGATTACACACATATCCTTGCAGGAAGCATTTGAGCATCTTCCAAAAAGAGAACGTGACATCATAAATATGCGTTTTTTTGAGTGTAAAACACAAATGGAGGTTGCAAAAGAAATAGGAATATCACAGGCTCAGGTAAGCAGACTGGAAAAATGTGCGCTTAAAAACATGCGCAAATATCTTAACTGAGCATATTATATAATAACATTTGATATGGGACCGGAAACAATCATTATGCGGCTTTGCGAATTAAGGAACAAGCAGGTTATAAATGAAGATGATTGCAGAATAATAGGCTATGTAACCGATATTGACATAGATACAAAATGCGGCTGCATAGAAGCTATCATTGTGCCCGGCCCCGGTCATTTATGTGGTCTGTTCGGACGTGATTTTGAATATGTTATACCTTTCAGATGTATAAAATGTATTGGTCCTGATGCAGTTTTAGTTAATGTATGCCTTGAACGCGTAAAAGAAAAGTGTATATGATATTGAATTTTTAATACATTTGCTTTAAAATTATAGTTAATAAATATGTATCTTAAATTAATAATCTATATACATTTAATGAGCGAGGATTCGTGTGTAAATAGATTTTCACACGCGGTATTTGTGTCTTAGTGCACCTGACACGAAACCGTACATCGCAAAGAACGTGCGCAGAAATGAGGACTAATATGAAGAACCAATATGTAGCCTATGTAGGCAGCTATACTCATGAGAACAGCAAAGGAATACATATATATGATTGTGATGTGCCAAAGGGACGCATAACTGAACGCTGTGAAGTTCCTATTGACAATCCTGCTTATATAACATTGTCAAAAGACCAGCATTTTTTATATTCAATCTGTGATCAGGGAGTATCTGCATTCAGCATTCTTCCTGACGGCGGACTTAATTTCATCAATACATCCTCAATAAACGGAATGCGTGGATGTCATATATGTGTAACTTCCGATAACAAATTCCTTGTAGTTTCAGGTTATCATGACGGTAAGATTACTGTTATGCGTATTAACGAAGACGGTTCTGTTGGAAATATTGTGGATGAGGTATTCCATAAAGGTATGGGAAGCATTGCAGAACGTAATTTCCGTCCACATATAAGCTGTTCTACTTTCACTCCTGATGAGGATTTACTATGTGTATGCGACTTAGGAATTGACCAGATTAAGCTTTACGAATTCAACCATGAAACAGGAAAAATCAAATTATACGATATAATTCGTTCACAGCTTGAATCTGCTCCAAGACAGATAATGTTCAGCGCAGACGGACGTTTTGCATATGTAGTATGCGAACTTAAGAATTATATTAATGTATACTCTTACGATAAACATTCAGACAAGAATCGTTTCGAGCTTGTACAGAATATTTTTACTGTCAGAAAGAACCACAAATCTAACAGTGCTGCTTCTCACATAATGTTTAACAGCACAGGTGATAATCTGTTATGCTCTAATGCGGGTGATAACACAGTAACCATTTATAAAGTAGATAAGGAAAGCGGCAAGCTTTCAAGCCTTAATTCGCTCCCTGTAAGCGGTGATTATCCTAAGTACATAAATTTACTTCCTGATGATAAACATCTTATGTCAATGAATAATGAGGGTAACACAATAACAATATTCACCGTTGATTACTCGCGTGGACTTATCGTCATGAACGGACCTGAGCTTAAAATATCACGTCCTAACAACATGGTAATCAAGAAGCTTGAAGGCTAAGCTAATAGCAAGCTGAATAAATAACACTAAAACTTATTAAAAATAAAATCTAATAAAGGGACTGTTAAGATTTCCTGACTCTGAATGGAAATCCTAACAGTCCCTTAACTTATCTTATTGACATTATCTTATGTCAGTATCTTATTACCAGGCTGACATTATATCCTTGAATTTTTTAACATTTTCTTCTATATCGCCCTTGAATACTGCTGAACCCGCTACTATTACATTTGCTCCGGCTTCGAGTATTGATGCAAGGTTGTCTACATTGACACCTCCATCTATTTCAAGGTCTGTATTAAGTCCTTTTTCATCAATTATCTTTCTTACAGCCTTAACCTTAGCTAATGATTCAGGTATGAATTTCTGACCTCCAAATCCCGGATGAACACTCATTATAAGAACCATGTCAACCTTGTCTATATATGGCTCAATGGCTGTAACAGGAGTTTCAGGATTAAGAGTTATTCCTGCTTTTACCCCCTTTTCATGTATCTTATTGATTGTATCTGCCACGTCGGAACAAGCCTCAACATGAACTGTTATAATATCAGCTCCGGATTCCACAAATTCATCTATATATCTTACAGGTTCATTAATCATAAGGTGAACATCAAACACCTTGTCAGTTGCACTTCTGATTGATTTAATTACAGGCATTCCATAAGATATACTTGGAACAAATAATCCATCCATTACATCTACATGAACATACTCTGCTCCTGCCTTATCAATGGTTTCTATCTCTTCTCCAAGCTTTTTAAAATCTGCCGATAAAATTGATGGTGATAAAATATTCATAGCCTTTTCTCCATTACTGTATTAATACTTTTTCTTATCTTTAATCTCATTATATATTTCTATATAACTCTGATATCTTCTGCTATCTATAATGTCCTTTTCCACTGCCGCCTTAACAGCACAATCGGGCTCATTTACATGAACACAGCCGTTAAATCTGCATTTTCCTTCATATTCCTCGAATTCTGGAAAATAAAATCTTATATCTTCTTTTTCAAGCTCCGGAAGAATAAGTGATGTAAACCCCGGTGTATCGCATATATAGGTATCTTCTTTTACATAGAATATTTCCGAGTGCCTTGTTGTATGTCTGCCTCTTCCTATTCTGCTAATATCACCTGTTTCACTGACTGCTTTCGGAAGTATTATATTGGTAAGCGATGACTTTCCAACACCTGAAGGACCGGCAAGAATTGTTGTCTTATTATTTAATATATCCTTAACTTCATCTATGCCGCTTTTATCATATGTGCTGATAAATACAAGCCTGCAATTACATTTACCATATATCTTTTTTAACTTGTTTATATCATCCTCACCTGCTAAATCTGTCTTATTAAAGCATATTATCGCAGGCACATTCTGATATTCCATCATAAGCAGAAATCTGTCCAGAAGATTATAATTAGGCTCCGGATGCGTAACTGCAAAGATAACCATAGCCTGATCTATATTGGCGCAGGCAGGTCTTATAAGTTCATTCTTCCTTTCAAGTATATCCGTTATGTTTCCTTTATAATCATCTTCGCTTATTATATCAATATTTACATTATCACCAACCAAAGGTTTTATTTTTCTGTTTCTGAATATGCCCTTTGCTTTGCACTCATAAATACCGCCGGCCTCTACATGTACATAGTAGAAACCGGCTATACCCTTTATTATTTTACCTTGCATATATTTTTCCTAAAATAATTGTTTTGCAACATAAATTACTGGTTTGCAGCAGCCTTTGTTGTCTGGGTTGCAGCAGTTGTACTCTCTTTTTCTGTTGCCTTTGTTGTACTTTCAGGTTCATGATGACTTACAACAATATCAATAGTTGTACCTGTATTTACTGAATCTCCTGCTGAGTATCCCTGTGATACAACCATTCCATAAGTTCCTTCTGATGTTATATAAGTAACATTAGCCTTAAGTCCGTTAGCTTCAAGCCACTGAACAGCGCTGCTTTCTGACATTCCAACAAGTGTAGTCATTGTAACACTCTTAGTCTGCTTGCCACGACTTATTACTATAGTAATTGTTGAGCCTTCTGCAACCTTTCCTGATGGAGAATACTTGATTACATTACCCTGTGCAACTGTATCACTGTAATCATAATCCACAGCAACATCAAATCCTGCTTTCTTAAGTGTTGATGTTGCATCTTCTTCGCTCTTTCCTGTAACGTTAGGAACTGATGTTTCCACACTATCAGGACCTGAGCTTATAGTAAGGATAATCTGTGTATTCTTAGCTACCTTTGTTCCTGCCTTAGTTCCCTGTGATATTACAGAGTCCTTGGCAACTGTCTTAGATGTCTGAATTACAGACTTATATCCAAGTCCTACTTCGTTAAGAGCCTTAATTGCATCATCCTTAGTAAGACCTTCTACATGTGGAACTTCTACCTTATCCTTTGAATCATCTTCACCTGTTGTCTTTTCTGTAACAGTTTCTGTTGTAGTAGTTTCATTATTATCCTTGTTAGCTGACTTACCGCTTCCAACGAGCTTAACAATTACAAATATAGTTATAATTAAGATAATAACAGCAATACCGATACCTATGCATTTCATAATAAGATCAAGCTTATCATTACTTTCATCATCTATATCGTCATCATCATCGCTATCGTCACTATCAGATAATTCCTGATTGTCCTCATCTTCATCATCACTGTCATCTAAGAGTTCATCGTCTAATATATCGTCATCTTTAAGAATATCATCTAAATTATCAGTATCTTCTGACACAGTATTATTAGTATTATTCTGCTCCGGTACAACAGGAGTTTCACCATATAATGGAGGAATCTTTACAAAATCAACATCCGGCATAACAAGTGATTTCTTTAAATCAGATATAAGTTCTGAAGCTGACTGATATCTTCTCTCTGTCTTTTTCTGTGTACATTTAAGCACTATCTTATCAATGCTTACCGGTATTCCCTCAACTAATGTTGAAGGTGCAGGAATCTCATCCTGGATATGTCTTACAGCAACCGAAACTGTTGTATCACCGTCAAATGGTACTGTTCCTGTAAGCATTTCAAATAATGTTATACCTAATGAGTAGATATCACTTCTCTCATCAGAGTAACCGCCTCTTGCCTGCTCAGGTGAAATATAATGTACAGAACCCATAGAAGCAGAAGAATTAATAGTACTTGATGTTGCTGCCTTAGCTATGCCAAAATCAGTTACCTTAACCTTTCCTTCTTTGGAAATTATTATATTCTGTGGTTTAATATCTCTATGAATTATATGATGCTTGTGTGCTGCATCCATACCGTTTGCTACCTGTATCGCAATACTTACAGCCTCTTTATATGAAAGCTTTCCTCTCTTCTCGATATATTTCTTAAGAGTAATGCCTTCAACAAGCTCCATAACTATATAGTATATTCCGTTCTCATCACCTACATCATATACATTAACAATATTAGGATTAATAAGACCTGCTGCTGACTGTGCTTCTGCCCTGAATTTGGCTACAAATGTTTTGTCCTGGCTAAACTCAGGCTTCATTACTTTAATTGCAACATATCTATTAAGCTTATGACATTTAGCTTTATAGACATCTGCCATTCCACCGGTACCAATCTGTTCAATAATTTCATATCGGTCTGCTAAAAACATTCCTTCTCTTAACATACTCTTTTACCTTTCTACTCATGGTTCTATTATTATTACTGAAATATTATCCTTGCCACCATTATTATTGGCTTGTTCAATAAGCTCTTTTGCAGCCTCTTTTATATTCGGACTTTTCTTCACAATTCTTAATATGTCTGCATCTTCTATCATATTAGTAAGTCCGTCAGAACACATAAGTATCTTATCATCCTTATTTAAATCTACTGAAAACATTTCTGCTTCAACATTATGTTCTCCACCAATAGCTCTTGTTATTACATTCTTCTTTTCATGGTGTCTTGCTTCCTGCCTGTTAATTTCTCCACGCATTACCATCTCTTCAACCCATGAATGATCTCTTGTAATCTGCGTAATCTCATCATTGATTACATATAATCTGCTATCTCCTACGTTGGCAACCTTAAGAAGCCCATCGCATATAACTGCCGCCACAAGCGTTGTTCCCATGCCATCATAGTCCGGAGATTCCGAAGCTTTTATTAATAGTTTTTCATTTACCTTGGTTACTGATTCATTTATGACAGACACAGGATCCTTCTCATCTGATTGTCTGATTAAATCCACGAAATTATCAACTGTAAATCTTGATGCGGTATCTCCTGCCTTATGTCCACCCATGCCATCAGCCACTATAAACAGATTAGGAAGGCATCCTATGGGTTCCAATGAAGAGAACACAACATCCTGATTAACAGGTCTGCTTCTTCCTATGTCTGTAACTGCTAACGCATTCATGACACTCCTCCATGTAACTTTATTAATTACTAAATACGATTACTATTTTATCATAACTAATCCAAAAGGACAAGTTGATTGTCCATGTAGCTTTTTCTTAACTGTCCGCAGGCTCCATCTATATCGCGGCCCATTTCACGTCTTACCGTTGCATTTATGCCGTTTCTTTCAAGTTTATTTCTAAACTCATTTACCGATTTTTTATCAGATTGTTTATAATCTCTTTCTTTTATCGGATTAACCGGAATAAGATTGATATGGCAATTCATTCCCTTTACAAGCTTAATTAACTGTGTTGCGCACTCCTCTGTATCATTAACGCCTTTAACAAGACTGTATTCAAATGAAATTCTTCGTCCTGTTTTTTCAATATAATATTTACAGCTGTCCATAATCTGCTCAATAGTGTATTTATTGGCAATAGGCATCATTGTTTTTCTTAACTCATCATTTGGTGCATGAAGTGATATTGCAAGTGTAATCTGAAGCTTTAAATCTGCCAGTTCCATAATTTTAGGAACAAGCCCACAGGTTGAAACCGTTATATTTCTATGGCTTATATTAAGTCCTTTTTCTGAATTAATAAGCTCAAGGAATTTAATCACATTATCATAATTATCCATAGGTTCTCCCGAACCCATTATTACAACATTGCTTACTCGCTCATTGGTAATCTTCTGTATTCTGTATATCTGGTCAAGCATTTCAGAAGGTGTAAGATTTCTTACCATTCCATCAAGTGTAGAGGCACAGAATCTGCATCCCATACGGCATCCAACCTGTGATGAAATACATACCGAATTGCCATGATGATATTTCATCAGAACACTTTCTATAAGGTTACCGTCATACAGTTTAAATAAATATTTCTGTGTGCCATCTATTGATGACTCCTGTATTCTTATCGGTTCAAGTGCTGTAAGTCTGCACTTTTCTTTTAATGTATTTCTTAGTTTCTCTGAGATATTGGTCATATCATCAAAATCCGTAACAAGCTTTTCATGCAGCCATTGATAAATCTGTGCTGCCCTGAATTTCTTATCTCCTATACTTATTACAAATTCCTCAAGCTCTTTAATGTTTAATGACTTTATATCAATCTTATCCATTATCTGTCACCGGTCCTTCTTAACTTTGCTATAAAGAAACCATCGCTGTCATTGTTGCTTCCCGGAAGTATCTGCTTATATTCATGGCATTTTTCAAATCCATAATTCTCGCACAGCCAGTCAGCATTCTTTTCATTTTCTTCACTGCTGATTGTACATGTACTGTATACAAGAAGCCCTCCCGGTTTTACATATCTGTGTACAACAGACAATATATCTTTTTGGAGCTTTGCCAGTTCCATAATCTTTTCTTCGCTGAGATTATATTTAATATCGGGCTTTCTTCCCATTATTCCAAGTCCCGAACATGGCAAATCAGCAATAACAATATCTGCCTTTTCTTCATTTTCTTTGTCAAAATCAAGAGCGTTCCACTCTTCAACAATGATATTATCTATTCCAAGTCTGTCAATATTATCTCTTATCATATCTGTTTTATAATCAGAAATGTCTCTTGAAATAATCTTACCTGTAACCTTTTCCTTATTGGTTAAATCAGCCGACTCATGCATCTTAAGTGCAGCATTTATTGACTTTCCGCCGGGAGCCGCGCACACATCAATACAGAAATCATCTGCCTTTGGTGAAGCTTCTTCCCCTGCCATCATTGAACTTATATCCTGCACCTGAAAATATCCGTTCTTAAAGGTATCAAGTCCGTTAAGATAATCAAAATCACTTATTTCGTAAGCATATGGAATATCTTTTACAACATTTACCTTTACGCCTTCCTTTTCAAGCATTTCCTTAATATCCTGTGGCTTTGCTTTCAAAGTATTGCATCTTATATATGTTTTCTTATCTTTTCTTATTCCCGACAGAATATCTGCAATTTCCTCATCGCTGTAATTCTTTTTCCACATATCAAGAATCCATCTGTCGATTGAATATTTCACAGATAAATATGATAAAATGTCTTTCTCTTTATCAGGATATTCTATATTATCTTGATTCCTTGCAATATTTCTAAGTACTCCGTTTACAAAACCTTTAAGGCCTGTAAATCCTCTTTTGGATGCCAGCTTTACTGCCTCATTGCACACTGCGCTATCCGGAACCGAATCCATGTAAATCAACTGATATACCGACATTCTGAGAATATTTTTTATAACCGGCTTCATTTTCTTAATAGGAGTTTTAGAGAACTGATTAATTATATAATCCATTTCCAAATATGTCTCAATAGTTCCTGTTGTGAGTCTGGTTATAAATGCTCTTTTATTTTTATCAAGGTATTGATATTTTGTAAGGGCATTATTGAGCACTACATGTGTAAATTCTTTATTTTCATTTACTTCAAGTATTATATCAAGTGCCACGGACCTTAAATTCACAGAATCAGTCACGGTTCTTTCCTCCAAAAAGTATAATAAGTCTTAATAACTGTAATATTGCTGTAGCAGCTGCCGCAACATAAGTCAAAGCAGCGGCTGTAAGTACCTTTCTTGCCTTGGCAGTTTCATCGCCATACAAAATTCCATTTGACTGTAATTGTTCCAATGCTCTTGCTGACGCGTTAAATTCCACAGGAAGTGTTACCAGCTGGAACAGTACAGCAGCAGAAAACATAACAATACCAACATTTATAAGCAGCTGATTAAAACTAAAAATAAGTCCTAATACAATAAATACCCATGATAACTTAGAGCCAAGATTAGCAATAGGGACAAGCGCACTTCTGAATGATAAAGGTGCATAGTCTCTTGCATGCTGTATCGCATGTCCGCACTCATGTGCAGCAACTCCGACAGCAGCTATTGAATCCGAATCGTATACAGCTTCTGATAAATTAAGTGTTTTATCAGATGGATTATAATGATCTGTAAGGCTTCCTGATATTCTGTTTATTCTTACATCATTTATTCCGTTAGACATTAAAATCTGTCTTGCTGCCATAGCACCTGTCATGCCCTTCACACTCTGTATTCTTGAATATCTTGAGAACGCAGATTTTACCATAAACTGTGCTATAAGAGAAATTATCATTGAAATAATAATTAATAAATATGTTGGATCAAAATAATATCCATAGTAACCATAATAACCATATAAAGCTGCCATAATACACCTCTTTCTGCACAAGTGTGCATTAATTAATTTTAGATTTAATTTCTATCCTAATACAGTTTCTGCCTCCAGATGTCCGCCTCTTAAAAAGGAGCTGCTATCCATTCTCTTCTTACCTTCAAGCTGGACTTCTTTGACAATTAATGCGCCATTGGCACATCTGACAATAAAGCTGTCTTTATTTATATCTGTAACAGTTCCCGGTTCTGCATTCTTTTGTTTATCTGTAAGGTCAGCCTCTGCCATGCAGTCAGCTTCCCATATTTTAAACATTTTGCCGTTAAGGAATGTATAAGCACTTGGCCATGGATTAAGTCCACGGATAAGTCTTTCCAATGTTACCGCATCTTTGCTAAAATCCATCTTTCCAAATGATTTACTGAGCATCTTAACATATGTGCTCTCTGCATCATTTTGCTTAACAGGTGTAATGCTTCCATTCTCAACACCTGAAAGTGTCTCTATAAGAAGCTTGGCACCAATGCTGCTTAATCTGTCAAAAAGGCTTCCACCTGTCTCTTTTTCATCAAGTTTAACCTTCTTTACAAGAAGAATATCTCCTGTATCAAGTCCTTCGTCCATCTTCATTGTTGTTACGCCCGAATACTCGCAGCCGTCTATAACAGCCCACTGTATAGGCGATGCGCCTCTGTATTTTGGAAGAAGTGATGCATGCACATTTATACAGCCATATTTAGGCATATTAATAATTTCAGCCGGCAATATCTGGCCAAATGCTACTACAACTATTACGTCAGCATTAAATTCTTTTAACTGTTCTACAAATTCAGGCTCTCTGGCTTTTTGTGGCTGTAATACAGTAAGGTTATATTTTAATGCTGCCTCTTTTACAGGCGACATAGCCAATGCCCCGCTTCTGCCCTTAGGTTTATCAGGCTGTGTAACAACAGCAACAACTTCGTGTCCTGCCAGCACAAGTTCATCAAGAGTTCCTACCGCAAAATCGGGAGTTCCCATAAATATTACTCTCATTTATTCCTCCTCTTCGCTGCCTACATCCTCAAGCTTACCTTCAACTTTATCAACATACATAATTCCATTTAAATGATCTATTTCATGGCAAAGACATCTTGCAAGCAAATCTTCACCTTCAACTATATACTCTTCCATATTTTCATCTAACGCTTTTACCTTTGCATAAGATGGTCTTGTTACAATTCCTGTCTTTCCCGGAACACTTAAGCAGCCTTCATATCCTGTCTGCTCACCTGATGTTTCAAGAATTTCTGGATTAATAAGTACTAATGGCTGGTCTCCGCAGTCAATTACAACTATTCTTTTTCTTATGCCAACCTGTGGTGCAGCAAGTCCTACACCCTCTGCCTCATACATTGTATCAAACATATCATCTATAAGTTCTTTAATTCTGGGAGTCATTTCTTTTACTTCCTTTGAAGTAGATCTTAAAACCTCATCTCCCAATGTTCTTACATTTCTTAATGCCATTTTTATTCCTCCATAATTTAATTTTTAAAATCAAACTGTACATTTATCTTATTAAAAATCTGATTTTCTTTAATATAGTTTTCTATTTTATTTAAAAGATATGTAAGTGTCTCTTTTCTTTTTGCCCTTACATGAATATCCTTATAATAAACATCATTTATCTTGTAAACAGAAGCATTTGCCGGTCCAATGGCAATAATTCTGTCTTTATTTCCACCTTCAAAACCGTCTATAAAGTTTTTAAGCTCCATAGCTGCCTGCGTAAGCTTATCTTCATCCTGTGAAGATAACTGTGTTACCATCATATTACATACCGGTGGATATGACAATAAGCTCCTGTATGATATTTCTTTTTCATAAAATTCTTCATAATCCTGTTTGGAAGCAGCTACAATGCTGTAATGTTCAGGAGTATATGTCTGTATAACAACTTCTCCGGGAATTTCTGCTCTTCCGGCTCTTCCGGCCGCCTGCGTAAGAAGCTGGAATGTTCTCTCTGCCGCAGTATAATCGCTAGAATACAAGGACATATCTGCCGCAAGCACGCCAACCAGCGTTACGTTAGGAAAATCGTGGCCTTTTACTATCATCTGTGTTCCTATAAGGATATCTGCTTCGTTATCAGCAAATGCAGATAATATTTTTTCATGTCCTTCTTTTCCCTTTGTTGTATCCATATCCATTCTCAAGGTTCTTGCGCCCGGAAATGTTTTTTGAACCATTTCCTCAACTGCCTGAGTACCTGTTCTAAATCCTGATATGTATCTTGAACCACATTCAGGACACAGCTTCACCGCCTGCTGTTCATATCCGCAATAATGGCATAGCATTTTACCATTGTTATGCATTGTCAGTGAAACATCACAATGAGGACATTTTATAACGTGGCCACAGGCACGGCATGAAATAAATCCGGCATAACCTCTCTTATTAATAAAAAGCATTATTTGCTCTTTCTTATTAATTCTGTCAGTTATAAGCTCTTTAAGACGTCTGCTGAATATACTTCGGTTTCCTTCTTTAAGTTCTTTTCTTAAATCTTCAACGTAAACCTTTGGAAGTCTTCCTTTACCTGCCCTGTTATTAAGGGTTAAAAGCTCATATTCACCGGACTGTGCCTTATAATAAGATTCCACCGACGGCGTTGCTGAACCAAGAATAACCGGGGCATTGCTTTCTTTTGCAATATGTATTGCAACCGAAACAGCATCGTACTTAGGCGTAGTCTCAGATTTATATGCACTTTCATGCTCCTCATCAATTACTATAAGTCCTATATTTGAAAATGGTGTGAACAATGCCGAACGTGGACCGATTATTATATCTATCTCGCCTCTCATTGCCCTCATAAACTGATCGTATCTTTCACCCTTTGACATTCTTGAGTTCATTATAGAGACTCTGTCGCCAAATCTGTTATAAAACCTTTGTACCGTCTGGAACGTAAGTGCAATCTCAGGTATAAGCATTATAACCTGTCTTCCCTTATTAACCACATGTTCTATAATTTCCATGTAAACTTCAGTTTTGCCGCTTCCGGTAACACCCTTTATAAGATATGTCCTGTTTATATCATTGTCATAATCAGCAATTACCTTTTCGGTTATATTTTTTTGTTCCTCGTTAAGAATGATTTTCTTTTCTTGCTGTCCGGTATTTTTCAACGGATTTCTGTATGAAGTTTCTACTTCTATCTCTAAAATCCCCATATCTTCCATTGCTTTAACCGTCTGCATAGATATATTAAGTTTGGATTTAATTAATTCATAATCTATATCAGGTGTTTCCTTTAATGCCTCTAAAAGTCTTAATCTCGCCACAGAATTCTTTTTTTTGAATTTTTCTACATAAGACTCTGTTTCCTCATCATCTATGCACAGATGAATAATCTTCTTTTCTTTTTGTTTTACTTTTTCTTTGACGGGTATAACTGTTTTTAAAGCCTGATTCATTGTTGAACCATAATTGTACTTAAGCCACGATGCCAGCTTAATCATTTTTTCAACAGCACCTAATTTATTGCTTACAATACTGTCGATACTCTTGGTTTTTTCAGGTGGAAATTTAGCCTCACTACCAATCTCTATAACATAACCGGTAATCATTCTGTTTCCTTTTCCAAATGGAACATTAACCATAGAGCCTACATGTACATCATCCATAAGTTCATCAGGTATAGCATATTGAAATGTTCTATCAAGCTGTTCATGTGTTATATCAACAATTATATCCGCATACATGCTCTATTTTATCTCCTCTAATATCTCCTTTATGAGAACTCTCTCATCCATAGGATATTTAACACCTTTTATCTCCTGATAATCCTCATGTCCTTTACCTGCAAGAACTATAATATCTCCGGGTTCGCCATGCTGTATTGCATATTTAATAGCTTCTTTTCTGTCAAGAATATCTATATGTTTGCCGTCTGTCTTTGATATTCCAATTTTTATATCATCCATTATTGCCTGTGGATCTTCAAATCTAGGATTATCAGATGTAATTATCGTCAGATCGGCAAGTCTTCCTGACACTTCTCCCATCTCAAATCTTCTTTCCTTTGAACGGTTTCCACCACATCCAAAAAGACATATAAGTCTGTGAGGATTATATTCCTTAAGTGTTGTAAGAATACTTTCTAATGACATCGCATTATGTGCATAATCAATCATCAATGTAAATTTATCTGAAACTTTTACAAGTTCTATACGTCCCTTTACCTTTACATCTTTTAATGTCTTGCATAAAACTTCCTTAGACACATTAAAATGTCTTGTTACTGCAATTGCACATAATGAATTATATACTGAGAATTTTCCCGGAAGATTTAATTCCACATGCATATCCATAAGTCCCTTGCAGTCATAAGATAAGCCTATCTGACCTCTCTCATGATGAAGCACTATATTATCTGCGCGTAAATCAGCTTCCTGTGATAAACCATATTTTTCAATGCTGCATACTGCACCCTCAATTATCTTATCTGTGTGCTTATCATCTGCATTGACAATTCCCACTTTACACTGTTTGAAAAGCTTTGCCTTGCACTCTAAATATTCCTCAAATGATGCATGTTCATTAGGTCCTATATGGTCAGGCTCAAGATTAGTAAATACACCAATATCAAACATAATTCCGGCAGTTCTGTCAAGCTTTAACCCCTGTGATGATACTTCCATTACAACAGCCTTACAGCCTGCATCTGCCATCTTTCTAAATGATTCATGAATCTGTATTGATTCAGGTGTAGTATTACATGAAGGAATCTTCTCATCTCCTATTATTGTCTCAATTGTTCCTATAAGTCCCGTCTTGATACCGCAGGCTTCCAAAACATTCTTAACCATATATGTAGTAGTTGTTTTTCCTTTTGTACCTGTAATACCTATAGTAAACAATTCCTTATCAGGATTTCCATAATATGAAGCTGACATAAGTGCCAGGGCATATCTTGTATTCTCTGTTAAAATAACAGTCACATCCTTTGACACAGCCTCATATGTACTTCCCTCCTGTACAATAACAGCAGCTGCACCTTTGTCACTTACCTGTTTTACATATTTGTGTCCATCACTTACAGCTCCTACGATGCACACGAACACTCCATTTTCTGTTATCTTTCTTGAATCAGATGAAAGTATTGTTATTTCTTTGTCAAGGTCACCCTGAAGTACTTTATAGTTAATACCATTAAGCAAATCTTTCAGTTTCATATATTTTACCTCCAAATTAGAATAATCCGACTATTTTACCCTGTTCTTCATCATAATCAATGTTAAATGCTGCCGGTGCCTTTGGAAGTCCCGGCATTGTAAGTACCTTTCCTGTAAGTACTACAACAAAGCCTGCGCCTGCATTAACATATACTTCTCTTACATTTATTGTAAAGCCCTGTGGTCTTCCAAGCAATGCAGCATTATCTGAAAGAGAATACTGTGTCTTAGCCATACATACAGGAAGATTTCCAAAGCCCATCTGTGTTATATGATCAAGCTCCTTCTTTGCCTTTGAATCAAATGTAACACCATCTGCGCCATAAATTTCTTTTGCAATAATATTAATCTTTTCTTCCAATGAACATTCATCATCATATATAGGCTTAAACTCGCTCTTCTTATTTTCAATAGTTGAAATAACCTTATTGGCAAGCTCTATTCCACCTTCGCCACCCTTTGCCCATACTTCTGAAAGTGCAAATTCGCAGCCAAGTTCCTCGCAATGCTTCTGGATAAATTCATATTCCTCTTCTGTATCTGTTATAAATGAGTTAAGTGTAACCACAACAGGAACTCCGTATTTATGTATATTCTCGATATGCTTATCAAGATTTACAATACCCTTCTTTAATGCCTCCATATCAGGCTTACCTAATTCAGTTTTAGGAACTCCGCCATTATATTTTAATGCCTTTACTGTTGCTACAATTACAACCGCATCCGGCTTTAAACCTGCTTTTCTGCATTTAATATCAAAGAACTTCTCTGCTCCTAAATCTGCGCCGAAGCCGGCTTCTGTTATTGCATAATCTGCAAGCTTAAGACATAGCTTTGTTGCTCTTACAGAATTACATCCATGAGCTATATTGGCAAATGGTCCGCCATGAACAAGTACAGGTGTATGCTCCAAAGTCTGTACCATATTAGGTTTAATAGCATCCTTTAATAAAACAGCCATTGAACCTGTTGCCTTCAAATCATCAGCAGTTACAGGATCCCCGTCCATATTATATGCGACAATTATTTTTCCGAGTCTTTCTTTTAAGTCCTTCATATCCTCAGCAAGGCATAATATAGCCATAATCTCTGAGGCAACAGTAATAATAAAATGGTCCTGTCTTACTACACCATCTGTTTTCTCACCCATACCTATAACTATATTACGGAGCGCTCTGTCATTCATATCAAGACATCTTTTCCATACTACTCTCTTGGTATCTATTCTTAATTCATTGCCATGATGAATATGGTTATCAAGCATGGCTGCCAAAAGGTTATTAGCAGATGTAATAGCATGGAAATCACCTGTAAAATGTAAATTAAGGTCTTCCATAGGTACTACCTGTGCATATCCGCCTCCTGCTGCACCGCCTTTAATTCCAAAGCAAGGTCCAAGTGATGGCTCACGGAGTGCTGCCATAGTCTTCTTTCCCATTTTGTTCATGGCCTCTGTAAGTCCTATACTTATAGTTGTCTTTCCTTCTCCGGCAGGAGTTGGATTAATAGCTGTAACAAGAATAAGCTTTCCATTTTCTCTGTTCTTTACAGATTCATAAACTTCATCCGTAAGCTTAGCTTTGTATTTTCCGTAAAGTTCCAGATCATCCTCTGTTATTCCAACCTTTGCAGCTATTTCTTTAATATTGAGCATTTCTGCTTCCTGTGCAATTTCAATATCACTTTTAACACCCATTTTAATCCTCTTTTCCGCATTTAAAATGCTTTTAATCATTGTGTATTTTTTAAATATGTTTCAAACTCTTCAAGTGTCATTACAACCTTTCTTGGCTTTGTACCAAGTTCCTGGCCTACAACACCGGCTTCGGCAAGCTGGTCCATAATTCTTCCTGCTCTGTTAAAACCTATCTTGAAATATCTTTGTAACATTCCTATTGAGCCTTTTTCTTTCTCAATAACAAATCTTCCTGCATCTGCAAATAAAGAATCCCTGTCATCATCATGTCCATGCGATGACTTAGATGAACCTGCCGGCTCAGTATTTGTTATGCTTTCATCATACTGAACTTCCTCATCCATATGGCTCTTAAGGAAATCAACCACTTTTCCAACCTCTTCATCAGAAATAAATGCTCCCTGTACTCTCAAAGGCTTAGGGAAATTGGAAGGAAAATACAACATATCTCCTTTACCAAGAAGTTTTTCTGCACCGTTCATATCTATTATAGTTCTCGAATCCACTCCTGATGATACAGAAAATGCAATTCTTGATGGTACATTTGCCTTGATAAGACCTGTTATTACATTAACCGATGGTCTCTGAGTTGCTATAACAAGATGTATTCCCGCAGCTCTTGCAAGCTGTGCAAGACGGCAGATTGAATCTTCAACCTCCCCCGGTGCAACCATCATAAGGTCTGCAAGCTCATCTATTATAATAACTATCTGAGGCATCTTTTCTACAGGTTCTTCGCCTTCTTTTATCTCAATCTTGTCAACCTTTGCATTATAGCCCTTCAAATCTCTTACATTCATCGCAGCAAATTTCTTATATCTGTCAGTCATTTCATTAACTGCCCAGTTAAGTGCTCCCGATGCTTTCTTAGGGTCTGTGACAACCGGTATGAGAAGATGTGGAATTCCGTTATAAACGCTAAGTTCAACAACCTTAGGATCAACCATTATCAGCTTTACATCATCAGGACTTGCCTTATACAGAATACTCATAATAATAGTATTTATACATACCGACTTACCTGAGCCTGTAGCACCTGCTATAAGCAAATGTGGCATCTTTGCTATATCTGCAACTATTGTCTTACCGGCAATATCCTTTCCTGCGGCAAATGCTATTCCCGAAGGATTACTCTTGAATTCCGGTGTTTCCAGTAATTCACGTAAAAATACGCTTCCGGCCTCTTTATTAGGTACTTCGATACCAATGGCGGCCTTTCCAGGTATAGGAGCTTCTATTCTTATATCTGCTGCCGCAAGATTAAGCTTAATATCATCCGATAACGAAACAATCTTACTAACCTTTACGCCCTGCTCCGGCTGAAGTTCATACCTTGTTACAGACGGACCACAGCTTATATCGGTTATAGTAACCTTAACTCCGAAATTCTGTAAGGTTTGCTGTAACCTCATGGCTGTATTTCTATTTTCTCTCTCCTGATTAATGCCACTCTTTGAAGTATTTCTGTTAAGAAGTGAAATAGGTGGAAATACATATTTTTTCTTAGGCTTAGGCTTATTAACTGCCTTAGCTGTATCAGTATTATCACCAATAATCTCTTCCGAAATATTATCGTTTCCGGAATTGTTATCAGCTATAAAACCGCTCCCGGCTTCAGAATTACTGTCCGCTGTGAAATCATTTCTGGCTACGGAATTATTGCCATTTCCAGAAGCACTGTCTGCCATAAAATTATTGTCAGTCCCATAAATCCCATCCGTCTCAAAGCTATCTGTATGAGCGGTGTCATTTTCTACATTTGATTCATATGCATTATTATCTATAATCTCACCGGTATTAACATCAACTCCCTGCATTATGCTGTCTGTTATGTAATCCTGTGAATCATCATACCGGGCGGCATCATATTGTGATGCATCACTTTGGGCTGTACCATGCTGTGACTCTCCGTATTGAGCTGTTGCCGGCTCCCATATATTTCCCTTATCAATATCTATCTCATTAACAGGGTCATATATATCCTGTGAATACTCATCTTCACGCTCGTTATCTACAACTATCTCATGTATATCTATATCGTCCGCAGCTTCTGCTTCTCTAGGAAGTGTTGTATCACTTGTAACTCCACGTACCTTATTATTCATACGCGCCTTAGCAAGCCTTTCCTCTCTTTCCCTTTTAAGTTCAAGCTGCTTTTGTTTCCGTTCTATTTTTTCTTTTCTTCTTTGTGCACGCTCCTGCTCACGTCTTAGGTGATATTCCTCTTCACTTTCCATATCCTCAGCCATCATTCTGGCAGAATGTTCTTTGTACGCATTATAATCCTGCTTTGCTTCCCTCATCATTCTCTGGCTGCTGTCGCTTACATTCTTAATACCTTTTATAAATGATTTTTCAGTAATAACAACAAGACAGATTATTATAAGTACCACAAGTACAGCAAGTGTTCCGAGAAATCCCAGCGGACTTAAAAACTTGCATACTGCTCCGCCTAAAAAGCCTCCACCGACTTTTTCATCTGCACAATATTTAAAAAATGTTCCAAGATTTTCACTTATCTTAGGATTATCCGTAAGTCTGTTCCATACCGCCGCAAGTACAATTATAAGAACATATACAGCAGCTGTCTTAATTCTTGCAACTCTTATAAGGTCCTTATTAACAACAAGAAAAATTATGCTTGCTGCCACTATAACAGGGAATATATATTCCATAACGCCTATCAAACCAAACATAAACCATTTAATAGACCTTCCCACCTGTCCTGCAAGATTAAAATTACTAAGTATCAATATAACTGCAAATGCTAAAGCAATCAGTATAAATACCTCATCCCTTAACTGACTTGACGCATCGTAAGACGCAGCAGAAACTTTCTTTCCTGAATTAGTGCCCCTCTTTGTGGACGTACTTCTGCTGCCTGCTGTACTTCTGCTTCCGGATGTTCTTCCCTGTGAAGTTTTTCCTGAACTCTTAGCATTCTTCGTATTATTAGACTTTTTGGTTCTACTACCTGACCCTGAAGCCATTATACAATCCTCCAATTAACTAACTATATATCAAAACATTAGATTATTATATCATTCAAATGCAACTAAAACAAGTATTCCAACTCAAACTAAACATAAGTAAATCATAAGTCTAAATCAAATATAAAACTAAATATAAAACTTAAGTCTAAATGTCAAACTTAAGCCTAAATGTCAAACTTAAGTCTAAATGTCAAAAAAGACTTTCATGCTAAGAAGTCATTATGTTTTCTTAACATGAAAGTCTATAATACAAAACTATCAATTACTATTAATCTTCGTCATCCTCACTTGCTTCTGCAAATCCCTGACGTTTTCTTGCCATCTCATCGCTCTCAAGATATTCATCATATGTAGTAACCTTATCTATAAGCTGTCCACTTGGTACAATCTCCATAATACGGTTAGCAGTTGTCTGAATAAACTGATGATCGTGTGATGTAAATAATGTAACTCCCTGGAATTTAATTAATGCATTATTAAGTGCAGTAATAGATTCCATATCAAGATGGTTAGTAGGATCATCAAAGATAAGAACATTAGAACCCATAATCATCATCTTTGATATAAGACATCTTACCTTCTCACCACCTGAAAGAACCTTTACTTTCTTAACACCGTCATCACCGGCAAAAAGCATTCTTCCAAGGAAGCCTCTTACATATGTTGGATCAGGATCAGGTGAATACTGTGTAAGCCATTCTACAATAGTATCTTCTCTGTTAAATTCAGCAGCACTATCCTTAGGGAAATATGCCTGTGATGTAGTTACGCCCCATTTGAAGGTACCTTCATCAGGTTCCATATTGCCTGTAAGAATATTGAAAAGTGTTGTTGTTGCAAGTTCATTAGAACCAACAAATGCAATCTTATCATCATGGTTAACAATAAATGAAATATTATCAAGGACCTTAACTCCGTCTATTGTCTTAGAAATTCCCTCAACAGTAAGAACTTCATTACCGATTTCTCTTGCAGGTCTGAAGTCAATATATGGGTACTTTCTGCTTGATGGTCTGATTTCATCAAGTTCAATCTTCTCAAGGGCTCTCTTTCTTGATGTAGCCTGTTTAGATTTAGAAGCATTAGCAGAGAATCTCTGAATGAATTCCTGTAATTCCTTAATCTTTTCTTCTTTCTTTTTGTTGGCTTCTTTCATCTGCTTAATAAGAAGCTGGCTTGACTCATACCAGAAATCATAATTACCGGCATAGAGCTGTATCTTAGCGTAATCTATATCTGCAATCTGTGTACATACCTTATTAAGGAAATATCTGTCATGTGATACCACAATAACTGTATTATCAAAATTGATAAGGAATTCCTCAAGCCATGCAATCGCATCCAGATCCAAATGGTTAGTTGGCTCGTCCAGAAGCAGAATATCAGGATTACCAAATAAAGCCTTTGCTAAAAGGACCTTGACCTTCTCACTACCATTAAGTTCACTCATCAGCTTATAATGTAATTCAGTTGTTACTCCAAGTCCGTTAAGAAGCTGTGCAGCATCTGATTCTGCTTCCCATCCGTTCATATCGGCAAATTCAGCTTCAAGTTCACTTGCCTTGTTACCATCTTCCTCTGTGAAATCTTCCTTGGCATATATTGCTTCTTTTTCTTTCATAATCTGATAAAGTCGCTCATTACCCATTATTACAGTATCAAGTACCTGATAGTCATCATACTTGAAGTGATCCTGCTCAAGGAAAGACAGTCTCTGTCCGGGTGTTATAGTTACGTCACCCTTACTAGGTTCAATCTGACCTGTAAGAATTTTTAAAAATGTCGACTTACCGGCACCATTAGCTCCTATAAGTCCATAACAGTTGCCTTCCGTAAACTTGATATTAACATCTTCAAACAATGCCTTCTTACCAATACGGAGTGTTACATTATTAGCACTTATCATTAAACAAAACCTCCATTTTATATAGCATAACTATTATAGAGTGTCATTCCCTGAATTGCAAGCAAAAAACACTTTTCCATAACAGCAACCTCATATTTTGATGAAGGCATGCACTCTCCCGAGTAAAAATATACATATTCACTCACCTTTTTTACCATATCTAGGACATCTGTATAATTATTACAGCCATTATTCTTATTATTACTCTGAAGATACATATACATAAATCTCATAACAGTAACCCTGAGTCTGAATTCATATAAATCTATCGACAGATATTCCTTTATACAGCCATATAAATATATATCCTTTATCAGACTGCTGCCCTCAATTATCTGTGACAGCTTCTTATATCTGAACTTCTCAAGCTCATTCTTTAATATGTTCTCAGCCATAATATTGCAAAATGTATATATATGCTCTTTGTCAGACACCATCATAAGCTCTGTTCTCTTAAGCCATTCAAGCCTTGACGGAAATACTGCATGTTCCTGCTTTACCATTAATGTATAAACCTTCACCTTATTCTTAATATAAAGCTCTCTTAATACATCCAGATAATACATTCCATATCCGTCTCCTGCAAGTTCCCTTGTATACACAACTACAACCCACTTTTCCGAAGTTATCAGCTCATTATCCCTCTTTCTTAAATCCTCCCTTGCATACATTCTTTCTTCATTAGACATAGTACCATTCTTTACGTGACCCTTTACCGTGTTATCTTTTGCACAAATACTCCCTGCCTCATCTTTTAATATATCCCTGACATTAAAGCCCATCCCCACAATGTGCTCCTTAAGTGCCACTAATATATCCCCATAATAATTAGTGGAATTAATTATAATCATACCTTTCTCCTTTGCATTTAAATTTGACACCTATATCATATCATAAATAAATACTAAAAATGTGTTAAGTGTTGTAATTGGTATAGTTATTGTTGTATCCGGTACTTTTAATGTTGTATTTGGTTATTTGTCAGCATATTTTCAGAGATTTACGACATAATTTTACTTTTTTCTACTTAACATAATAACCATTAACAAATTTTACTATATCTAACATCCCCCACCCCTGCTGGTTATTAGGAATATCAATCTTAACACAGCATTTTTTTATTGCCTTTTTTATTTCTTTAGGTGTCATATTTTTGTAGGACAAAACTCTTGCCACCGCACCACTTACAACAGGAGTTGACATTGAAGTTCCGCTTTTTGCTGAATATGCATTTCTTTTATTGCTGCATGCAATAATATCCGCTCCCGCAACTACAACATCGGGCTTTACAATACATTCGTCTGTGGGACCTCTTCCAGAATAAAATATCCTTTTTTCATTTTGCCTGTTAAAATACGCATCATCAAAAGCTCCTACTGTTATTATCTTTCTACTTGTCCCCGGAACAGTAACACTGTTTTTTCCCGGTCCGTTATTTCCTGCTGCCGCAACAACCACAATTCCCTCGTCCCACAATTTTTCAATATATTTAACAAGCTCCTGCGAATCCTCCTCCATCTCTTTATTAAGTGTTCCAAAAGAAATGTTAACAACCTTTATACTGTATTTTTCCTTGTTATCCAGTACCCACTTTACTCCGTCAATAACATCTGCTATTCTTCCGTTCCCCTTATTGTCAAGCACCTTGACCCCCACTATATATGTCATTGGAGCTATTCCCTTAAATTTTCCGTTAGAAGCCCTCCCACTTCCTGCAATAATTCCGCATACATGCGTTCCATGTCCGCAGTCATCATAAGGCTGAGTCCTTTTTTTCACTGTATCATAAAATCCGATTATCCTGTTATCAAAATCAACATGCCTGTATACACCTGTATCCAATATGGCAACACTAATTTTATTTTTCATATATACGCTCCATTTTTATTATTTATTTTAATAATATCAGGGTGCCAAAAAGACACCCCGTTCTTACAATTAACAGACTACTGCATCATATATAATCATTTTATTCAACAATATAGGCAAAGTACCAGATTTGAATTGCTTTTTACGTCCAAATAACATATAATATTTTCATCAAAACGTATTGTGATTAAGGAGGAACTATGGAAAATAAAAAAATAGTTGTTGCTTTAGGAAGAAACGCATTTGGCGAAACATTTCCAGAGCAGCAGGCTAATGTTAAAAAAGCAGCTGTTGCCATCGCAGATTTAGTAGAGGCAAAGTATCAGATAGTTATAACACATAGTAACGGTCCACAGGTTGGTATGATTCAGACAGCCATGACTGAATTCGCAAGACTTGAGCCAAGCGACCGTACTGTAGCACCAATGTCTGTATGTGGTGCAATGAGCGAAGGTTATATAGGTTACGACCTTCAGAATGCAATCAGGGAAGAACTTATTAACAGAGGAATTTATAAGACTGTATCAACAGTTATAACACAGGTTCGAGTTGATCCTTTCGATATTGCATTCAGCGAACCATCTAAGATAATAGGAAGATACATGACTAAAGAAGAAGCGGAGGCAGAAGAAGACAAAGGTAACCACGTTATCGAGGAAGAACCTGGCAAGTTCAGAAGAATCATTGCTGCTCCAATGCCTATTGATATCTACGAAATTGATGCAATAAAGGCTCTGCTTAATGCAGATCAGGTTGTTATAGCCGGTGGTGGCGGTGGAATTCCTGTATTACAGCAGGGTTCTCATCTTAAAGGTGCAAGTGCAATTATCGAAAAAGATTACACTGCTGCCAAACTTGCAGAGCTTACAGGAGCTGATACATTATTATTCCTTACAGCTTATGACAAGCTTACTATTGGTAAGGATACTCCTGATGAAAAGGTATTTGACAATGTTTCAGCAAATGAACTTCATCAGTATATTAAAGACGGACACTTCCCTGCTAAGACTACATTCCCTAAGGTTGATGCATCTATAAGATTCGTAACAGCTAATCCTAATGGTAAAGCTGTTATCGCAAACCTTGAGAAGGCTAAGGAAGCTATCCTTGGAAAGACAGGAACAACAATAACAGCATAACAAACAACCCCTGAAACACATCCTTTAGTTAATTACCAAAGAACAGGTTTCAGGGGTTTTATAGTTTTATAATTTACTATTATTATTAGCTCTAATAACCTTATTACAATAATCCAATCTGTTTTGCAGCATCTATAATCATAGATGTATTCTCTGTTTCAGCCTGATTATAAACAGCTGACATAATATCCAGCATAAAATACTGTAACAAAAGCAAAAGAACAGCTAAGACTACAATTATTATCAATGGAATAATAGGATTTTTCTTCTTTTTTCCGTTAGTATTTCCTTTTTTGAAGTTACGACTGTCTACCACGTATAAATCCTCCTAATCTTAAAACATAGTAAAGATTTTACCATATATAATAATAACAGTCAAAATGTTTAATCTGCTACCTATCAGGTCTTATAATGCTTCTGCTGCAAATATAAGTAATTATAGAATTGTTGCAAGAAGCCCAGTATTAAGATAATTAAAGCTTTCGAGAAGCATCCTTGAGGACTTTGAATCAAGTGCTCCCGTAGGTTCATCCGCAAGTATCAGCTTAGGATTTGTTATTATTGCCCTTGCGCTTGCAACTCTCTGCTTCTGTCCACCTGACATCTGATAAGGATATTTATTTAAAACATCCTCTATTCCAAGCTGCCTTGCTGTCATTTTAACTCTTTTGCCGATTTCTTTTGAAGGCACATTCTGTATAGATAATGCCAGTGCAATATTTTCAAATGCAGTAAGTGTATCTAAAAGATTAAAATCCTGAAATATAAAGCCCAGTTCTTCCCTTCTGAACTTATTAAGCTTATTTCCCTTTAACTCTGTAATATCATTATCTCCAACATATATCTTTCCTGTTGTTACCCTGTCAAGTGTTGAAATACAGTTAAGAAGTGTCGTCTTTCCCGAACCACTTGCTCCCATTATGGAAACAAATTCACCCTTACATACCTCAAATGAAATATTATCAATTGCCTTTGTAAGACTTGATTTATTTCCATAATACTTTTCAATGTTATCAATCTTAAGTATTGTGTCCATAATTATAATTCCTTTCTGGCTGATTATTAACAGATTTCTGTCTTCTATTATGTTTTAACATTTATCATAATAACCGTCGCGTTTCTAATATTACGGAACATTACAATTTTGTAACATTGATAATAATACTACTAATATGTTTTATTTACAATTTTACCATCTGAGATTTCTATTATCTCATCTGAAAGTTCTTCTAATTCACCCTTATCGTGGCAGGCAATAATTATAATTGCTCCTCTTTCCTTCTGTTTTGCAAGAATACTGCGCACATTCTCAACACTTGCTTCATCAAGTGCATTAATAGGCTCATCTAATATTACTATATCAGGCTTCTCCATAATTGCTGCTGCAATACCTAACTTCTGTTTCATACCCAGAGAATATTTTTTGAAGGTTCTTTTATCGTCAGGGTCAAGTCCTATTTCTTCCAAAGCCATTCTTATATCTTCATCCCCTATTTTCCCCTGTATTGATGAAAGTACCTTCAGATTCTTAAAGCCTGTATAATTGCTTATAAATGCAGGATTTTCAATTAATACACCTATACTTTCAGGAAATGATATATCTTTTCCAAGAATCTTCCCATTAATATCAATAGTTCCGCTATCCGGTGTTATAAGTCCGCATATTGCCCTCATAAGCATAGTCTTTCCCGAACCATTCTTCCCCTTAAGTCCATACACCTTACCACCCTCAAAAGAAAGATTAATATCTTTTAATATTTCAGCCTTTTTTATTGATTTATTTACATTTTCTATTTTTATATACATAAATTACTCTTCTCCTTCCTTCTGTAAAATATCTCTTTTCCTAAACATAAGTATTCCGGCAATAAAACATATCACATATGTCAGAATACACACACACAGTCCTTTCCAGACTTTAATTTTACCCGCATTATACACGCTGCTTCTCATTACCATCGACACATTTCCAATCATAATCGGATTATAGAAAAATGCTGACAAAACCATCAGTGCCATAACAACAAGTATTCCAATGATTGGGTTAAAGGCAATTGATATTGTCATCTGAAGCAATGATACAGCAATTGAAACAAGCAAAGGTACAAGCATAAGATAAATAATTATATAAATGCTTTCCTGATTATCCGGAAGATTTTTATTGCTCATCTTCTTAAAAAGCGCATAATTAATAGTTCCATCCAGACTTTTATTATGTACTCCAAAGAAAAATGCCACAACATATTCAATAATATAAACTGATATAACAGTAAGCGCATTCCAGATACATTTGCTTACCCACCATAATCCTCTGCTTTTACACTTAATAAGGACATCTACTCCTACACCCTCACAATCATCATTACAATAATTAAATACCATAAATGCAACCAGAAACTGTATTGCCATCCATATATAAGGGAATGTGATTTTACCGTTTTTTATTACATCTACAGCTTCATATCCTCCCTGAAGGAAGAATACCGTATCTAACATTCCAAACTGTCTGCTTGCCATCATCACTATTATTCCTGTAATCATAAGCAGGACAAGAACATATCTGAATCTGTTATAATAAAAGCCTCTGAAAACATCTCCCTTTATAAGTTTAAAAACAGATTTACTACTCATCCTCTTTTTTGTATTCATAATATTCCCTCCTTCTTTGAAGAAAATATCCTACTACTGTAAAAATAATCACGGTCACAATGCAGATAAACATTTTTCTTATACATCTTTCATCATTAAGCCATGTAGTTTCATAAAAAACAAGTCTGCTGTATGACACCGGCTTAAATACATCTATTCCTGCAAATATTATAATAGCCGCCCCGGAAATCACATCCGAATCAGATATAATCTCAACAATTATACCTAACATGCATGTCATCATCAAAAGCAGTGTCATAGAAATAAGATACATTAAAATCACGTACAAAAAAGAAGTATCCGTTACCGTACTGCTCAATGAATAATTAGCAAAATAACTGTAATCTTTATCCCAGTTATAAAAAACCTTAAAACGTATATATCCATATACTATTGCTGTAACCACATAAACCAGTGACATCATAAACGAATAAGCTAAAGCACATATAGTCTGCCAGAAATATATCGCCTGTTTTGAACTGTACTTTAAAATAATCATAGGGTCCCTGTCACACTTCATCATACGCTGGTTGCACAATGCCGCTATCAGCATAAGAAACGGAAACACATAATTACCTGATACACTGTCAAATGCATCCAATGCACAAACTTCACCGATTGAATGGCCAAAAATAAATCGGACATAAAATATATATGTAAGAATTATTATTTCAGCTACAACACCTGTTACTGCCCAGATTAGCATTTCCCTATTAAAAAACCGTCGTTTAAATTCATTAACCATATTTGTTTCCCCACATTTTTATACGCCGGCAGCAATTATATTTATTATATTAAAATTTATAACCTGCCTGACGTCTGCTATTTTTTTAATTTTACATATTTTGCCGGAGTTACTGATAAATACAGCTTCCAGTTTTCTTTATTTAATTTATCTATCGAAATTTTATAAGGAAATCTTTTACTGATAATTATAAATGGCATATTAATATCCACAGTACTTCCCTTTTCAAGTTTAGAAAAGCTAAGGTTATTTTTATCATTAATCATTCTTATATATTCATTGGAAACGCCCTGTTTAAAACCACCGGATGAAACACCTATATCCTCATACGGAAAATTTTTAGCCTCACCTGTAATCTCAAATGTACATTTTACAACAAGAATATACGAATCAATTTCCTCATCACCGAAGGCTGCCTGCTGTGATCTCATATCACGCTTTGTAATATTATATTTTTCTACAAAATCATCCTCCTGCAATATTTCAAAATCATTTACTGTCACAGCTAAATTTTGAAGTTCTGTCTTCTCCCCCAGACTGTATTCTTGCTGCACTCCAAGGTAAGCATATTTTTTATTAACCCTAATAATAAATGTTGTGGCAACAGCTGCAAGTATCAGAAAACCTGCCACACACACAATTTTCTTTTTCATAATCAGATTGCATCCTTTCTTCTGCTTCTTGCAAAATACGAAACTATTATCAATATAACAAGCACTACAACATCAATAATCATATATTTTAATTCTGAATACCTTAGTCTTGAACCTGTTATATATTCCATAGGACCGCTCCTGTTTAATGATGAACTCACTATATAGTGCAGGAAATATACCATAAACGGAGTAAGTGCAACCATAAACCTGTTACTAATAAGGTCAGCGAAAACATATGCAATACAGTTAATAAGTCCAAAACCTACAAATGCAAATAAAATTACAATCAGGGCTACAAGTAATGGCTTATCATAAAATAAATCTCCAAACACATTTGTTTTATCAAAATTGTATTGTGACGTAGTTGCTATTGGCTTAAATGCTGGTACAATCATAGCTGATACAACAAGTGATAATACTAATGGAAATGCTGCTATAACGCCGCCTGTCACAAACTGTGTCAGCAATTTTGCCTTGTAATATTTTTTCTTATCAATCCTTGTAAAAATATTATTTATGTAATTCTTCTTTACATCCATTAAAATACTCACTGAATAAGGCAATGCAGTAAGCAGTGGCATAACAAAATAATATAAAAATGAATATGAACTTGAACTTGTTCCCATCCATTTCATGTATAAACCCGTAAGCTGTATACCGCTGTATTTTCCATAACCAAGTATTGTTTCTATTGCACCTATTTCAGTCCACACTTTGTAATAAGTATGTAACGCGGCAATAAATGTTCCTATAATAATTGAAACAAAGAACATTTTATTCTTAAATGACCTCTCAAACTCTATTTTCAATAACTTTTTCACCGGAATCGTCTCCTCACATTAATTATTTTCAGGCTCATGTACTATAACCCATGGTCCTGTATATGCTGTCTGTACAGGTTTTCCAAATGCTATTGCAAGTCTTGTCTGTGTAGCAGCCTTGTCAGTCAGAACATAATAACGTGTCATTGTTTTTGTCTCCCCCACTGCAAAAGTATAATTACCATGTGTGTTACCATTATCATTGGTTCCACCTATCGGCTCTCCGATACTAGGTTTTAAAATATAATAAGTTCCGTTATCATTCAGACAGAAGGTGCTCCACTGTCCCATAAGCATACCATCCAAGACATCATTAACATTGGTAAACTCTATTTCTATAGTCATATAATAAAAATCAGATATAAAATTATGATTGCTATCCATATACTGTTTCTTATTTTCTACACCAAAATTAATTGCATTAAAATCAAAATCACATTCTCTTGAAATTTTGCAGGATTTAACTGTCACATTGTAATAATAATCTTCTTTATTACCACCCTTTGAAGATGAAATCGGTATTTTATGAAGTTCAAACTGTTCTCCAAGCTTTACCACATCATATCCTCCAAACGGTTTATTTGGGTCTAACTTCTTTATTTCACCCGGTTTCATATAGTAATTGACCAGACTTTCCATTTCTATTTCTTCCGGTGTCATACTACTGTGATCTTTAGTTTCTGCTGTGGTATTTTTATCCGAATCTGCATTTTTAGTTTCTTTTGCCTCCAGTGTGGGCATCTCATTTGCAAGCTTTTTAAATACACCCTTCTTAGCACCAATAAGCACCGCTACTATAAGAACGACTATTATACACAGGCTTATAATTGTACTTCTTATTTGTTTGTTCATACCGTGAATAAAACCTCCCATATTTCTATATTATTAATTCACAAAAGAGCCCGTATGCATGCGTGCATGCACACGAGCTCTTTACAGACTCCAATTTACATTTATTCAGTTAACATTTCAATAGCTCCTGCACAAGTGGTTGTTTTTATGCGCAAGTGGTTATTTCAAATAGCTATTTCTACAAAATCAATTAAAATTCATACATACTGTTATTCTTTTTCAGGCAATACAACTTTGCAAATTATGCTGTTACCATGCTCTTTATACTCCACTTCTCCTGAATATTTATTAACAATATCATGTATACTTTTTGTTCCTATTCCGTGATTTCTTTTGTCCGCCTTAGTACTTACAAATGCATCCTTTTTCTTTAAGAAAGATTCCTTTATTGAATTTTCAACATTTATAAATATTGTACCTCTTACAGTTATCTCAATATTAACATATCCGTCATCAGTTTTCTGTGCTGCCTCAATTGCATTGTCAATTATATTTCCGAGTAAAATACATAAATCAATATCATCAATACCTCTTATAATACCCAAAACCATACATTTGAAATCTATATTATAATTCCTGCACTTTGAATATTTATCATTAAGAACATAATTGACTACTTTATTATCACAATATTTCCTGTAATTAATACCATCTATTCTGCTATCCGATATTTCATTAAGTAAGTTAACCGCCTCTTCATATTTTCCGGTTTCTATATAGCCTTTTACCGACGATATGCATTGTTTTAAATCATGTCTGATTTTACGGCTTTCCTCATACATCTGCTGTATTCTGTCAACATCATACTGCTCATTTGCATACTCCAATGCCTTAAATCTTTCATCAACATTTTTATAATACATGACAAATGCATGTCCGATTATTTCAATAATAAATATTATAATTATTAATACAACCGATATATCATTAAATAATCTGAGTTTATCTGTCTCTATCGCAAAATATTTTTTTCCAAAGATAAAATCAATTATACCATTCCCCACAATAATACATACCATGGACAGAACAAATTTTATCTCTACAAACTCAACTTTCTTAACTATAAGCACATTAGCAATCAGAAATGCTAAAATAACAACAAATCCAAATATAAGCCCGGCAAGTAAAACATTCACAAGCTGTTCGGCATTTATATTCCAGGTAACATTAACAAACATACCTAATAATACAATAAATGCAAGTATTGCCATTTCCGTTAATATTCCGGAATATATTTCTTCGTAATATTCCACAATACTAATAATCAGTATTACAACGCACTCTATTAAAATATATTTTCCCCAGATACTGTAGCCTGCCCTTGTCAACACAAAAAATGTTCCACAAAAAAGATATAATCCAAGCCTTACAATGTGTACAATATTGCTGCTTATTATTCTTTTTAACCTGTCATCAATATATAATATCCCCGCATTTATGAGGCACATTATAATAGACTCTCCAATCAATACAAGTATCTTATTCACTTTCTTCTCCCAATAATATATAATTTACCTGTTATTAAACAGGAAATCCTCATACCTTAAAGTAATATTCTTTTTCTTTCTTCTGCTTATTGCAATTTTCTCTTTGTCATACATTACCAGAACATCTTCTTCTATATGATTTATATACTTCATATTAACCAGCACACCCTTGCTTGCCTCGATAAAACCATACTTCTCCAACATTTCCACATATTTGTTATATGTATCATTTAATGCTATCTCACCTTTTGCACTCTTAACATATATTTTCCTTTGAAACGAAGATATTGTTATTATGCTGTCCGTATAAAACTGTCTTCCGCCAATCTCAATAACCTGCCTGCTCTCTATAAGTTTTTCTATTATTTTTCTCATCATTCTTGAAAATTCCTTTTCAAAATGACTTTTAACAATAAATCCAAGTGGTCTGAATTTAAAGGCTTCATATACCAAATTATCATGTGATGTGACAAAAATAATTATTACATTAGAATTAATCAATACTATTTTTTCTGCAACATCAAATCCGTTCTTTTCACCTAATTCCAAATCCAGAAATAGCATATCATACTGTTTTTTGTTATACGCTTCAACAAGTTCATCACCCTCATTAAACACGTCTGTTTCGCAGTCCTCATTTTCAAAATATTTTTTAAAAATGCTCTTTATGCTTTCCTGTTCTTTTACACAAAAATCTTTGTCATCATCACATATTGCAATTTTCATATTTTACATTTACCCCATAGCTTCTTTGTAAAAATCATTTTTAAAAAATTCGATTTTTACAAGTGTATATTCACCTTTAGCAGATTCTATGCTTATTTTATGTCCCAGCTTGTCACATAACTTCTTTACGATATAAAGTCCCATTCCTGTAGCCTTTGAATACTCTCTTCCATTTTCACCCGTGAAAGACTTTTCAAAAACTCTTGGCAAGTCAGATTTAGGAATGCCAACTCCGTTATCCCGGATATTTAATATTACTGACTTTTCGGTTTCACAGGCATACAGTTTTATTTCTTTATCGCAAGTTTTTTTCGCATATTTTATACTGTTACTTATTATCTGATTAAGCATAAATTCAAGCCATTTTGCATCTGTAAGCACATTTATTGCTACATTTTCAACAGATAAATCAATGTTATTGGCAAGCAGATCATCCTTATTTTTCAATGCTGCTGAGGCAATAACTTTTGATAATTTACATTCATCAATAATATAATCTTTCTCAGCATTCTCGCTTCTTACATAATACAAAATCTGCTCAATATAATTGTTAACTCTGCTTATCTGATGCAACATTTTATCACAGAAAATGTTTTGAGCTTTTTCCTGTTCCCTGTAATTATGCAAAATCAATGTTGCTGATGCAACAGGCAGCTTTATTTCATGAATCCACATTTCTATATACTCTTTGAAATTTTCCATTCCCAAACGGTATTTCTTTACATTTTCTGTCATAGAATGGTTCACTTCATTAAGTATCTGATACTGTATCTCTCCTTCATAAAATGATGGTTCATTTATTGTCTCACAAACGAAATATTTCTGCGAAAGGCTGTTAATATTGTTTATTAAATTATCATAATACTTCTTTTTACGCAAATAATCATATAATAAATCTGTAATATAAAACAACGTAAACAACACTTCTACACATATAATAAGCTCTACAGAAGATTTAAAAGCCTTCATTAAAAGTAATGTAACAAGCATAACTGACAAATACACACAGAATATTCCAATTTTATCTTTAAAATATTTGCTGAATTTCATGCAGACCTCCATTCTCCCTGTTCTTCCTATTTTTCATATTCTTCCTGTTTTTTCTGTTCTTCATATTTTATTAAACGATAATCTCAATTTCATTTTGTTATAACAAAATATATCTATCTCGTTTTGTTAAACTAAAATATATCCCTGTCCTTTTCTTGTCTCAATCACGTTATCATACCCAATAGCTTTAAATCTAGCTCTTAGACGGCTTATATTAACAGTAAGGGCATTGTCATTTATGTATTCTTCATTATTCCACAATTCAGTCATTAACTCATCTCTTGAAACTATCTTTTCTCTTTTTGATAATAAATACATAAATATTATCATCTCATTTTTTGTAAGTGATAACTCTTCTGCTTTTCCTGATATTTTATTATTATATTTTATAACTCCCTTCTGTGGAAGCACTTCCATATCCAGATAAGTCTGTACATTATTTGATGAACCTGAAAGCCTTTTAAATATTGCATTAATTCTTAACAATAAAATAGTCGGATTATATGGCTTTGTAATATAATCATCAGCACCATAACTCATTGATAATACTTCATCAACCTCTGAATCCCTGCTCGTAACCATTATCACCGGAATATCTGTCCTAATTCTCAATTCTTTTAATAACATCTCGCCATTCATATACGGAATATTAATATCCAGTAAAATAAGGTCTGCTTCACAAGCCAGAATTTCTTCCAAAGCATTTTTGAAATTTTCAATTACAACAGCTTCATATCCTGAATTTTCAAGTAATTCCTTTAATTCTGTTCTAATTTGTTTATCATCTTCTACAATCACTATCTTCTTCATTATTGTTTATTTCCCTATTATTTATTATATTTTCTTACCGACAGCCAGTTTCATTCATTATATTATATATCAAACAAAAAATACAGAATAAAAAAAAGACGCTTTCGCGCCTTACTAAACTCTAACATATTTTTAAAAAGCAGGGGTGGAGAGAATCGAACTCCCACCAAAGGTTTTGGAGACCCCTATGATACCACTTCACCACACCCCTATGTGATATATTATAAATTCTATGAATTTACATCAAAATATATTACATTTAAAAATCTGTTCCTTCAAAACTGCACATTAATCTATCTTTTTCATCCTGCTTAAACTTCCGTTCCTTTTCCACCTTTTCGGTTAAGCCCTCGACCTA
>ERZ1106969.234-NODE-234-length-63646-cov-52.506644_pt1 | contig 63646 bp, 56 predicted proteins | sample MGYA00403685_ERZ1106969 | MGnify/ENA primary metagenome ERZ1106969 (study PRJEB35170, sample SAMEA104062416) | human gut metagenome | biome: human gut; feature: human-associated habitat; material: faeces | place: Denmark | collected 2012-05-18 ... | reverse complement strand
ATCAAGGGATGAGCCATGAAGAAATCATGGAGTGTTGGAATCAGAAGTCTTGCATCATGAATGGACTTATCTTCGTCGGGAGAATCTGATTTTCTGTTTGGAACAAGCTCAGGATGAGAATTCAAAAAATCCTTGTTATAAAAGTCAAGGTGGCGGACAATGCCAAGCCCATTTGTGACGATACCGATTTTATAGGCATAGCAAAAATGTCCGTCGACATAAAGCTGCCTGATCTGGTCATTGGAAGCGGCATGGGATGGCATGGAACCATAAGCAGCTTTGTAAGGGTCATAGTTAGAATTAAAATGATTTGCTTTTGCATATGCTTTAATCTGTTTAATAATGCGGTTGGCAAACTTGGGATTATTCTCAGTCACCCAGGCTTCAATGCCGGATGAATCAAAAATAGTCATATCTGCTTTGGCAGAATCAAGAGCCTGGCAGATAGGTTCGGTAACATCAACGAGGTTATCAAAGACTGATTGTAAGTCCGCCAGAAAATCCTGTTTGAAACGGGTAATTTTAGAAGCATCAGGGACTTTATTAAAACCACAGAATTCACGAAGATGTCTGGAATACTTAAGGAAAACAAGAAGTAAAGAATCTGTAGGTATTGAAAAAATCCGTTGGATGATAAGTGCCCACAAAAAGGCATGTAAAGGGTATTTACGGGATCTACCCGTTGATGCATAGAAATGATTCCGGAAGGAATCAGGAATAATTTCATCAAGATCAATGTTTGATTGAAGAAGTGACAGAAACTCAGGCTTGTCAGATTCATAAATTTCCTGACAATCTGAAAAAACATCTGCCAACGAAAGCTGTTTACATGGTATAATAGCCATAAGATAACTCCTTTCAGGGTTTTGTTTAATTGTTTCTTGACAATTCAATTATAACATATCTGTGAGGAGTTATTCTATTTTAAACGGTAAAAAAGCCTGTAAAATCAAAGGCTTATGGCGTTTCGCAAACGCCTATTTTATCCTTTTTAAGAAATGAGGTCCTCATGAAAAGAAGAATTAATTTTCAATATATGATGCTTGCATTTATAGCAATTTTTACTACCGTAGTTATGTCTACGGTAGTTTTCTATAATCTGCTAAAAAGCGAGGTTAAGGATGAACTTATCACCTGCTCGGAAATAATTATGCAGTCATCAGATATAAAGAATTATGTATCATCAGAAAACAAAAATTTATCTTCAATTAATTTTACGAGCAATAATCTAAGAATTACTATAATTGATGAAAACGGTAATGCTATCTTTGACAGTGATGTCAACGCTGAGGCATTGGAAAACCACAATGAACGTCCGGAAGTATTACAGGCTCACAACAGCGGAAGCGGTTACTCTGTAAGAACATCCCAAACTCTTGGAAAAAGTGCGTTTTACTACGCAGTTTTGCTTGATAATAATAATGTTTTAAGAGTATCCAAAGAGACAAGCAGCATGACCGGAATAATAATTCATGCACTGCCACTTTTATTTGTGTTATGTATAATACTTTTTATTATCTGCATAATATTTTCACATATACTGACAAAAAGCATTGTAAAGCCTATCGAAAATCTTGCACAAAATCTTGACAATACAGCTTCTGCACAGCCTGAGGTGTATAAAGAACTTATTCCTTTTGTCACTACTATTCAGAAGCAGCATACCGATATTAAACGTAACGCAAACTTAAGGCAGGAATTCACAGCAAATGTATCACATGAGTTAAAAACACCCCTTACATCTATTTCAGGCTACTCCGAACTTATAGAAAGCGGAATGGCTACAGATGATGACGTAAGACGCTTTGCCGGTGAAATACACAAAAGTTCAAAAAGACTTCTTACTCTTATTAATGATATAATACGTCTTTCACAGTTAGACCGTGTTACTGACGATGAACGTTTTGAACCCGTTAACCTTTATGAAACAGCCAAAAACTGTGTTGAAATGCTTGAAAAATCGGCAAGTGACCATCAGATTACACTTAACCTCACAGGAAAAGACGTTATAATTAATGCTAATCATCAGATGATGGATGAATTAATCTATAATCTTTGCGATAATGCAATAAGATATAATAATCCGGGTGGAGCGGTTAATGTATCTTTAACTTCTAATGAAAATAATGTGATACTTGAGGTAAAAGATACAGGAATCGGAATTCCTAAAGAACATCAGGACAGAATATTTGAACGTTTTTACCGCGTAGATAAAAGCCGTTCAAAGTCCACAGGAGGAACAGGCCTTGGACTTGCTATCGTAAAACACATAGTTGCCAAGCATAATGCTGAAATTGAACTGGAAAGTGAAGTAGGAAAAGGAACAACTATACGAGTTATATTTGCATTGAATCGTTAATTGTAGTAAAATCCCTATGGGTAAGTATGTTTATAGCAATATATCAACATATTTACATTTTATAAAACGGAGGAAAAGGATTTTATGGACAATTATGGGTTAGGAACTAAAGCGGTTCAGGCAGGTTACACACCGGGAAACGGAGAGCCTCGTCAGATTCCGATTATTCAATCAACTACTTTCAAATACAACACAAGCGAGGATATGGGAAAGTTATTCGACCTTGAAGCAGAGGGATATTTTTATTCAAGACTTCAGAATCCAACTAATGACCATGTTGCAGCCAAGATTGCGGCACTTGAAGGCGGCAGTGCTGCAATGCTTACATCGTCAGGTCAGGCAGCTAATTTCTTTGCATTATTTAACATCTGCGAAGCCGGAAGCCATATAGTGGCATCATCTTCAATTTACGGTGGTACTTTTAATCTTATATCTGTTACACTCGCAAAAATGGGAATAGAGGCAACTTTTATAAGTCCCGACTGCACAGAGGATGAGTTAAATGCTGCATTTAAGGATAATACAAAAGCTGTATTCGGTGAAACCATTGCTAATCCTGCGCTTACTGTTCTTGATATTGAAAAATTTGCTAAAGCTGCACATGAACATGGTGTGCCACTTATTGTAGATAATACATTCCCAACTCCTATTAATTGCAGACCGATTGAGTGGGGAGCTGATATTGTAACACATTCAACAACCAAATATATGGACGGTCATGGTGCATGTATAGGCGGAGCCATTGTAGACGGTGGAAACTTCGACTGGATGGCACATAAAGATAAATACCCGGGATTATGTACACCTGATGAATCATATCATGGAATTACATATGCTGAGAAATTTGGAAAAGAAGGCGCATTTATTACAAAATGTACAGCACAGCTTATGCGTGATTTAGGATGTGTCCAGTCTCCACAGAGCGCATTCATGCTTAACTTAGGACTTGAATCATTACATGTGCGTATGCCAAGACATGTAGAAAACGGTCAGGCAGTTGCTGAATTTCTTGAAGCACAGCCTCAGGTTGAATATGTAAATTATCCGGGACTAAAATCCAACAAATATTATGAAACAGCCAAAAAATATCTTCCTAACGGAGGATGCGGTGTAGTTTCATTTGAATTAAAGGGTGGAAGGGCTGCCGCTGAAAAATTCATGAAGAGCCTTAAACTCGCTGCTATTGAAACACATGTAGCCGATGCAAGAACATGCTGTTTAAATCCTGCAACATCAACTCACAGACAGATGAATGATGAGCAGTTAAAGGAAGCCGGTGTTCCTGCCGGTCTTATCCGTATATCATGTGGTCTTGAAGACAAAGAAGATCTTATAAAAGACCTTGCACAGGCACTTAAAGAGATATAATATATTAGTACATATTTCATTATTAAATATTAATAATAATGAAGTATGTACTTTTTTATATCTAAGAACAATGGGGATTAATATGAAAAACGACATGGTAAATGACATTATAAATAACAACAATATTAATAAATCAGATACTATGGATTACAAGCTCCTTATTGATACGGCTGCGCTTGCAGGAACTCTTATGCTTAAACATGGTGCGGAAATATACCGTGTAGAAGAAACAATTAACTATATGCTAAGTATTTCAAATTTAAAAACAACCGTAGCATTTGTTATGTCAACCGGCTTGTTTATTTCTCTTGATGATCCTTCCATTGATGCACTTACGGTAGTAAGAAGGGTAAACAGCTGTGATACCAATCTTGATATGGTTGCAAAGGTAAATTCCATATCAAGGAATTTATATAACGGAGCTATTTCTCTTGAAGATGCCTTCTATATGTTAAAACATCTTGATGATAAATTATATCCCTGGTGGCTGAAGGATATAAGCATATTAATGGTTGTGGTATTCTTCACAGGTATGTTTGGTGGAACTGCTCTTGATATGACTTTTAACCTGATTGTCGGAATATGCCTTGCTGCATGGCTGCACTTAGGAAGCTTTATCAGATTGAATCCTTTAATAACGGATTTACTGTCATCAGTAATCATATCCTCTGCAGCATCAATACTTGTAAGAAATATAAACGGACTGCATCTTAACCTTATTATCATAGGTGCAATCATGCTTTTAGTTCCGGGTGCTGCTATAACCAATGCAATACGTGACACTCTTCATGGTGACTATGCAGCCGGCAGTGCAAGAATTCTTGAAGCATTTGTAAAGGCTGCACTTATCGCACTTGGTGTTTATATTGGCTTTATTATAACAGGAACAATGAAAATATAACATATACAGGAGGCTTTCATGAGTATTTTTATTCAGAGTATATTTGCATTCTTTGCAATAATAGCATTTTCAATCGTAATAAATGCTCCTAAACGCTGTCTTGTAATCAACGGACTTCTTGGAATGGCAGGATGGGCCGCTTACCTTTTCGCAGCAAGATACATTGGAAGCCAGCTTGCAGCTACTTTCATATCAGGTCTTATACTTGCTATAGCATCACATATACTGGCAAGAGCACTTAAATCACCGGTAACTACCTTTCTTATTCCTGCAATATTGACGATAGTTCCCGGCGCAGGTATGTACCAGACAGTTTACTATCTTTTTCTGTCTGACGTTGATAACGCATTGTATAGTCTTGTATATACAATAGGTGCCGCCGGAGCAATTGCAATTGCAATATTTTTTGTCGATGCATTTGTAATCGCAATTAAACGAATTGTCCGCTAACTTAGATTTTGCAGCTGTATTAAGAGCTAAGGAATGTGTTATGAAAACAGCTTCAACTATTCAGGAAAATGCAGAAGACATCTACGCAGAAGCACAGCAGATTAATGAAGACCGTGCAGCTAAGGATGAAGCTTGTGATTTTACAGCTGAGGAAGCACAGGAAGAAAACACAGATAACGAATAGAATTTAACTGAGGCAATACATAATGAAATTCGTAATTAAACATGACATAAAAGGACGTTTAAGAGTTCATGCAGATCAAAACAGAATGTCATTTGCTCAGGCAGATACTTTGGAATATTATCTTTCTTCCAATTCAGGCATAACTGATGTTAAAGTTAATGACCGTACCTGTGATATTATTATTAATTATTCAGGTGACAGAGAAAATGTTATTAATCTGTTAAAGGATTTTTCCTATGAACTAGCAAATGTTCCCGAAGAATTTATTTCTAACAGTGCAAGACCACTCAACCGTGAATATCAGGAGAAACTTGTGAATAAAGTGCTTATGCGTTTTACAGGCAAACTGTTTTTCCCTGCTCCTTTAAGGGCAGTAATTGCAACAATAAAGTCAACCAAATATATATGGCTTGCACTTAAGAGTCTTTCTCATGGTAAAATTGAGGTTTCAGTATTAGACGGAACTGCCATTGGTGTATCTATTATACGTGGTGATTTCGATACAGCAGGTTCAGTTATGTTCCTGTTAGGAATCGGTGAAATTCTTGAAGAATGGACTCATAAAAAATCAGTTGACGATTTAGCCAGAAGTATGGCATTAAATGTTGATAAAGTATGGGCTGTTTATGATAATCAGGAAATACTTGTTTCAACAAAGGATATAAAGAAAAATGACAATATTATAGTAAGAATGGGTAATGTCATTCCATTTGACGGTGATGTAATAAAAGGTGACGGTGCAGTCAATCAGGCTTCATTAACTGGAGAATCATTACCTGTTGCCAAAACAATCGGCAACTCAGTATATGCAGGAACAGTACTTGAAGAAGGCGAGCTTACAATTCGTGTAAGAGAAGTAAATGGTCAGGGCAAATTTGATAAAATTGTCACAATGATTGAAGAATCAGAGAAACTCAAATCTTCAGTTGAAGGAAAAGCTGAACATTTAGCAGACAAGCTTGTTCCATATACACTTGCAGGTTCTGCACTTACTTACCTTTTATCAAGGAACGTAACAAAGGCTGTTTCAGTGCTTATGGTTGACTTCTCATGCGCACTTAAGCTTTCAATGCCAATTGCCGTTTTATCAGCAATCCGTGAAGCAGGCAAGAACAATGTAACTGTTAAAGGCGGTAAATATCTTGAAGCTGTTGCACAGGCAGATACAATAGTATTTGATAAGACAGGTACTTTAACCAAGGCTAAACCTACTGTTGCGGATATTTATTCATTTAACGGCAAAGATAAGGATGAACTTTTAAGAATTGCTGCATGTATGGAAGAGCATTTTCCTCATTCAATGGCAAAGGCTGTTGTTGATGCGGCTATGGAGAGAAATCTTGAGCATGCGGAAATGCATAATTCCTGAAGGCAAGGAAGATTTATTTAATAGTATTCCTACCGAATATTCACAGTTATATCTTGCAATCGAGAATGTACTTGAAGGTGTCATCTGTATTGAAGATCCTTTAAGACCTGAAGCTCCTGAAGTTATCAAAGCTTTAAGAAATGCCGGTTTTTCAAAGATTGTCATGATGACAGGCGACATAACAATAAGTGCAGATAACCTTTATGAGATTGTAACACTTAAAAACATAAGTAATCTTCTTATGAAGCGTATTAATAAAAACTATCGTACAATAGTTACTTTTAATTCACTACTTATAGCTCTTGGTATAGCAGGAGTTCTTCCTCCTACGACATCAGCTATGCTGCATAACACATCAACTTTACTTATCAGCTTATCAAGCATGAATAATCTGTTATCTGAAGATAGTTCAAAGTGCTAATGTAAAATAAATGTTAATAATTTTTTAAAAAATAAGACAAAGTATGGGTTTTCCTGCTTTGTCTTATTTTTTATTTTTTTGCACATTTACCTTTGTTTTACATAAACTTTACCATTTGATGATAGTAAATTTTACGTTAAATTTTGTATAACATATGTGTTGAAAGAAATTAACTCAAACTTAAAAAAGAAAGAAGAGGATTTAAAATGAGAAAACAAAGTTGTAAAAAAGCATTCGCATTAACAATGAGTGTTATGTGTATGGTTGGTATGCTTGCAGGATGTGGCAGCAAGTCAAATGATAGTGCTTCAAACGAGGAGGATAACCTTACCGGAAGCATCACAGCAGCAGGTTCATCTGCATTAAAGCCATTGGTAGATGATGCAGCAGATTTATTTAACGAAAAGCATCCTGATGTAAATATTACAATTGATGCAGGTGGTTCAGGTGAAGGTCTTAAGCAGGTTGCAGAAGGAACAGTAAACATTGGTAACTCTGATGTTGAAGCTGCTGAAAAGCTTGATTCATCAAAGGCTTCACAGCTTGTTGACCACAGAGTATGTGTTGTAACAATGGCTCCTATTGTAAATAAGGATGTAACAGCAGGTGGTGTAAAGAACCTTACAAAGCAGCAGCTTACAGATATCTTTACAGGAAAGATTACTAACTGGAAAGAAGTTGGTGGTGCAGACGAAGCAATCGTATTAATCACTCGTCCAGAGTCTTCAGGAACAAGAGCTACATTTAAGAAATATGCCCTTGACGGTGCAAACGAAGCTTCTAACAAGTCAATGGAAACTGATGATTCAGGTGTACTTCTTCAGAATGTTAAGTCAACAAAGGGTGCAATCGGATATGTAGCATTATCTTATCTTATGAACAACCCAGGTGTTGACACAGTATCTATCGACGGTGTTGCTCCAACACTTGAAAATACATACAAGGGAACATACCCAGTATGGACTTATGAACACATGTACACAAAGGGAAATCCTGATGAAGTAACACAGAAGTTCCTTGACTACATAATGTCAGATGAGTACGGTACTAAGATGGAATCTCTTGGATACGGTGTTTCTTCTAAGATGCAGGTAAAAGAACACTAATCGAATTTACTAACTGTAAACCCCTAAAAAAAATAAACCAAATAAGTGGCGGCGGGCAAATATGATACATTGCCCGCCTACACGCATAATGCAGGAATGGAGAAAATATGAATAGTAAAAAAGGCATGTTTGCCAAAGAATACCTATGGCGGACTATCGTAACATTATGCGGTTTGTTCGTAATAATTCTTACATTAGTTATAGGCGGATTTCTGGTGTACAAAGGTTCCGGTACATTTTTAAAATTTCATCATACAATAGGTGAATTTTTATTTTCATCAGATTGGGCGCCTATAGATAATATGGAGGGTGGCGGAAGTGTCGGAACTCTTATATTTATAGTAGGTTCGCTCAGCACATGCGGACTTGCACTTATAATTGCGACACCGTTTGCTCTTGGTTCAGCCATATTTATGACTGAAATAGCACCAAAATTCGGAGAAAAATTTTATCGTCCGGTTATACAGATTTTTGCAGGTATCCCATCTGTTGTTTACGGCTGGGTTGGCCTTACTGTTTTAGTGCCGGCAATCAGGGATGTATTCCACAGACAGGTCGGTCATTCAATACTGGCTGCCGGACTCGTGCTTGCGATAATGATATTCCCTACAATTACAAGTGTTTCAGCCGATGCAATAAAGGCTGTCCCTAAAGAATACAGAATGGGTGCCTACGGAATGGGCTCAACAAGATGGCAGACTATTTATAAAATAGTACTTCCTGCCTCTGTTTCAGGCATTTTTTCTGCAATAATATTAGGTCTTGCCAGAGCTTTTGGTGAAGCTCTCGCTGTAGCTATGGTAATCGGTCAGACAACTGCTTTACCTGAAAATATTTTTTCAACAACAAAGTCACTTACAACAGAAATCACTGCACAGATGGGTAATGCCATGGAAGGCGGCGAAACTAAAACTGCATTGTGGACTCTTGCTTTATTACTGTTTCTTATCTCATTGTTATTTATTTTCCTTATACATTATTTCTCAAGAGAGAAAAAGGAATCCTCTAAATCTAAGATATCTATAAAAAAGACAGAAAGGAGTGGCGCAAATGAATAGAATTAAAAGAGCAAAATTCTCAGACAAGGCTATGACAATTATTTTCTATTGTATTGCCGTATTTTTCTTTGCATTATTAGCTGCATTTGCAGGCTATGTAATAATAAAGGGATTTATGAGTGCAACTCCTTCAATGTTTAAATTTGCACGACGCGGAAGCATTGGAAACCAGTTATTTAATACAATATATCTTGTATTTTTATCATTGCTTATAACTGTACCAATAGGCGCATTTGCAGGTATATACCTTGCAATGTATTCAAAAGAAGGCCTTATAACAAAATTCATAAGGATATGTATAGAAACCTTGTCTTCACTTCCTTCAATAGTTGTAGGTCTTTTTGGTTACCTCATATTCCTTGTTATATTTGGACTTGATAAGAGCCTTATGGCAGGTGCATTATCAGTATCCATACTTACACTTCCTCTTATAACAACAACCACTGAGGATGCAATCCGTGGACTTCCAAAAGGATATTTTCAGGCAAGTATGGGACTTGGCTCTACAAGATGGCAGGCGATTTTTCACATTCTTCTTCCTGCATGTCTTCCACGAATTATGACAGGCATTATCCTTGCTGCCGGAAGAGGCTTTGGTGAAGCTGCCGTTCTGTTATACACAACGGGTTCAGGAACCAACATAAGATGGTCTAACTGGAATCTTGCATCAGCCACTTGCCCGCTTAATCCATTCCGTTCCGCTGAGACTCTTTCTCTTCAGATATGGGATTTACAGATTAACGGTCAGAACCAGTCACTTGCCAATCTTGCATCCGCAGTACTGTTAATATTAGTATTGGCATTTAATATCGGTGCAAATATCTTAAGTAACCGCATTAATAAGAAAAATTCGGGTGAAAAAGCTTAATAATAATAACTTTACCTTTACAGATACATGGAGGAATAATTTGATATGGAAAATATTATAAATACACCGGGCAATAATGAGCCCAGCAAATTTGATATAAAAAATCTTAATCTTTATTATGGTGATTTTCATGCACTTAAAGACATCAATATGAATATACCTAAGAATGAAATTACTGCATTTATAGGACCATCTGGCTGTGGTAAATCAACATTTTTAAAGACACTCAACCGAATGAATGATTTGGTAGAAAATGTAAAGATAACAGGAAATGTTTACCTTGATGGTGAGGATGTCTATGCAAATATGGATTCCATAACTTTAAGACATCGTGTCGGAATGGTTTTCCAGCAGCCTAACCCATTTCCAAAGAGTGTTTATGATAACATTGCTTACGGTCCAAGACTTTTCGGCGTAAAAAAGAAAGCAGACCTTGATATTATTGTAGAAAAATCTTTAAGACAGGCAGCTATATGGGATGAGGTTAAAGACAGACTTAAAAAATCTGCTCTTGGTCTTTCAGGCGGACAGCAGCAAAGATTATGCATAGCAAGAACTTTAGCTGTAGAACCTGAGGTAATATTAATGGATGAACCAACATCAGCTCTTGATCCTATATCTACTTCGAGAATAGAAGATCTTGCTGTTGAATTAAAGAAGGATTACACAATAATCATGGTTACACATAACATGCAGCAGGCTACCCGAATTTCAGATAATACTGCATTCTTCTTATTAGGTGAAATGATTGAATACGGTAAGACAGAGCAGTTATTCTCTATGCCAAGAAATAAAAAGACAGAAGATTACATCACCGGACGTTTCGGATGATGCATACACCTCATTTTAATTATAGGTTACGTTTTAAGCTGAATTATTTGGCTGTTATTACAAATGTGATTTATAGCTTTTATTAAGTACATATTGTAAATAGTATATAAAATTTAAAACACATAATGTTTTTGCGCATTTGGGAGAAAATTAGAAAATCTTAATATGCCGTTAGATATCTAGTGTTGAGCTGCCATGGAGGGCAGCTCAAGTCTTATTGTGCCACGGATGGCACATATAAGACGTACACGGCAAAGATATAATTATTACACGGCATATTTAGATTTTCTTATTTTCGGACAATTAAGCAAAAACATTATGTGTTTTAAATTTATATATCATATTTCATAATTTATACTTGGTAAAACTGCTTGACATTTGTATCTTAACTTCTGTAACTTCTGATTAACAACGGAATCTCCGCTATCAGCATTCCTATCCAGCCTGCAAGGTATGAAAAAGGCAGCGCCTCTATTTCCATGCCAAGTACAAATACAAGTGGGATAGCTGCAAGTACTCTTACGCCCATATTAACAAAGCTGCTAAGAAGAGTAACCTTCAGGTCTCCAATTCCTCTGAAATATCCCTGAATTCCGTTTGTAAATGCCGGTAATATATACATTATTGAAATAAGATGAAGATATTTTATTCCATGTCCTATAACCTCTTCATCTTTCACAAACATCATCATAAGTGGTCTCGCAAATACAAAGCATATAATAAAAATAAATATTCCATATACAGCTTCTATTAACATTCCGCTTCTAAAACCGGCTTTCATACGGTCTTTTTTTCTTGCTCCTTTATTTTGTGCCATAAAGGATGTCATCGCATGTCCTATATTCTGCTCAGGGGTATAAGCAAAATCATCAATTCTGTTTACAACTGCAAATGCTGCACTTACAGATACACCCATTGTATTTACTATAGCCTGTATTCCTAACTTTCCAAGCTGTACTGTAGCCTGCTGCATTGCTGATGCCCAGCCATATGCTATAGTCTGTTTAATCCTTGATTTATCAAAAACAAGCCATTTTTTGCCAAGTCTTAAAATCTCAACCTTTTTTTGTATGTAAATTATACAGAAAAGACAGCATAATGCCTCGCTTATAACTGTTGCAATCGCACATCCGTTGCTTCCCCATCTTAATACAACTACAAAAAACAAGTCTCCAAATATATTTATAACTGCACTGGCAATAAGAAAATACAGTGGAGTATTACTGTCTCCCAGTGCCCTTAATGTACTTGAAAAGAAGTTATATAAAAATGTAAATACAAGTCCTAAAAATATAATTCTTAAATATTGTGTAGTTAATTCCATGATACTTGAATCTGTCTGCATAATCATTAGCAAAGGAGTAGCAAATACAATACATATTAAAGATAATATCAGGGAAAATGCAACACCTGACAGCATTGTTGTACTTATTTGTTTATGAAGTGTATCATAATCCTTTGCTCCATATTGTATCCCCATAAGGATACTTGCACCCATACATAAACCATTAAGAAATAAAATCATAAGAGTTGTTATAGGGTTACATATACCAACCGCTGCAAGTGCCTCTTTTCCTACAAAATGTCCAACTATAATACTGTCAACAGCATTATATGTAAGCTGGAAAATATTTCCCAGCACCAGCGGTATTGTAAATTTAATCAGCATCGGTGTAATGCTGCCTTTTGTTAAATCTTTAGTCATATTAATTATTAAACCTCATTTCAAAGAAATAGCTTAAACAGTAACATATTATACTCAAGTTATAAACATTGTCAAAGTTTTTATCATTTTACATTTTCTCACATTGTATTTCAATACAATATATATATAATAATTGACATATGTTAGTAAATGTGGTATTAATATATTAAAAGATTAGTAAATATTTTATCTTAAGCAATGTATATGAATATATAATAATTTATCATACATTGCCTATCAGGACTGAATATTCATTCAAACCACCCATAAGACACAATTAAATAAAGCAGGCTTGTATTAGATATTCGTAAATGCTAATATAATACATATAAACATAAAATAGTATATGTGCATGGATATCAGCCTGTGAACAAGAAAGAGGAGGATATCTATGGCAGAGAAAAGAGACAATGTAGCAGTTAAATACAAGGATAATGTATTCTGCATGCTTTACAGAAACAAAAAGAATTTACTTGAACTGTATAATGCACTTAACAATTCTAATTACACTAATGTGGATGATTTGCAGGTTACAACATTAAATGGCGGTTCATATATGAAGTACAAGAATGATGCATCATTTGTATTGAATATGAGCCTGTATATGTTTGAACAGCAATCAAGCAGGAATGACAATATGCCGCTTCGCTTTCTGCATTATCTGTCAGATGTGTACAGGGAAATGTTTAGTAATGATCTGCTTCACAGAAGGACTATGATAAAAATTCCGGTTCCATATTTTGTAACATTCTATAATGGCAGAGAAAAATGGAATGATGATGAACTCACACTTGACAAAATGTTTGAAAGAAATGTTGAGAATCCTAAGGTAAATCTTAAAGTAGATGTAATAGATATTAATGGGGATGCAGAAATCCTTAATAAATGTACGAGTCTACGCGGCTATATGACATTTGTTGAAAAAGTTAGACATAAGACAGATGTCGAGAAATTAGACGTCAAAGAAGCAGTGACAGAAGCGATGGACGAATGCATAGATGAGGATATACTTGTCGATTTCTTTGAAGAGCATAGAGAGGAGGTCGTTGAAGTGAGTATATATGATTATGATGAAGAGAAGGTAAGGAAGACTCTGGCTGATGAAGCGCGAGAAGAAGGTGAAACATTAGCCAAAATCGCTCTTATTACTAAAAAAGTGAAAAAGTCCAAGTCTTTCCCAACAATAGCAGCCGAGCTTGAGGAGGAAGAGGCAGATATCAAGCCAATCTATGATGCAGTTATATCATCAGCGCCTGACTACGATATAGAAGAAATCAAGGAAAAACTGCACCTATAACATTAAGAATAATATAAATACGATTTTACAAAGGACAGTATAAAACTCCATAATTTGAGAATTTTATGCTGACATGGTGAATAATTTATGCCAGCTATAACACATAATTTTAATTTTGATATAACTTATATATTTTTTCTTTTAATAGGTTATCTTTCCGGAAGTGTTTTGTATGCCCGCATTTTTGGATATCTTTTTAAGCATAAAGATATAACTCAGAATACAAAGGATAATAATCCCGGAACAGCAAATGCTTTTATTAACGGAGGCTTCTTCTGTGGAATATGCACACTTGTGTGTGATTTGCTAAAAGGTTTTGTTCCTGTTTTTATATATTTAAGATATGAATACAGTCCTGATATGGGAGAATTGGCACTTGCTTTCATATTTATAATGCCTGTGCTTGGTCATATGTTTCCTGTATTTCATAGATTTAACGGTGGTAAAGCAATCGCAGTTTCATTCGGAAGCCTTTTAGGTGGTTTTCCTTATATTTATCCTGCTTTAGTGCTGGCTTTTTTCTTTATTTTATTCTCTGTAATAATAAGGATTTCACCGCATTACTACAGGACTATCGGAACATATGCGTGCACAGCGTTATATTTTATTTTCACAAAAGAAAAGCTTGCAATCAAACTTGCTGTAATAATTATAACTCTGCTTATAAACCTGAAATTACTGCATAGTAACGAAGAAAGGGAAAAATTCAAGGTTAATTTATTATGGATGCATTAATATTATCCTGTTCCACCGGCGGAGGTCATAACGCAGCCGGAAGGGCAATAAAGGAAGAGCTTGAACGAAGAGGGCACAATGTCGTTATGTTTGACCCTTATACGCTATATTCAGGCACACTATCCGGAATAATAAGCAATCTGTATATTAATATAGCACAAAAAACGCCGCATCTTTTTGGTCTTATTTATTCAATAGGAAACGCATACAGAAAGCTTCCTTTTAAATCTCCTGTATATTTTTTTAATCACAGGGCAGCTGTTAAACTGAATAAATATTTGCAAAATAATCACTTTGATGTAATTGTAACACCACATTTGTATCCGGCTGAAATGATAACACAGTTAAAGAATATGCATAAAAATATTCCGCTCAGTATATTCATAGCTACTGATTATGTTTGTATACCATTTACAGAGGAAACTGACTGTGATTATTATGTAATTCCTACCAAAGAATCAGAAAATGATTTTATTAAACGAGGTATTCCAAAAGATAAGCTGCTTCCATTTGGTATTCCGGTAAACAAAGAATTCAACAAAACTATTTCTGCTGATGAAGCAAAAAAAGTCCTTGGATTAAATGCCGATACAGATTATTACCTTATTACCGGTGGCAGCATTGGCGCAGGAAGTTTTAAATCAACAGCCGCATATGTTCATTCTTATGTAAGTAACAGGGCAAACAGTAAAATGATTCTTATATGTGGAAACAACGATAAATTATACAAAACAATGCATTCGATTTATGGCAATGACAGTATTGTCTTAAAGTCAACAAAGCATATGGCATTATATATGAAGGCCTGCAAAATATTCTTTTCAAAACCGGGTGGATTATCTTCAACGGAATCGGCGGTATCACATACTCCTACAGTACATTTTACGCCTATCCCCGGATGCGAAAACTATAACCGTAATTTCTTTACCAAAAACGGACTCAGCCTTAAAGCTGATGATAAAGCTTCGGTATTAAGCTGTATCAATCTGTTAAACAGTAAAGAAAACATACGTCATATGAAAATTCAACAGTCACTTATCATTAATGCCAATGCATGCGATATGATTTGCGATTTTATTGATAACTATTATAATTTACATTATTGATTTACAGTTGAAATTATAAATAAAATAGAATATCTTTTTAATCATGTAGTTCTCTATTTCTAACTGCATGCTTATTTTTATAATAGCAGATAAACAAGAAGGATTGTATGTCTGATTCAACTGAAATAATGAGACTTCGTGTATTACTTGCTTTCTATCAGATGGATGAGGAAAGCCGTACAGTAATGAATATATCAAGAATGCTTGGAGAAGAACATTATGTTATCAGCCGTATTATAAGCGGACTTGAAAAGGAAGGTCTTGTTAAAAGAGAAACTCCACGTAAACCGGTACTGACAGCTAAGGGGATAGAAGTTGCAGAGAAGTATTCAAAAAGAATGGAACTCACTCTTAATCACCTTCTATATGAGGGCGTTAGTATGGAAAATGCCCGTAATGATGCATACCACTGGGCATTGAATAACACAGATGAAACAATGGCTGTAATTGCAAACGCCGAGGAAAAATACAGAGTTAAATATTAACTTAGAGATAAGAAAAACTTTAGTGGTAAAGAACTTTGTAAGAAAATGAATGATGGTACATACAGATTTCCATTTATTATATATAAAGAACAGATAGACAAATATCATAACAATAATATATCAATGGCTAATTCAGGATTTGAGCATCCGTGTGAACTGGTAGTACGTGATGGAGTTTGTATGATTCATATAAGAGCACTGACTATGAGTGCCAATTCGAGAAAAAGCGGAATGCTTATGCAGGGAAAAGTACAAACTGTAAAATATAATTACAATAATGCATTTATAGATGCTGAGAAAAATGGTGATGCAATATGCTTCCCTGCTGAATGTCTCAATTTTCTTAACATAGGAAGTGGGGTTGACCAGATACTCCATGGCAGCGTCTGCCTGAAAATGAAATGCTCAGCCGGAGTTATTCACATGCCGGAGTCAGTTGCAATTTTTACAATACTGATATAGAGAAAATCAAGTCAAAATTAAATATGTAAAATGTAGAGCAATGCCAGTGATAAATACCGGCATTGCTTTTCTTTTTATCAAGTTATCAAGACAATAAAAAATCGTGCAAAAATGCACCAACAACATAAAACCTAATAAAACAGCTTGTTTATGTTAGCTTTAGCTAATCAGAGTTTGTTTATTATAATTTTTTGGTGCAATATTGCACCAAAAAACAACTTGAACAGTATTTATTCAAATGCTAAACTCACATTCGATAAAAAATATTCCCGTGATACCAATATTTTCTTATTGACGTATTTTTTCAATTACGATATCGTGTTAGAGAAAGCTAATTAAAGTAAGTGATGCAATATGAAAGTACTGTATCACTTACTTTTAGTTAAAAAGCTGATTTCACATGCTTATTTATTTTTATTAAAGAAAGGTTAAAAAGCAATATGATGATTAATAAAAGACTCATAGGAACTGTGAGCGAAAGTAAAAAATATATAGCTGGAAATGTTGTGGCACAATGGTGCTCGCTGGCAGCTAATATTGTGATGATGTCCGGCATAACATCACTGTTTGCATCTGTGTATAACAAAAGCTACAGCACAGACACACTTATAAGAACTGCAATATTGATTGTGGTTGCAGCAATTGTGCGAGGCATATGTACAATAGTGTCATCAAAAATGAGCTTTCTGGCATCTAAGACAGTCAAGAAAACTTTAAGAGAGAAGATATATGAAAAGCTCTTGTCACTTGGAAGTGCTTACAGAGAAAATGTACAGACATCAGAAGTTGTGCAGGTGGCGGTTGAAGGCTGTGACCAGCTTGAGACTTATTTCGGTGCATATCTGCCTCAGTTTTTCTATGCAATGCTTGCACCGCTGACACTTTTTGTTGTGCTTTTATTCGTAAATGTGCCATCAGCAATCGTACTTCTTGTATGTGTACCACTTATTCCTGTGTCAATTGCTGTTGTGCAGACATGGGCCAAGAAGCTTCTTTCAAAGTACTGGGGACAGTACACAGCACTTGGAGATACATTTTTAGAAAATCTCGAAGGACTTACAACCTTAAAGATATATAAGGCGGATGAGTACAAGAACAAGCAGATGAATGAAGAATCAGAGAAGTTCCGTAAGATTACAATGAAGGTGCTTACAATGCAGCTTAATTCTATAACTATTATGGATTTAATCGCATATGGCGGAGCAGCACTTGGTGTAATTATGGCGGCAACACAGCTTAAAGCAGGTCATGTAAGTGTTGCAAGTGCGCTTCTTATAATCCTGTTATCTGCGGATTTCTTTATTCCAATGAGACAGCTTGGTTCATTTTTCCATATCGCAATGAACGGAATGGCTGCAAGTGACAAGATATTCAGACTGCTTGACATAGAAGAAAATGACTCACAGGCAGGCAGGGCATTTCCTGCAGATGCTTCAATCGTATGCAAGAACTTAAGCTTTGCATATAAGGATAATCCGGACAGACAGGTTGTTAAAGGAGCAGATATAACATTTGCAAAAGGAACACTTACAGCACTTGTCGGTGAAAGTGGCTGCGGCAAGTCAACAATATCTGCAATTCTTATGGGAAGAAATAAGGGTTATGAAGGAAATGTGCTTGTTGGTGATACTGAGCTTTCTGATATAGACGAAAATGAAATATTTAAGAATATTACATATATAAGCCATCAAAGTTTTCTTTTTAAAGGAACTGTAAGAGATAACCTTAAAATGGCAGGCGTAAATATAACAGACAGTCAGATGTGGGACGCTCTTTCTAAGGTTAATTTAAGTGATTTTCTTAAGGCTGAGGATGGACTTGATACCAAACTTAATGAGGGTGCATCTAACTTCTCAGGTGGTCAGAGACAACGTCTTGCACTTGCGAGAGCGCTTCTGCATGACAGTCCTTACTATATATTTGATGAGGCGACATCTAATATTGATGTTGAGAGTGAAGATGTAATTATGAAGCAGATTGAAAGTCTGGCTGGGGAGAAAAACGTTATTCTTATATCTCACAGACTTGCAAATGTTGTGAATGCTGACAATATCTATGTAATGAACAGTGGTGGTGTTGCTGAGTCAGGAACTCATGAACAGCTTGTTAAGGCTGGCGGCGAATATGCCAAGCTCTGGAACGCACAGATGAGTCTTGAAAACTATGGATTAGGAGGTGTGCAGTAATGGATAAGAAGAAAAGAAGCGGATTCGCAGTAATGTGCGGGCTTATCGGAATGGTAAAGCCGCTTGCAGGATTCATGACAATTGCTGTAATTATGGGAATAATCGGACACCTCATGGCAATATTTATAACAGTTTTCGGTGCTATGGCTGTGTTAAATGTGCTTGGAATTAAGATACATTTTTCATTAGGTGTAATCTTTGCAAGTGTACTTATATTCGCACTTGTAAGAGGCGTGCTTAGATATGCCGAGCAGGCATGTAATCATTTCATAGCATTTAAACTGCTTGCGCTTATAAGAGATAAGGTATTTGCAGCATTAAGAAAGCTTTGCCCGGCAAAGCTAGAGGGCAGGGACAAGGGCGACCTTATATCAGTTATAACCTCAGATATTGAGCTTCTTGAAGTGTTTTACGCACATACAATATCTCCGGTTATCATCGCATTTTTCGTAAGCCTTATTATGTGTATTTTCCTTGCACACATTAATCCGGTGCTTGCGATTGTGGCACTTGTGGCTTATGTGGCAGTAGGCGTGTGCGTGCCTGTATACATATCCAAGGCAAGCAAAGATACAGGTCTTACATTCAGAACTAAATCAGGAGAATTAAGCAGCTTTGTATTAGACAGCTTAAGAGGTCTTCCGGAGATTTTACAGTATAACTGCGGCATGGAAAGACTTGAGGAAATGAATAAAAGAACTGACAGCTTATCAGAAGATGAAAGCAGATTAAAGTCGCTTACAGGAATTAACATGGCGGTTACTAATACGGTTATTCTTGTGGCAGACCTTGTCATGATAATTGTTTCATGCTCTTTATATTCAAAAGGTGCAATCAGTTTTGCAGGAGTATTAGTGTCTGTAGTTGCAATGATGAGTTCTTTCGGACCGGTTGTTGCGCTTGCTAATCTTGGAAGTACATTGCAGAACACATTTGCAGCTGGAAACAGAGTACTTGATATTCTGGATGAACAGCCGGTTACTAAGGACATTACAGGCTGTGAGGAAGTTGAATTTAAGGGCGCTGCTGCTGAAAATGTTACATTCTCATATGGAGAGGAAACTATACTTTCTGATGTATCGATTCCTGTTCCAAAGGGAAGCATTATCGGAATTTCAGGAAGAAGCGGAAGCGGTAAATCAACACTTCTTAAACTTTTTATGAGATTCTGGAGTACGGATAATGGTTCGATAACTATTTCAGATAAATCTGTTGAGCAGATTAATACTGATAATCTGCGTTCTATGGAGAGCTTTGTGACACAGGATACACATTTATTTAATGACACAATTAAGAATAATATAAGAATTGCAAAGCTTGATGCGACAGACGATGAGATAATCGAAGCGTGCAAAAAGGCTTCGGTACATGATTTCATATCAAAACTTCCTGATGGATACGACACTAATGTCGGTGAGCTTGGAGACATGTTATCAGGTGGAGAGAAGCAAAGAATCGGACTTGCAAGAGCATTTTTACATGATGCACCATTCGTGCTTCTTGATGAGCCAACAAGTAATCTGGACAGTTTAAATGAGGCTATTATCCTTAAATCTTTAAAGGAAGAAGGCAAGGGAAGAACTGTTGCGCTTGTCTCTCACAGACAGTCTACAATGCGTATTGCGGATAAGGTGTACTGCGTTGAGAACGGCAGGGTAAGCTGATATGGATAAGAAGATATAATCAAAGAAAGATAAGAATAGATTGGAGAATACTTAATGAATATAAAGAAAGCATTTTTCGTTGTACTAGGGTGTTTAAGTCTTGGACTTGGAGCACTTGGAGCGGTTCTTCCGCTGCTTCCGGCTTTTCCATTTCTTATGCTTGCGGCATTCTGTTTTGCCAAAAACTCAGAGAAGCTGCACAACTGGTTTATATCCACTAAGCTGTATAAGAAGAATCTTGAGAGCTTCGTACAGGGGAAAGGAATGACGGTGAGAACCAAGATAAGAATAATGGTTACGGTTACAATTCTTATGAGCATCGGATTTATTATGATGCATGCCGTGCCGGTAGGAAGAATTATTCTTGGCTTTGTATGGCTGTTCCATGTGCTGTATTTCATATTCGGAATCAAGACGCTTAAGGTGGAAGTTGAATAATAATTTAGTCAAATAATGATTTGCAAAGGAATTTAATTAAAATGAACAATAATGATATCGAAAAGAAAAGAGAACGTGAAAAACGTACTGTTTCGCTTATGATTCAAATCTATTGCCAAAAGAAACATAATTCTGGAAAAGATTTGTGTGATGAATGCAGGAAACTAAACGATTATGCCATATCACGCAGTGACCATTGTCCATTCATGGAAAGCAAAACATTTTGTTCAAATTGCAAAGTTCACTGTTATAAACCCGATATGCGTGAGAAAATCAAAGAGGTAATGAGATTCTCAGGTCCTCGTATGATTTTTCATCATCCTGTAATGGCAATACGCCATGTTGTAGAATCCAAAAAAGAAAAAAGACGATTACAACGAATGGATTTGTCTGCTCATGGTTAAAATTATTCTGTAAATAGTAAATCTTATCAACTACGGATATTGATTTATGAAATGTGTTAGTTTAAACTAACCATTGGGTGTTTTATGGTAATAATGTATTTTTAATGCATTAAACCTTGTTATATGTTTAAGAGCAAAAACACATAACAAGAACTGATAAGAAATCTTTTATATAAATTTCTTATTGCGCTACACTCTAGAATTGCTCAGAAATGAGGATTAGTATGACATATTTAGAAATTGAAAAAGTAATAGGAAGAGAAATCCTTGACTCAAGAGGAAATCCAACAGTAGAAGCAGAAGTTTATCTTATTGACGGAACAGTAGGCAGAGGCTGTGCACCATCAGGCGCATCTACCGGTGAATTTGAAGCATTGGAATTAAGAGACAATGACAAATCAAGATATCTCGGAAAAGGTGTTACAAAAGCAGTAAATAACATAAATACTATAATAAATGATACTCTTACAGGTATGGATGCCTCAGATATATACGCCATTGATGCAGCCATGATTAAAGCAGATAACACAAAAGATAAATCAAACCTTGGTGCAAATGCAATCCTTGCTGTTTCAACAGCCTGCTGCCATGCAGCAAGTATAGCTCTTGAAATTCCATTATACAGATTTCTTGGCGGTATATCAGGAAACAGACTTCCTGTTCCTATGATGAATATTATAAATGGTGGCTGCCATGCACCATCCTCAGGACTTGATGTTCAGGAATTCATGATAATGCCTGTCGGAGCACCATCATTTAAAGAGGCTCTCAGATGGTGCGCAGAAGTATTCCACGCCCTGGCATCAATCTTAAAAGAAAGAGGCCTTGCAACATCTGTTGGAGATGAGGGTGGTTTCGCACCTGCTCTTAAATCAGACGAGGAGGCTATTAAAACAATACTTCAGGCAGTTGAAAAAGCTGGTTTTAAACCTGATAAGGACTTTAAGATTGCTATGGATGCCGCTTCTTCTGAATGGAAGAGTGAAAAAGGAAAAGGTTATTATAAACTTCCTAAGTCAGGAGCTGAATACAATTCAGAACAGCTTATTAAACACTGGGCTGCACTTTGTGAAAAATACCCTATTATATCTATTGAAGACGGTCTTGATGAAGAAGACTGGGAAGGCTGGGTATTGCTTACAAAAGAACTTGGTGATAAAGTCCAGCTTGTAGGTGATGATTTATTTGTAACCAATACAGAAAGATTAAGCAAAGGAATACAGCTTAACGCAGGAAATGCAATTCTTATAAAGCTTAATCAGATTGGTTCAGTATCCGAAACACTTGAAGCAATAAAGATGGCTCATAAAGCCGGATTTGCGGCAATAACTTCACACCGTTCAGGTGAGACAGAGGATACAACCATATCAGACCTTGCAGTTGCATTAAATACATGCCAGATTAAAACAGGTGCTCCAAGCAGAAGCGAAAGAGTAGCAAAATACAACCAGTTATTACGCATAGAAGAAAATCTTGGTGATAGTGCTGTATATCCTGGAATAAAAGCATTTAATGTAAAATAATTTGTCGATTTTCATTGTCGAATTTTGTTAATGTTTTCTAATTGAAATTTTCTTTAATATATAATAAAATATCTCTAATATTGGTTTTGACTGATATTAATATTAAATAGTAACATGCAAAACTATAATCATAACAATCTCTCAATATAAGGATTTTATAAATTATAGTTTTGCATTTATCTATTTTAGAACAATTATATGAGGAGAGCAGATTAAGTCTGCATTTTTTTAATTATGGAACATAACAAAAAACGTAATTCATTTACAGGATCTTTAGGATTTGTACTTGCAGCGGCCGGTAGTGCTGTTGGTCTTGGTAATATATGGCGTTTCCCATATCTTGCTGCAAAAGATGGTGGAGGATTATTCCTTGTAATCTATATAGTCCTTGCATTAACATTTGGTTTTACACTTCTTACTGCCGAAATCTCTATCGGTAGAAAGACTAAGCAAAGTCCTCTTACAGCTTATGGAAAGCTTAAAAAAGGCTGGGGACCTCTCGGTATATTTGCCTGCCTTGTACCAATGTTAATCTTACCATATTATTGTGTTGTAGGTGGCTGGGTAGTCAAATATTTTGTAACATTTACAACAGGTGCCGGTATGGATTCATCCGCTGATGGATTCTTTTCAGCTTTTATATCTGCGGATTATGCACCTATAGTATTTTCGGTAATTTTCCTTTTAATTACAGCATTTATTGTATTTCGTGGAGTTGAAAAAGGTATCGAATCCTTCTCCAAAATCATTATGCCGGCTCTTATTGTATTAATTATCATAATTGCTGTATTTTCTCTTACAATTAAACATACAGATGCCAACGGAATAACAAGAACAGGTCTTGAAGGACTTAAGATATACGTTATTCCCGACTTCAGCAATATGACAGTAAAGAGCTTCTTTACAGTACTTCTCGATGCAATGGGACAGCTTTTCTACAGTCTTAGTGTTGCTATGGGTATTATGATTACATACGGCTCATATGTACCTGATGATGCCAACCTTACAAAATCTATCAACCAGATTGAAATATTTGATACCGTTGTAGCATTTCTTGCCGGCGTTATGATTATTCCGGCTGTATTCACATTCATGGGTACAGAAGGTATGTCTTCCGGTCCAAGCCTTATGTTTGTTTCATTACCTAAGGTTTTTGCATCTATGGGTTGGATTGGTAATATAGTTGGCTGTCTCTTCTTTGCAATGGTACTTTTTGCTGCACTTACAAGCTCTGTTTCTATCATGGAAGCTATAGTTTCATGCTTTATGGATCAGTTCAAGGTTACACGAAAGAAGGCATCTATAATTGAAACTGTTATTGCTATAATCGGTGCTGTTATTGTATGCCTCGGATATAATAAGCTCTACTTTAATATCAAGCTTCCAAACGGTACTAACGCCCAGATTCTTGATATTATGGATTATGTAAGCAACAACCTCCTTATGCCTGTTGTAGCTATAGGTACATGTATTCTTGTAGGCTGGATAGTAAAGCCTCAGACAATAATAGATGAAGTAGAAAAAACAGGAAGTAAAATGGGCAGAAAGAATTTATTTAAAGTGATGATTATGGTAATAGCTCCACTTTTATTATTAATTCTTCTCCTTAAATCATTAGGTATCCTCACTATAATCTAATGATTATGCACTGTTAATTTAAAGCATATTTTATTTTCTTTTTATTCACATTAGAAACTAACACTAAATACAATTTAATACGGTTATATAAGGAGGATTATGAAGTATCTAGGAAAAATCAAATGGCAGAATATAATAATACTTTTAGCAGCCGGATGTATTAACGCAATAGGTGTAACTATGTTTTTAGCTCCGGTCAATCTCTATGACAGCGGTATTTCAGGTACATCCATGCTTTTATGGCAGATAACACCTGATGAATTTTCTCTATCACTTTTTCTTATAGTACTTAATATTCCTCTTTTTCTTTTTGGAATGAAAAAGCAGGGGCTGGTGTTTACAATCTATTCAGTCTTTAGTGTATTTGTATATGCTGTAGCCTCTTTTATAATTTCATATGTATTACCTGTGGATGTAAGCACTGCATCTCCATTTGCTGGTCAGGATTTACTCCTCTGTGCTGCATTCGGCGGATTAATATCCGGAGTTGGAAGCGGACTTACAATACGCTTCGGTGGTGCTATTGACGGAATAGAAGTTCTGGCGGTAATCTTTGCTAAAAAAATCGGTATAACCGTAGGTACCTTTGTAATGATTTATAATGTAATTCTGTATATCATAATAGGTGCAATATTTAACAGCTGGACTCTTCCTTTATATTCGATAATTACATATTGCGTTGCAATCAAAGCGGTGGATTTTATAGTCGAAGGTCTGGATAAAGCCAAATCCTTTATGATAATCACTACAAAAGAAGATGAAATATGCAAAGCCATCTCGGAAGAATTTGGTAAAGGCATAACTATCATGAACGCTACCGGATATTATTCACAGGAAGCTAAGAGTGTTATCTATGTTGTTGTCAACCGTTTCCAGATAGCCAGACTCAAAAATATAATTAACGAAATTGACCCATTTGCATTTATAACAATAACTGAAATATCAGATGTTGTTGGAACAAAGGTTAAGAAAAAATAATAAAAATAATAAATATGATAAATATGGTAAATTATTTAATTTAGAACTTGGGTTTTATTATAACATGTGCTATATTATATATGGTTCTATTTGATTTTCATCATAAGATGAAAGGAAGGAGTTTATACAATGAATATCGCAGACAAATTTGAAGAACTTGGAGTAATTCCAGTAGTAGTATTGAATGATGCTAAGGATGCACTTCCATTAGCTAAGGCTTTAGTTGATGGTGGACTTCCATGTGCAGAGGTTACTTTCCGTACAGCAGCAGCTGAGGAATCTATCCGTCTTATGCATGAAGCATATCCAGATATGGTACTTGCAGCAGGTACAGTACTTACAACAGAGCAGGTTGACAGAGCAGTAGCAGCTGGTGCTTCAGTTATCGTAAGCCCAGGATTTGATCCAGAAGTTGTTGATTACTGTATTTCAAAGAACATTCCTGTAATGCCAGGTATTGTTACACCTTCAGAACTTGCTCAGGCAGTTAAGAGAGGCCTTACAAGAGTTAAATTCTTCCCAGCTACAGCAGCAGGTGGAGTTAAGATGATTAAGGCTATGTGTGCAGCTTACACAACAGTAAGAATCATGCCTACAGGTGGTATCAACACAGCTAACCTTGAGGAATTCTTATCATGCGATAAGATCTTCTGCTGTGGTGGTTCATGGATGGTTAAGGGCGACTTAATCAAGGCTGGTGAATTTGATAAGATTCAGGCTATGACAGAAGAAGCTGTTGCATTAGTTAAGTCTATCCGTAACAAATAATTTAATTCATTAAATTAACTATTATAAACATCATGATATCTGTATTCAATTACAGGTATCATGATGTTTTTTTGTGATTTTACAGTGAGACATTTACTTTATATATTCTTGAAAAGCCATATGTATTTTATTATAATATGATGTGGTATCAATTATAAAAAGCCTTTTTTTGCAGGCAGCAATGACATTTTATGTTTGGTACTATATTATATAATCATATTATTAAAAGCTTACATTGCGGAAATGAGGATTAACATGATACTTATTAAAAACGGACATATTGTTGACCCAGTAACACAAATTGATGAAGTTATGGATATCCTTATAGATAAAGGGATAATAATAAAAACCGGTAAAGATATTAATTACAATGATTATTCAGACAATAACCCTGATTTACAGCTTATAGATGCCTCAGGTTTAATTGTTGCACCGGGACTTATGGATGCACATGTACATTTTCGTGATCCGGGATTTACTTATAAAGAAGACATACTAACAGGTGCCAAAGCAGCCGCAAAAGGTGGTTTCACAACGATTGTATGCATGGCAAATACAAAGCCTGCTGTAGATAATCTTGATACTCTTCATTACATTCAGGAAAAAAGCAAACAGACAGGTATACATATTTTACAGACTGCAACAGTTACAAAAGGGCTTAAGGGTTCAGAATTAACCGATATGGAAACACTTGCACAGGAAGGGGCTGCCGGATTTACAGATGACGGAATCCCTATAATGGATGAACGAATTTTAAAAGAAGCCATGGAAAAAGCAAGAGAACTTGATCTGCCAATAAGTCTTCATGAAGAAGATCCTCTGTTTATAGAAGCTCCAGGTGTTCATCAAGGAGAAGTATCTGAAAAGCTTAATTATGGTGGGGCATCAAGAACAGCTGAAGATATTATGGTTGCGAGAGACTGCATACTTGCCCTTCACACAAAGGCTCCTGTATGTATACAGCATATAAGCTCAGGCAATTCAGTTGAACTTGTCCGTCTGGCTAAAAAACTGGGTGCTGATATTCATGCTGAAGCAACGCCTCATCATTTTACACTAACAGATAAAGATGTTTTAAAATACGGAACATACGCAAGGATGAATCCACCTTTAAGAACCGAAGAAGACAGATTAAAGATAATCGAAGGTCTTAAAGACGGCACAATAGACATGATTGTAACAGATCATGCACCTCATAGCACAGAGGAAAAAAACAAGCCAATGAAAGAGGCACCAAGTGGTATAACAGGTCTTGAAACTTCTCTTGGACTTGGTATTTTATCACTTGTACAACCGGGACATCTGACTCTTATGCAGTTAATCAGATGCATGAGCCTTAACCCTTCTGTATTCTACCGAATGATTCCTAACAGCATATCAGAAGGTATGCCTGCCGATATTGTAATTTTCGGTGAAAATGAAGTATGGACTGTAGATAAATTTGCATCCAAAGCAGAAAATAGTCCGTTTAAGGGCTGGGAATTACCAGGAAAGGTACATTACACCATATGCTCAGGTAACATAGTTTATAAAAACGAAAACTAATTATAAGAGGTTAATTTATGTATATAAGAACTTTTGATTATATGCCTGAAGAGGCTGTCTCAATCAGGACAGAGGTATTTATTGATGAACAGCATTTTAAAAACGAATTTGATGATAATGACAAAATAGCGACTCATCTTGTTGTATATGAAAATGAAGAGGCTATTGCAACCTGCCGATATTTTGCAAAAGACAGTTCTACATATCTTGTAGGACGTATTGCAGTAAAAAGCTCTTACAGAGGCAAAGGCATAGGCCGTTTAATGCTTGAAGAAGCTGAAAAACAAATCTACCGGAAAGGTGGAATTATAATGGAGGTATCTGCTCAGGTAAGGGTTCAGCCTTTCTATGAAAAGCTTGGCTTACAGGCAGAAGGCTCTCCATATCCTGACGAAGGCTGTCCACATATTCTGATGAGAAAAACTGTCGGATATAAGATATAAAAGTATATTTTTCTCTAATTTAATATTGGCTACATTATAAGAAGGTGCTCTCACTTCGTTAAACCCGAATTTAGCGAAAATATCAACCCCGGTATATAAGACACGTACCAGCGAATTTGTTTACACATTTTCTGCTCATTTATCAAATACTAAACTTATGTATTTGCTGTAATGTCTTATATACCGGGACTTTTTTTCTGATATTTCTCTATCTATCTATATTTAAAATGACCCAAAATATCTCAACATAAAACATCATCATTTAAAATATCATAGTTTAAAATATCATAATCATGACTAAATGTACTAAGAATGCACAAATCCAGGCAACCACACATTGAAAGAATACAATTCCCATTGCCCATTTAGTACCAAGCTCCCTCTTAATTGAAGCTATTGCCGCTGCACATGGTGTATAAAGCAGACAGAACACAAGAAGTGCCGCGGCTGCCGGTACATTTATAACACTCAGTAAAACCTCTGTACTGCCAAACAATATGTTTAATGTTGAAACCACACTTTCCTTTGCTATAAAGCCTGTAATAAGTGCTGTAGATACTCTCCAGTCACCAAATCCCAAAGGAATAAATATAGGTGCTATATAACCTGAAATCAAGGCAAGAATACTATCCTTAGAATCATCAACCATATTAAGCTGTATATTAAATGATTGCAAAAACCATATAACTATTGTTGCCACAAAAATAATTGTAAATGCTTTCTGTAGGAAATCCTTAGCCTTCTCCCACAATAACTGCAATACATTTTTAATTCCGGGAATCCTGTAGTTAGGAAGCTCCATGACAAATGGTACCGCATCCCCTTTAAACATGGTGTTCTTGGCTATCAAAGCGGTTAATATGCCAACTGCTATACCTGTAAAATACAACAGAACCATAACAAGTCCTCCATGGTTCGGGAAAAATGCCTGTGTAAAAAAGGCATATATCGGAAGTTTCGCAGAACAACTCATAAACGGTATCATCATAACTGTCATCTTTCTGTCTCTTTCAGAAGGCAATGTTCTGCTTGCCATAACACCCGGAACCGAACAGCCAAAACCAATAAGCATAGGTACAATACTTCTTCCTGAAAGTCCTATTTTTCTTAGCAGCTTATCCATAACAAATGCAACTCTTGCCATGTATCCGGTATCCTCAAGCAATGACAGAAAGAAAAATAAGGTTACAATAATCGGTAAAAATGTTATTACACTTCCTACTCCATTAAATATACCGTCTATAATCAGAGAATGAAGTACCTCATTAACATTCCATGCAGTAAGACCGTTATCGACAATGTTTGTCAGCCAGTCAATTCCTATTTCCATAAGGGACTGTAGACCTGCACCTATAACTTCAAAGGTCAGATAAAATACTAAAGCCATAATGCACACAAAAACAGGAATAGCCGTAAATTTACCTGTAAGAATTTTATCTATCTTCTGGCTTCTTTCTCTTTCCTTGCTTTCTTTTGGCTTAGTTACACATTCCTTTGTAAGTTTTTCAATAAATGAAAACCTCATATCGGCTATTGCTGCCGCCCTGTCAAGACCTCTTTCATCTTCCATCTGTGTAATGATATGCTCTATCATTTCATCCTCATTAGGATCCAGCTTTAACAGCTTCTGAACTGATATGTCACCCTCAACAATTTTAGTTGCGGCAAATCTTACCGGTATATCTGCATTTCTGGCATGATCCTCTATAAGATGCATAATGCTGTGTAAACATCTGTGAACAGCTCCACCATGGTCATCTTCAGCGCAGAAATCTTTTCTTCCCGGTCTTTCCTGATATTTTGCCACATGAAGTGCATGATTAACCAGTTCCTCTATACCCTCGTTCTTAGCAGCAGAAATAGGTACAACCGGGATTCCAAGCATTTCCTCAAATGTATTAATATCCACAGAGCCACCGTTTCCACGCATTTCATCCATCATATTCAGGGCAAGAACCATAGGAACATCAAGCTCCATCAGCTGCAAAGTAAGATACAGATTTCTCTCTATATTGGTCGCATCAACAATATTAATGATACCTGTAGGCTTCTCATTTAAGATAAATTGTCTTGACACAATCTCTTCACTTGTATATGGAGATAACGAATATATTCCGGGAAGGTCTGTTACAAGTGTGTTGCCTTCTCCTTTGATACTTCCGCTTTTTCTGTCTACTGTAACTCCCGGAAAATTTCCAACATGCTGGTTAGAACCTGTAAGCTGGTTAAAAAGCGTTGTCTTTCCACAGTTCTGGTTTCCGGCAAGTGCAAATGTAAGCTTTGTTCCTGTAGGAAGAGGATGCTCATTTTCCTTATCGTGAAAACGTCCTCCCTCTCCTAAACCAGGATGCTCCTTTGGTGTGCTTATAGTCTTTTTATTACCTTTTATCTTAAGACTTTTTATATCTTTTATATCTCTATCTCTTGCATCTTTATCAGATATTGATTTTTCAGCTTGTAAAGTAATATCATTAAAATTCTTATTATCCTTACTGATTGTTATCTTACCTGCATCTTCGAGCCTTAATGTCAGCTCGTATCCATGCAGCATTAATTCCATCGGGTCGCCCATCGGTGCATATTTAATAAGTGTTATCTGTGCTCCTGGAATTACACCCATATCAAGGAAATGCTGTCTTAATGCCCCTTCACCTCCAACAACTTCAATTGTTGCTGTCTGTCCGAGTTCCAAGTCCTTTAACGTCATAACGCCTCCATCTATGTTAAATCTTAATAACCGACATAATATGACATATAATGTCTGGCTAATTATAACACAGATAGAGGCGTTATTGATATTTTTTATCAATAATATTTAATTAAATCAATCCTTTTGAAGCAAGTATTTCTTCCACTAAAGTAACACATTCATATACCATTGCATCACAATGTGGCTTTTTAGCTCCGCCATTTTCCTTATTAATTCTAAGTAAATCAGCACAATCAAGGAAACCATCATGTCTTTCCTTAAGCTTTCTGTAATACTCACCTATAGTCATGGGATCATCAACTCCAAAAAGCCCGAGCACAATAAGTCCACCTGTGATTGCACCACATACAGAAGCCATCTTCATTCCACTTCCGAAGTTAGATGAAATTCTCTCTGCCATATCCTCACTTATTCCGGCAGCCTCAGAAAATGCAACAACAACAGCTTGTGCACAATTATAACCTTTTGTCATACTGTTTCTTAATTCGACCGCTTTATCATAATATTTGCTCATAACTTAATCAAACTCTCCTGATAAATTATCGTTTAATTACATATTTGTTTCTTCAATAAATTTTTCAAGCTGTTTCTTTGCAGCTCCACTTGTTATTACCTCTTTAGCCTTCTCTATAGCTTCTTTAATAGTAATATTATCTGATGCAAGATATATTGCGGCTCCGGCATTCATAAGCACTGCATCCATCTTAGGTCCTTCCTTGCCGTCAAGGATATCTCTTGCAATCTGTGCATTATCTGAAGGATTTCCTCCAACGAGTTCTGCTTTATTACATCTGTTAAATCCAAATTCTTCAGGTGTAATCACATAATTTTTAAATTTATCATCCTTAAATTCACATACTGTTGTAGGAGCACTCATTGAAATTTCATCAATTGAATCCTGTCCGTAAACAACCATTGCTCTCTTAACTCCAAGATTATGAAGAACATGTGCAAGTGGTTCAACAAGCTCCTCACTGTAAACACCAAATAACTGCATTGTTGCTCCTGCCGGATTTGCAAGTGGTCCAAGTACGTTAAATAATGTTCTTATTCCTATCTCTTTTCTGACACCACCGACAAATCTCATTGCCGGATGATATTTCTGTGCAAAAAGGAAGCATAAATTAATATCCTTAAGAATCTGTGCACTTCTTGCAGGTGCAACATCAATCTTTACACCGAGAGCCTCAAGACAATCAGCTGTTCCACATTTGCTTGATGCAGCTCTGTTACCATGCTTTGCTACAGGTATGCCTGCTGCTGATGTAACTAACGATGCCATTGTAGATATGTTAAATGTGTTAGAGCCATCTCCACCTGTTCCAACTATCTCAAGTACATCCATATCATTAAGAAATCTTTCACAATGAGCACGCAAAACCTTTGCTGCTGCTGTTATTTCATCAATAGTCTCACCCTTCATTGCAAGAGCAGTAAGAAATGATGCTTTCTGCGCATCAGTAGCCTCTCCAGTCATAATTTCTTCCATAACATCATTCATGATTTCCGGTGAAAGATTTTCTTTCTTAATTAACTTAGCTATAGCTTCTTTTATCATAACCTTTTATCCTGCCTTTCAACGCTATATTACTTTAACTCGCTAAAGTATATTTTACTCCTTATTCAGAGGTACTGTCAATCCATAAAAGCCCTATAAGATTATCTTTTTTAAATACGTCATCAAATATAAAGTCTTCATATAATATCTCTATATTGTCTTCTGAATATTCTACCTGTCTTGAGAAAATGTGTACTACATCTATTCTGTCTTCAAATGTATATTCTTTGCCATTATCAAGCCATCTTAACATATCAAGTTCTCTTAATATAAGGAAATTAGAAACTATCATCTGAGCTTTTCCAAGCACGTCATGATCATATACTGCCTTCATAAAATATCTGAAGACCAGATACTCCACAAAACTCTTATACTCATATTCTCTCTGTCTTACATAATTAACAAATTCTGTATCAAGTGCAAAATATTCCTCGTCACTATACTCCTCACCATGGAAGGTCTCTATAACTCTGTCAAGCATTTTCTGCCATCGCTCGTCAAGTATTTCCATATCCTCATAAGCTCCGATTATACTTCGTATATCATCTTTTACAGATATATTGTCATAATTGCCCTCTTCCATATTATAATCTGCTTCTGCAAGACATTTTTCATCTTTATCAAGCTCATATTCTGATGCGATTCTGCTTATCCCCTTATAATTTCCTTCATTAATACAATTCTGAATTTCATCAGCCTCGTTAAGAATTATAATAAGCTTCTCATAAATGCTGTATTCATCATTTGCCAACAGCTTAAATAACTGCTCTCTTACCCTGAATAATTCATTTGCCAATGCATTGTCAAACTCATCATCCTCTATATATTCTTCATCACAGGATTTTTCAATCATGCTGAAATTCTCTCTGTGTGAGAAAATAATTCTCTCAGCCTCTTCGCATGCAAGTCCTATTCCTGTTTCTTTTATTACTCCATAATACTCAGAAAAACGTGGAAACTGGGCACATACGACTCCAAGATTTTCTTCGCCTACTTCCTTATATAAACCACACAAACCTTCATCATTAAGGAAAGGACAATGTCCATCAACTAATTTAAAACAATATTCATCTGTCTTAGTTATTGATTTTCTTATCTTATCTCCAACTTCTCCTTCAAGCTGTTGATAATAATTGTAAGTATCCTCATCTATATCAATTTCCCATCCACCACGGCAACAATTATCCTTACATTTGTCCGCAATACATTTAAATTCATCATAATAAAAAGGTACCCTAAGTTTCATTTCACATTTCCTCTTAAAAAAATAACATTTAATTGCCACAAATAATATATTTGTAATTTTTTATTATGTCAATATGGAAAAATCAGAATTTCATAGTATAATTAATAAGTAATCTTTTTTACCACATGTTATTAAAACACTTTAGTATAAAATAATATTAATATTAATTAACAACATTCTGAGGATAGAATTAATTGGAAATATATTTGTGAATGGAGATTATCAATGATTAGACGACATTTTATGAGGACAAGACAATTAAAACCGGGCATGAAAATAGACCAGTCCATCGTTGACAGACTTGGACGTAATCTTGTAACACGCGGTTCGATTCTTGATGAGTACATAATTGATTCCATGCTTAAAATGGGTATAATGACCGTATATATTCAGGAAGGGACTATTGAACCTGAAGACATTGAAAGTAAAATATCGCCCGAAATAAAGAGAAAAATCGAAAAGCTGCATACTGATGACCCTGCAAAGGTTAATTTGTCTGCAAGTGTCAGAAAAAGAGTTTCTGAGGGAATACAGTTCATATATAATAATGCCGAATCAGATAAACTGGCAAATGCAACTGACAGCATAGCCTCAGACCTTATGAAGGCAATTGACAGTAACGATGCCATTGCTATAGATATTAACGAATTAAAAACAAGTGATGAATATACATTTAAACATAGTGTAGATGTTGCAACTATTGCCATGATTCTTGGAAAACAACAGGGATTAAGCAAACAACAGGTATATGAACTCGGTGTCTCAGGCTTATTGCATGATGTTGGAAAAACTAGGATTCCTATTGAAATATTAAACAAGCCTGCAAGACTTAACGATGACGAATTTGCAATCATGAAGCAGCATTCCGTATACGGATACCATATGCTTGAGAAAAAGGGAGAATTTAATAAAGAAATCTGCTATGCAGTATTACAGCACCATGAAAAGATTAACGGAAAGGGGTATCCTTTAGGCTTTAACGAAAAACAGATAACCCCTTATGCCAAAATTCTTTCTGTTGCTGATATTTATGATGCCCTGGTAACAGAACGTCCTTATAAGTCTGCATTTTCTCAAAGAGATGCCGTCGAAATGATTATGTCCATGACAGGCGAACTCGATATGACAGCTATGAAAAGCTTCCTTGAAAGCATGATTTTGTATCCGGTAGATTCCATTGTCGACTTAAGTAACGGAGAGAAAGCAAAGGTTGTTAAAAACAGTCCTCACTATATCCTAAGGCCTACAGTAGTCGGCATAGAAAGCGGTAAAGTATATAATCTTGGTGAAGATTTATCCTGTGCCAATATTGTAATTAAGTAGTTTCCGGTACTTTCCTGTAACACATTATAAAGTAAATAATGGCTGCGCATGCTGTCAAAGCCCATGAGAAAATATACAACAGATACAAAGATGTAATTGTTCCAAAAACTGCAAATATAGTATATACCCATACTATTCTGAACACACATGAACCAAGCACTACAATTATTGTAGGAATAAGACTCTTTCCTAGTCCTCTTGCCGCAGATATTGCAGAATCCATAAATGCAGATACTGCGTATGAGAAGCCCATTATTCTAAGTCTTTCCATTCCCGCTTCACGAACTGCCGGTTCTGTTGTAAACAGGGCTAAGAACTGCTTACCGAATATCTCAAGGAGCATTCCTAAAAATGCTCCTATAATAAATGAATATGCCACACATATTATATAAGTCTTAAATATCCTCTTCTTCTTTCCCGCCCCGAAATTCTGTCCTATGAAGCTAGTACATGCAGTATATACCGCGGCCATAACATCATATACAAGTGCATCCGAATTGGCTGCTGCTGCATTTCCTTCGACCATAACAACATCAAATGAGTTTACTGCTGCCTGAATAACAAGATTGGCAACCGCAAATATTGCATACTGCAAACCGGTAGGTACACCTATCTTAATAACCGCAGCAGCTTTATCTTTCTTAAGCTTTAACTTATTAAGCCTAATGCCAAATGATGTATTACTTGTCAGCAATGCCCTCATAATAAGTATCGCAGAAATATACTGTGATATTATGCTTGCTATCGCAACACCATCAACGCTCATTCCAACAACAATGACAAAGAAAAGATTTAATACAACATTTATTATGCCTGCAATAATAAGGTAATACAGAGGCTTCTTAGTGTTTCCCACAGCACTCATAATTCCGCTTCCGCAATTATACATGGCAAGAGCCGGCATTCCTAAAAAATATATCCTAAGATATAATGATGCCATATCTATTAATTCTTCTTTAGTATTCAGAAGTTCAAGTAACAGCCTTGATGTAGTTACCCCAATTATAAGGAGAACACCCCCTGTTATAAAACAGATAATAACTGAAGAATGAACTGTTTCCGAAACCTGTTTATCCTTTTTTGCACCAAAATATCTCGAAGTAACTACATTTACTCCGTTTCCCATTCCTATCAAAAAGCCTGTAAATAATGTAACCAGTATAGGCGTTGAACCTACAGCACCAAGTGCCTGAGCTCCGGAAAATCTTCCGATAACCGCGACATCCGCCATATTAAATAAAACCTGTAATACATTAGAAAACATAAGAGGGATACTGAACAATAGAATTTTCTTTGCCAGCGAACCCTCTGTCATATTCTGTGATTGAATTTCCATAATCTAAAACCTATGCCTTTGTAAACTTTAAAACATAAACTACACAATTATATCTGCTGTTGAATATCTTATAACCTTACCGACATCTTCAAGTGATACTTCAACCTGAAATCCTATCTTTCCTGCTGAAAACATAATTGTGTCAAAGTCCTTGGCTGTTTCATGAAATACCGTAGGAAAATATTTTTTCATTCCTATTGGTGAACAGCCTCCGTGTATATATCCTGTCAAAGGAAGCAGATCTTTGGATTTTAACATATCAACCGATTTCTCTCCGACAGCCTTTGCAGCTTTCTTTAAATCCAGCTCATGAGCCACAGGAATAACAAATACATAGTTTTTTCCTGACTTTGCAACCGTAACAAGTGTTTTAAATGTCCTGTCAGGATTCTGTCCCAGTGCATTAGCGACCTCAACTCCGCTTACCGCACCTGTGCCTTCATAATTATGAGGTGTATACTTAACCTTCTTCTGTTCAAGAATTCTCATTACATTAGTCTTTTCTTCCATAGCAATGCCTTCTTTTATTTATATTTTTCTCATCACTTCTAGTCTTTCATGAAGCTTCTTAATATGTTCCAATTCCTCTTTAGATTCTATATGTCTGTCTGAATAATAATAATCAACTTTCCCATTATCGGAAACATCATTTTCATCAAGAAGATTATTAGCCTTCAACGTATTCTTTAAATTGTTTGACACGCCTATATTACCGTCTATAATATCTGCATCCTTAGGAAACAGCTTGGCAAATGAATCCTTGAAATAATTAAAATGTGTACATCCAAGCACAAGCTGTGAATACTGCGATAAATCATATGCAGCAAATTCATTGTTAAGGTAATTCAAAACCTCAGGTGAATTAAATTCATCATTCTGTGCAAATCTTACCAGCTTTGGAAGTGCAACAACATCCACCCGGTTTTCACTGTCATATCGAAGTATAAGATTCTTAAGCTTTGCTTCATGTGTGGTTACAGGTGTAGCTATTACCATAACCCTCTTGTCACCACAATGTTCTACTGCCGGTTTTACAGCCGGTTCAATACCTATTATAGGGATTTTATATTTGTTTCTAAGATATGTAATTGCAACACTTGTAGCTGTGTTACATGCAAGAACAATAGCCCTGCATCCCTTGTCAACAAGGAAACCTATCGCATGGTCAACATGTTCTCTTATCTCGTCACTTGTTTTCTCTCCATATGGTACATTATCCACATCTGCATAGAACATATAATGTACATCGGGTAATGTAATCATTGCCTGATGAAGCAGAGATAATCCGCCTATGCCCGAATCAAAAATACCTATTTTCATATATAACCCCAATCTTGCAAAAATAGCACTTATATTATAATTCTTTTATCTTTTAGTTCTTATTTAAACAATATTTTAATACTTAATATATTATAACCTTGTAGTCCATTTACTGCAATCCCATATATCAGTTGCCAGGCCTTCATAAAACTCCGGTTCATGACACACCATAAGTATACTTCCCTTATACTCTTTAAGAGCACGTTTTAATTCATCCTTGGCATCAACATCAAGATGGTTAGTCGGCTCATCAAGAACAAGTATATTAGACTCGCGGTTTATAAGCTTACATAATCTTACCTTTGCCTGTTCTCCACCGCTTAATACCTTAACCTTACTTTCTATATGCTTGGTTGTTAAACCACATTTTGCCAATGCCGAACGCACTTCATACTGTGTAAATCCCGGAAATTCCTGCCATATTTCCTCTAAACAGGTTGTTTCAATATCCGCAGGTGTTTCCTGTTCAAAATATCCGATTTCAAGATAATCCCCCTGCTCAACCTCACCGGATATTGGTTTTATAAGTCCTAATATGCTCTTAAGCAGAGTACTCTTACCAATTCCGTTAGCACCGGTAAGAACTATTCTTTCGCCTCTCTCCATTGAAAGAGTCAATGGGCTTGATAACGGATCATCATATCCTATTACAAGGTCTTTGGTTGTAAATATATATCTTCCCGGTGTTCTTGCATCCTTAAAATGAAACTCCGGCTTTGGTTTCTCGGCAGCAAGCTCAATCATATCCATGTTATCAAGCTTCTTCTGTCGTGACATAGCCATATTTCTTGTTGCAACTCTCGCTTTATTTCTGGCAACAAAATCCTTCAAATCAGCAATTTCTTTCTGCTGTCTGTTATATGCAGCTTCAAGCTGTGACTTTTTCATTGCATAAACTTCCTGGAATTTATCATAGTCACCCACATAACGGTTAAGCTGCTTATTATCCATATGATAGATAATATTAATAACACTGTTAAGAAAAGGTATATCATGTGAAATAAGAATAAATGCATTTTCATATTCATTCAGGTATCTTTTAAGCCACTCTATATGCTCTTTATCAAGATAATTAGTAGGCTCGTCAAGTAACAGAATATCAGGCTTCTGTAACAGAAGCTTTCCAAGCAATACCTTGGTACGCTGGCCTCCGCTTAACTCAGATACATCCTTATCAAGTCCTAAATCTAAAAGTCCTAACGCCCTTGCAACCTCTTCAACTTTCGCATCAATCATATAAAAGTCATGGTTTGTAAGCATATCCTGTATCGTACCAAGCTCTTCCATATATTCTTCCATCTGCTTCTCATCAGCATCACCCATCTTGGCACAGATTTCATTCATGCGCTCTTCCATAACAAATAAATCGTCAAATGCTGTTTTCATAACCGATTCTATAGTCATTCCCTTGGTAAGTACAGCATGCTGGTCAAGATAACCTACATGCACATTCTTAGCCCATTCTATTGTTCCTTCATCCGGCATTAACTTACCTGTAATTATATTCATAAAAGTAGACTTGCCCTCACCATTTGCTCCAACAAGTCCTATATGCTCTCCCTTAAGAAGACGAAATGACACATCCTCAAATATTGCTCTGTCACCAAATCCATGTGATAAATGTTCTACGTTTAATATACTCATACTTATTCCTTATCTGTTATTCATTATTCTTTATTTGTTATTCTTTGTTTATTATTTTTGTTATTGCTCATATTTATTTTACTTATTAACACTAAGCTGTCAAAATGGTGTTTTGCACCGGTCATCACATTATAGCATACACACAAAAAAACTAGAAGCAATAATTTAAAATGCTTCTAGTTTTATAATCGTTATGTTTATCAATTCCGTAATTATTCCATAACCCTGTAAAATATAAGAATTCTGTCCTTATCCACTTTAATCTTCTTAAGTCTTACGCGTCCTGTAAGAAATTCCTGTGGAATGTTATTAAGAAAATATTTCTGTAAAAGTGCATTAAGCTGTGTATTCTTCGCTCTTCTTAACGCTGATAATATAAATATCACCGCAAATGCCACAAATGCTGTCCACAAAGGCATTGTAGTCCACATTTTCAATGCAACATTCTGGTTGAATACAAAACCTGCAATCCATATCATAACCATAAATATAACGGAAGATATGTATGCCTTAATCCATCCGACAACACCTAAAGATTTAAGACGGAATAAAAATTTATGATAATTCCGCGATTCCTCAGATGTAATAGTCATTTCATAAATTTCCATAGCGCCTCCTTCTTGCCATATCAAATACAACTATAGCCAATACTGTAATAATGTAAATTAATTATATAACCACAGAAAGCACTAATCAACCCGATAATTCTTAATATTTCATTAAATAAAATTTCTTTTTGCTTATTCTTATATAGAAAAATAAAGAAACTGCTGTTGCTATTGACCATCCTATAGGCCATGCACTCCAGATTCCGTTTGTTCCCATTTCCTTTGATAAAACTACGGCCAGAACAACTCTTAATATCAAGTCTGTAAATGTCGCTGTCATAAACTGTTTCATAGCTCCGGCACCTCTTAATACACCGTCTGCAATAAGCTTGGTAGAAACAACAAAATAAAATGGTGATATTATTCTTAAAAATGCCATTCCGATGTTAGTTGCATCTCCTGACTTTACTTTCATAAATAAGTCTACAAACACATCACCCTTTAACATATAAAGAAGCACAACAGGGATACATATACAATATACAAGTATAAGTCCTCCCCTGAAACCTCCTTTGATTCGTTCCTGTTTTCCCGCACCAAGGTTCTGTGCAGTAAAATTAGACATAGCATTTCCAATCGTGGTAAATGAAGTTATAACCATATTATTCAGCTTGACGGCAGCCGCATATCCTGCGGTAGCACTTGTTCCAAAGCTGTTAATAACGCTCTGTATAATTATATTGCCTATCGAAATAAAACTCTGCTGTAAAATACTTGGAACAGCAATATAAACAATCTGTTTAAATATATCCCATGAAAATGCTTTGTGTCTTTCGTTAGTTTTAAGATTCTTAAGTCTTATAAGAACAACCACAATTGCAAGAATACAGCTTATTCCCTGACATATAAATGTTGCCCATCCTACACCTGCAACTCCCATACTGAATGTCTTAACGAATAAAATATCCATAAAAACATTCGCTGTTGATGAAAATGCCAAAAATATAAATGGTGTTCTTGAATCTCCTAAAGCAGAAAATATTCCTGTAGCTATATTATAGAAGAACAAAAATACAATTCCAGCAGTATATATATTTAAATAAACAAGCGAATCCTTATATATTGATGGATCTGTATGTATAAGAATAAGAAGTGCCCCTCCAAATACAAAACCAAACAACATAAGTATAAGACAGAGTATTCCACTTGAAATAAATGTGGTATATACTGCTGTTTTAAGTTTTCCTAATTCTTTTGCGCCAAAGAATTTAGATACAATAACCGAACATCCTATATTACAGCCAAATGCAAATGCAAGATAAATAAGTGTTATTTCATAAGAATTTCCGACAGCTGCCAAAGCAACGTCTCCAATAAATTTTCCTGCCACAAGACTGTCAGCTATATTGTACATTTGCTGGAATATTATACTTCCGAATAATGGCAACGCAAATTTCCAAAGAACAATTTCCTCTCTGCCAACTGTTAAGTCCCTGTTCATAACTTTCTCCAAATCACATATCACTTAGGATTTCTTACATAACATGCATCTTAAAATACACACATTTTAAGATGTATCATATATTACATATCACTTAAGATTTCTTCCACATATTTAATAGAAATCTCAAGGAAATTAGAAATCTCATAATCAGGTACTCCATTATCATGTAAGATAAATATAAGCTCCTCAATGGTAGTGCCCTTCTTACGTTCCATCATAATAAAATACTTAACCTGGGTCTCGTCCATAAAAAACCTCTCTATTATATTATAGTATGCTTTTCACGCACCAAAATTTATAACATTATAACAGAGTCATCAAATTATTTCAATATTTTATCAAGCATATACACTCTGTTAAACGGAAATGAAAAATAGTATCCATCAACAAAGGCTTCTGTCATTTTTATAACTTCTTTTGCGAGGTTAATACCAACAGCTTCGCCTTCTTCTTTAGTCATATCACTTCTGTATCTTTCAAGCACTTCATCCGTAACATCAATACCTGTCATCTCATTTTTCATGAACATGGCATTTTTAAGACTTACAAATGGCATAATTCCGCACAATATTCTTGCACCGGTCTCCTGCTTTATTCTTCTTAATCTTTCTGCTCCTTCAGATGAAAATACCGGCTGTGTAAGGAAAAATGTCGCGCCTGCTTCCATTTTTTTCTTAACTCTTCTTAACTCTACTTCAAAATTAACTCTTCCCTGATTAATAGCACCACCAAAGCATATAGGCTTATCCTTGAACTGCTCCTCATTCATATCATTAATTATATTCATAAGTCCTACCGAATCAAAGTTAAATACACTTTTAACCTTTGACCTTACCATTGAAGGAATAGGATCTCCTGTGATTACAAGGAAATTATCTATATCGTTAAGATGTGCTCCAAGAAGCTGTGAACGTATTGCAATAGCATTTTTGTCCCTGCAGCATATATGTGGCATAACACATATACCGGTTTCTCTTGATACCTTTTCTGCCATAAGAATAGAATCTGCTCTTGTTCTTCCTGAAGGAGAATCCGGGAATGTAAGCACATCAACACCGCTATCCTTAAGATAATGGGCTGCATCCATAAATTTTTCATCATCACTGCCAAAAGGTGGAGCTAATTCTACTGCTATAAGCTTGTGGTTTTCTTTGCCATTATAAAAGGCCGGATTGATAATTTCTTTTTCAGTCTTAACTTCACTGTTTATATGAAGTGTTCTGGCCGGCTGGACAGTATCGATATTACTACTCATCTGTCTTATATATTCAGGTGTTGTACCACAGCATCCGCCTATTATATCAACACCGTTTAACGCCGCATCTTTAACCTTATCAACAAAATACTGTATATTGCTGTTTGAAAATACCATTCTTCCACTGATTGCCTGTGGATATCCGGCGTTAGGAAGCATAGTAATAAATTTATTAAATTGTTCATATACAGACGAAACTATATGCTGCATATGTCCCGGACCTACCCCGCAGTTAAATCCACATGCATCCACGTTTTCATTTTTGCATGCATCTGTTATAAGTCTCTTTGCGCTAAGACCTGCATTACTGTATCCAAACTGATTAACCGCAAACTGTGTAATAATGAAGCTTTCTTTTCCAAGCATATTTATTGCCGGGATTATATCATCCATATCTGAAAATGTTTCAAATACAAATATTCGTATTCCTTCATCTAAAAATGTCTTACATATCTCTATGTATTCCTTCTGGACATTTTCTTTATCGTACTGGTTATCATATGGTATCGGACCTATATCAGCAGCTACAAAAATCTGTTCATTTATATTATCTATATTATCATTACCGCTTCCGGCTATTTCTTTCTTTGCGTTATCAACTGCTTTTTTTGCATTTGCGCAGGCATGCTTTATATTTTCCTTTACTGCGTTAATATCAGCTTCAAGTGAAAATGTATTGGCTGCAAATGTGTTGGTTCTTATCAGTCTGGCTCCTGCCTCTATATATTCTCTATGAACAGCCTCCACTCTTTCAGGAAAACTGTCATTTGCTTTCTCAGGTAATTCTCGGGTATCGTATACCTTTGAATAATATGTTCCAAAAGCTCCGTCAGTTATAATCTTATTATTATTTAAATATTCAATTATTGAATCTTTATTTCCATATTTAAGTTTATTATCCGTCATGTCTATTCCCATCTTTTTATTATTTAAAAGCAAAAATTATATTTTATCTTATTTTTCTATAATATTATTTTATCATACAATACAGAATATTAGGGTGCCAAAAGCTCTGCTTTTGACACCCTAACTATCATTTATTGAATTTATTAATTAGTGTGTTACAAAGAACATTATTGCAAAGAGTATTCCGATAACCCATGTAAATGGCTTAATCTCCTTAACTTTACCTGTAAATAATCTGATAAAGATATAAGAAATAATACCAAATGCAATACCATAACTGATGTTATAAGTAAATGCCATGATAGCAATTGTCATAAATGAAGGAACTGCAACTGCTGGATCTTTCCAGTCAATATTAACAACTCCAGCCATCATAAGAACACCAACATAAATAAGTGCTGCTGCTGTTGCACTTCCAGGTATAAGCTGTGCAACCGGGCTTAAGAACATAGCTATGAAGAACAATACACCTGTTGAAAGTGCTGAAAGACCTGTTCTACCACCTTCTGCAACACCTGCTGATGATTCAACGAATGTTGTAACTGTAGAAGTACCACATACAGCACCTGCTGCTGTTGCAATAGCATCTGAAAGCATAGCCTTTTCGAAGTTAGGAACCTGTCCGTCTTCTGTAAGCATATCTCCTCTTGAGCATGCACCATAAAGAGTTCCAAGTGTATCAAACATATCTACAAGACAGAATGCTAAAGCAGTTGTTATTATAAGAATAACTAACTCTGTTGTAGAATGTCCTGAAAGGTATGCAGAGAAATCAAACCCGTCTGTAAATACCTTTAAGAATGCCTGATCTGCCCATTCGCCAAATGCTGTAAATGGGTTAAAGCTCATTTTATCAAAGAATCCTGTATAAAAACCATTAACTGTGAATCCTAAGATATAATAAACTACAGAACCTCCGAGTATACCCCAGAGAACTGAACCTCTTACCTGCTTTACTGCAAGTACAGCAATAATTATAAGAGCTAATATTGTAACAAGCTTTGGCATTACTGTTGCCCATGTTGCATTTCCGTTAAATACATTAAATGATGCAAGGCTTACACATGTAGATGTGTTAGGTACAACAAGACCTGCATCCTGAAGTCCGATAAATGCAATAAAAAGGCCAATACCTGCTGGTATAACTTTTCTTACACAATCAGGTATAGCTGCAAAAAGCTTTGCACGTATTCCTGTTACTGTTAAAAGAATAAATACAATACCATCAAATAATACAAGAACTAATGCATTTGCGTATGATAAACCAAACATGGCACATACTGTGTATACGAAGAATGCATTAAGACCCATTCCTGAAGCTAATGCCAATGGCAGATTAGCAAGGAATGCCATAAGGAATGTACCGATAACAGCAGATAAAGCTGTTGCAATATAAATTGCATTATAAGATACTCCCAATGTTTCAAGACCTGAGAACATTCCTGCATTAACCATAAGAATATAGGCCATTGCCATGAATGTTGTCACACCGGCAAGGATTTCTGTTTTAACAGTTGATCCATGCTCTTTTACTTTGAAAAACTTTTCCATGATGTCCTCCAATATAAAATTTATAAGTCAAACCGGATTATATCTTCCGTTTTGCTACATAATTATTTACATACTATTTTAAACGATTTATGTAATTATTTTCAATATAATTTTTTAATGTTTTTTAATAGTTTTCATATATTTTTTATATATAAATTATATTAATAAGACTTATTATGACCAAAAGTCATTCTATGTATTTAAATATAAACATTTTTATTAATTTTTTATAAAATCCCCCACCAAAAGAGGGAGTGCTTTTTTCAGACATTATGCTATTATAACGATGTACTTGAGGTCATGACTTGAATTACTTTGCAACTTTTATAGTGCGCCTGTAAAATGGACGTGAATACAGGCAAATCAATTTAAAAAGGAAGTTTATTTTAGTTGAATGGGGAGAGCATCTAAAATAAACTTTCTTTTTGCTTTTATCTTTATCAGATAATTAATCTCTGATAATCATTCTAAATTAATAAATCTCTTATTATAATTATTCCATCATTTCATTAATGCTTTTGATTATGTCTTCTTTGTCATAAGGCTTTGTTACAAATTTCTCTGCACCAATCTTTAATGCCTCTATAACTTTATTCTGCTGACCTGCCGCTGTAATCATTATAACCTTGGCATCATCATCATATTCCTTTATCTGCTTTAAGGCACCTGTACCATCAAGGTTAGGCATTGTAATATCAAGAGTTATTATATCAGGCATATACTGTTTATAAGCAAGAACACCTTCAAGACCGTCTGTTGCTTCTGCAACAACCGTATAACCTTCTTCCTCTAAAATATCTCTTAATATCTTTCTTGACATACCTGAGTCATCTACTATTACAACTGTTCCCTTACTGTTTTCTGAAGCTACACTGCCTTCCTTTGCACGCATCTTGTGTAATACAGGCATGCTTCCAATCTCAACTTCATTATCTACAGCTATGTAAAGGTATACTTCATGATTTTCAACATATATAGGAAGAACATAAGCATTTCCCTTAGCCATCTGATTCTCATAAGCAAACTGAGGCATAATTTCAAATGTCTCATTCTTCTTAGATGCATATGTAGCAAATAAACCGCTTATGCAGTTTACAAATTCACCGACTGCATCGTATACTTCTACACCAAATTTTTTGATTTCTGACTTAGAGTATCCTGCTGCTATATCAATAAATGCTGTATTGTCATTCTTTGTTCCAAATCCTATGCATACGTCATCATCACCATGAAGCTTCTGACCTGCAAAGTTTCTATACTGGAACTGCTGAATATGCTCAAGCTTTCCGATATAAAAATCTGTAGATACAAATCTTGTAATCATTCTTAATGCAAGGGCTGCTATATTAGTTACATATGGCTTAGAAGAATATGCAAAAATAGGAACAAGTGCATCAATATCATCATTCTTTAAGCTTTCTATTTCACTGTCATCAAATCCCTGTTCCTTCTGGAATGCTTTAAGATATTCATCTGCCTTGGCAATATCAAGTCCGGCATCTTCTGATAATAACTGTATAAACTTGATATATGGACTTCCCTGCTTATTAAGAACTGTTTCAAGCTGCTCTTCTGTAAGGAATCCCTCACTTACTGCAATTGAACCAAATCTTTCATCTCTCTGTGCCTGAAGCTTATTAATCTCTTCTGCCTGCTCCTTGGTAATCATTCCTTCAGCAATTGCAATAACACCAAGCTTAGCTCTTACAGAAGCCATCTTCTCAACTATCTTTTCATAAGCTTCGCTGCTGATAGCATTCTCCTTTACAAGATATCTGCCAAATAACTGTACAAACATAACTGTGACCCCTTCCAATATTGAAATATAATATTAACGATAAAATTTATAATAATAATATCATATTTTTTTTAAATTTGAACTCATTTATTAAATTTTTCGATATTTTTTGACATTTTATCACATTATTTTATATTAAATCATGCAAATTTCTTAATTTAGTTATTTATAATTTCTATTCTGGCATCTGAAATATCTGTGTTTTTATTAAAATAGCCACAGAAAAATATGTTGCTTTTATACTCCAATATTTAAAATTATTTATTGCATGATATAATAAATACTATATATTTTTCAATAAATGCGACTTTTACTTACATATTCACAATCTTTTATATATAATACAAAGTTATAAATAAATAAAAATGGTGACTGATATGAATACTAATACAACTAAAAATGATTTTTCCAAGGGAAATTTATTAATGCACATGATAAAGCTGGCTGTGCCAATGACACTTGCGCAGCTTGTCAACGTCTTATACAACATAATAGACCGTATATACATAGGAAGAATTCCTGTTGACGCAACCAATGCCTTGACAGGACTAGGTGTTGCATTCCCACTCTGCACACTCGTCATAGCATTTGCCAATCTGATTGGAATGGGTGGTGCGCCTCTTTTTTCTATAGAAAGAGGAAAAAATAATCAGGATGAGGCTTCAAGAATACTCGGAAATTCCTTTGTTATGCTTGTAGTAATCGGAATTATTGTAAGCAGCCTGATATTTATATTTAAAAAACCACTGTTGCTGATGCTTGGTGCCAGCGAGTTCACTTATAGCTATGCAGATTCCTATATTTCCATTTACCTTGCCGGAAGCATATTCGTTATGACCAGTCTTGGAATGAATGCTTTTATAAATGCGCAGGGGTTTGGAAAAACAGGTATGATGACTATTTCAATAGGTGCGGTTATAAATATAATCCTTGACCCTGTATTTATATTTGCCGCAGGAATGGGAGTAAAGGGAGCTGCTCTTGCCACTATAATTTCACAGTTTTTTTCAGCTCTTTGGACTATCAGATTCTTAACCGGAAAAAAGACAATAATAGCTTTGCATTTTAAGAATTTCAAACTGGAGAGAAGAAGAATTTTAAAGATAATGGGACTTGGTCTTTCCGGTTTTACAATGTCATTTACCAACAGCCTTGTCCAGATTGCTGCAAACGCAAGTCTCGCAAAACATGGTGGAGACATCTATATTGCTGCAATGACAGTTATCAACTCTGTACGTGAAATAGTCCATATGCCTGTTCAGGGAATTTCCAACAGTTCACAGCCTATAATGAGTTTTAATTATGGTGCAAAAGCATATGACAGAGTTAAAAAGGTAATAAAATATATGACAACCGCTCTGCTTGTTTATACAACCACTGCCTGGATTATTATAATGATATTTTCAAAACAGCTTATACTTGCATTCAATAATGACCCGGCATTGTTAAATATAGGAATTACCTCCATGCACCTTTATTACTTCGGATTTTTTATGATGAGTTTCCAGTTCGCAGGGCAGTCAGTATTTACAGCATTGGGCAAATCTAAAAAGGCGGTATTCTTTTCACTTTTTAGAAAAGTAATAATTGTAGTGCCTCTTACATTTCTGCTACCATACATAATATCACCTGCTGCCAATGGTGTATTTATAGCAGAACCCGTTTCCAACTTTATCGGAGGACTTGCCTGCTTTATAACCATGTACATAACTGTTTACAGAAAATTATAAGACAATGTAAATGTCGAAACATTTACATATGTTTATTAAAAAGTGAACTGAGTTCAGAATTTAATAAACATATGTTCGATTATATAATTCTGACAAAAGCTTTTAATCAGCTTCTGTCGGAATTACATGTAAAATATATAACCTGATAGTTCTCAGATATATAAGACAGCAGTTTTCTTCCTGCATCTGCCTTTTCTTTATCAAGATTCACAAACGGATCATCAATAATTATAAAAGGAGCCTCTTCCTTATACATAACCTTAATAAAAGCAAGTCTTAAAGCTATTCCTATCAAATCCTGCCAGCCTTTACTTAAAGCGTTAATATTTCTTTGTAAGCCCAATTCATTAATAGTTATATTGGCATTGGCATCAATGCAGAACAGCTCAGGAGAAATATTAGTCATATATGAAATGTACTCTGTAAAAGCAGACATTACAGGTTCCATATATTTAGAAGTAAAGCTTTCCTTTGCTTTTTCAAGATATTTTTTTGTTTCTTTTAAAAGCTCATATTTTTTCATTCCTGCTTTATAATCGTCCTGTAGATTGTATAGCCTGTCTTCGCTTTCGCTTATAATATCTCTCTTATCACGGTTTTCATCAATTCTTGATGAGTATGCCTGAATACTTCTATGAAGGTCTTCAATCTTATTCTGATGCATATTAAGATTAGCTGTCACTTCCTCCATGGATTCCTTGTCTGTATCCGATGAATCCGGAATATCAGCAAACTGTTCACAGTCATTTGCTTTTTCAAATTCTTCTTTTACTTTTTTGGCATCTTCATATTCCTTCTTCGTTATGAGATACTCTTTAAGATTTTCCTTTATGTTAATAAGCTGTGAATGAACATTTCCCTCAGGTATAAAGCCATATCTGTTAAGTGAAGAATATATCTCCTCTTTAAGCTTTTCCTGCTTTTCTTTATAATCATTAAACTTTCCTGCTTTTTGTGTCAGTCTGTTAAGTTCATCATACTCCGCTTTATATCTGGCAATTGCTTTATCTAATTCCGCTATCTTAAGCTCGTACTCTGCCCATTTTAATTTTTCCTGCTGCATTATCTGGGCATTTCTCTGGTTAATTCTTTCTTTTTCTTCTTCAATTATTCTCTGTTCTTCTAAAGCAGCCTTCTTTTCTTTGTTAATAAGAGCAATGGCGGCTGATGTAAACATAATTGCCACAATAACAGAAACAATGCTGACAATCGGATTACTAATAATAAGTCCTGCAATAAATGCAATCATGGAAATAATATCCAAAGCAATAATCACAGCTTTGACTGAATTTCCTGTGGTACTATTGTTCTTATTGTTTGTTTTATTACTTCCTGCATTATTGCCTATGTTATTGTATACATTGTTATAAATATCATTGGCGGCATCACTATCTGTGTTATTTCCTGCAAATTTATTGCCATTATCAGCATTAATATGAATTTCTTTTTTCTGTAAAGAAAGTTTTTCGAGCTGTTCGTAAGGTTTATCACTTTTAAGCTGTATTATACGTTCATTTTCGCTGTCAGATAAACGATATTCTTCCATCATCTTTGAACATTCAGACATATTAAGGCTTAACATTATCTGTTTATCAAGTTCTTTTGCCTCAGGTACTTCCTTGCCAAACAATCCCGACTGTTCTTCATAAATATTCTTTCTTTTATCATATTCTGCTTTTATTGCATTATATCTGTCACGCTTATTCTGAATATCTTTTACAGCACTCAGCCTCTTCTGTTTTTCCTTTAATTCGTTCTGCTCTTTAATAAGCGCATTATACTCATCCTTTAACCCATTACGAAGAATAGTATTCTTTTCTATTGCCTCATCAATCAGGATGCCTGTCTTTACATACTCCTTAAGTTCAGCTATCTCTTCCTTAAGCTTATAAAGACTTCCTGTTTTTCTTGTCGGGCTCATCGAATTAATCTTATCACCCAATTTTACTGCAACTGTCTCATAATTATTAATATCATCTGTATGCTCAAACAGATTTCCCATTTTGGCATTAATTCCGTCAGTCGCATTGGTTGCACAATTACTCTGCTCTATAAATACGGTTTTCTTAAAAGATTCCCTGTCTATTTTAAATATTTCCTCACCTATATCTGACGAATAATCGTTGCTCACAAGATTGGACTGTCTGTCTCTTAATTCAAATATATCGTCCTTTTCCTTAGAGCCAAATGTTCTTGTAATTATGTATTCTTTTTCATTTATCTCTATGACAATGCTTCCGCCATATGTACCGCCCTGCCATGGTTTATATTTCTTACGCTCATTTGACAGTTCATCCCTTGCACGTTCATTTTCAAAGCCATACAGCATAACCTTGATAAACTCTGTAAGTGTACTTTTTCCCCAGCCGTTTTCTTCACATATTACCGAAATATCTTTGGCAAAATCCATATCAAAGTTGCTTAATTTACCAAAATTCTCTATATGACAGCTAATAAGCTTCATCTATATCTCTCCTCCAGTCAACGCATTAATTCCAAGCCTTATAATATCCGCCTTATCTTCCTGCTCCAAATCATTTGCAGCCTCAACAATTCTTACAAATTCCCCTTTTAAAGATTCATCATATGTAAAACTTTCATAATCTACTTTAAAGACAGTATCATCCGTAACTTTCACAAAATAAAATCTGTCCTCAAGTCTTTTTATAAGATAACCAACATTCTTCTCACAGCTTATATCCACAGCTCCATTAAGCACAATCTTTACAAGACTTCTGTTATCACAGCCTGCTTCATCTATTTGCCTGTCTATAACGCTCATTATATCCGATGTGTCCAGACAACCGGATATATCTGCCTCTACAGTATATAAACGCCTGCACGCAAATGGAATAAATGTATCTTTAACCTCATATTTTCCGTTATCAGAATAAATATCAAGCTGCACAAAACCATGTTCTCCACATTCATCGAAGCCTCTTCCTTCAAGGCAGCCACAATAACAGTACTTTCCACGGCTGTCAAGAGCTCCCTTTTTATATTCATGGACATGTCCAAGAGCAAGATAATCAATTCCTTTATTCTTTAACTGCCTGAGGCTTACAGCTTCTGTCTTATCCTTTGATAAAGTATCAGTTTCCTGACCGTGAAGCACAACTATATTGACATCATCATTATTAAGCACCAGTGAATCATATATAAGATTAGAATTATCCTTATTAAGCTCAACTCCGGTGATAACAACATTTTCTCCAAGTCTGTATGACTTCCACACATCCTCAAACATATGCAGATTGTCAGGCACTTTATCTAATGAACTAAGAAAACTGTCGGCATCATGATTTCCCTTAAGATAGAAAAACTGAATCTCCGGGTTATCCTCTATCTGACGTCTTACAGTATTTCTTGTTCCAACTAACACAGCCTTGGTATCAAACAAATCACCTGCTATAATTATTCCATCCACCTCGTTCTTGGCGGCATACTCAACCATCCTTGTAAATGTATTAAGAAGCTCTGCCTTTCGCTCTCTTGCCTTTTCACTGCTTAAATGTGCTGTCATCTTAGAATCCAGATGTAAATCAGCACAATGAATTATCCTTATAAAATTCTTCATCTATCCTCCAACATTATCTTTATAATATTTCTCACACTTCATTAAATTGCTTTAATTCTTATAATCCACAACCGTATGTTAATTATATACTTTTAAGGAAAACGGGGCAAGCAAAAGAGCTGCTGCCTCAGTATTAATTGAGGCAGCAGCTCTCTTGCTTTTGCATATATTTTCATATTAAATTTACTCAAACAAAGAGGTTGAATAATATCTGTCTCCGCTGTCAGGAAGCAATACAACTACAGTCTTTCCTTCGTTAGCAGGATCCTTTGCCCACTCTATTGCAGCATATAAAGCAGCTCCTGAAGAAATACCTACCTGAATACCTTCTGTCTTTGAAATAAGTCTGCTGTAATCAAATGCATCGTCATTTTCTACAGTTACAACTTTATCGTAAATCTTAGTATTAAGAATTTCAGGTACGAATCCGGCACCAATTCCCTGAATCTTATGTGGACCCGGCTTTCCTTCTGAAAGTACAGGAGAACCTGAAGGTTCAACAGCAATAATTTCAACATCTGATTTCTTGCTCTTTAAATATTCGCCAACACCTGTAATAGTTCCGCCTGTTCCTACGCCGGCAACAAATGCATCAACTTCACCGTCAGTATCATTCCATATTTCAGGTCCTGTTGTTCTTCTGTGTGCCTCTGGGTTTGCAGGATTTACAAACTGTCCGGCTATAAAGCTGTCAGGAATTTCTTTAGCAAGCTCGTTTGCCTTAGCTATAGCATCTGTCATTCCCTTTGGACCGGGTGTAAGAACTATCTCTGCACCATATGCTTTAATTATATTTCTTCTTTCAACACTCATAGTTTCAGGAAGAACAATTATAGTTCTGTATCCCTTTGCTGTAGCTATTGCAGCAAGTCCTATACCTGTATTTCCTGAAGTAGGCTCAATTATTGTTGAGCCTTCCTTCAAAATTCCTTTTTCCTCAGCATCTTCTATCATTGCCTTTGCAACTCTGTCTTTAACACTTCCGGCAGGGTTGAAATATTCAAGTTTTGCAAGAACTCTTGCCTTTAACTCATATTTTTTCTCTATATGTCCCAGTTCAACCAATGGTGTATTGCCAATCAGGTCGGCTGCTGATTTATATATATTTGCCATATTAATCAAAACCTCCGATATTATATTACAAAAGCTCTTATACTTTTAATCTAATTCAAATCTATGATTACTGAATAGCCTTAAATGCTTCATCTAAGTCTTCAATAATATCATCAATATTCTCTGTACCAATTGAAAGTCTAATTGTGTTAGGCTTAATTCCCTGGTCTAAGAGTTCTGCTTCGTTACACTCTGAATGAGTTGTAGAAGCTGGGTGTATTGCTAATGATTTAACATCGGCAACATTTGCAAGAAGTGAGAATAACTCAAGGTTATCAATAAATTCCTGAGCTTCCTTTGCTCCACCCTTAATTTCAAATGTAAATATAGAACCACCACCATTAGGGAAATACTTCTTGTAAAGCTCCTGCTGTTCTGGATTTGTTGAAATTGAAGGATGATTTACCTTTTCAACTAATGGCTGGTCTTTTAAGTACTGAACAACCTTTAATGCGTTCTCTACATGTCTCTCAACTCTGAGTGATAATGTTTCAAGTCCCTGAAGGAAGATGAATGAATGAATTGGAGAAATTGTAGCTCCTGTATCACGAAGAAGGATAGCTCTGATATATGTAACAAATGCAGCAGGTGCTGTATCCTTAGCAAAGCTTACACCATGGTATGATACATTTGGTTCAACAAGCCATGGGAACTTATCAGCAGCTCCAACCCAGTCAAACTTACCACTATCAACGATTACACCACCAAGTGTTGTTCCATGTCCACCGATGAACTTAGTAGCTGAATGAACAACGATATCTGCACCGTATTCGATAGGTCTTACAAGGTAAGGTGTTGCAAATGTGTTATCAACAACAAGTGGAATGTTGTGTGCATGTGCAATCTTAGCGATTCTTTCAATGTCAACTACCTCTGAGTTAGGATTTCCAAGTGTTTCAATCTGAACAGCCTTAGTATTAGGCTTGATTGCTGCTTCGATAGCATCATAATCAAATGGATCTACAAATGTAGCATCAATTCCGTAATCTGGAAGTGTATGTGCAAGAAGATTGTATGTTCCACCGTAAATATTCTTAGCTGCTACGATGTGATCTCCTGCATGAGCAAGTGCCTGGAAAGCATAAGCTAAAGCTGCTGCACCGGAGCCAACTGCAAGTGCTGCTACACCACCCTCAAGTGCTGCAATTCTCTTCTCGAATACATCCTCTGTTGGGTTAGTAAGACGACCATAGATGTTACCTGCATCCTTAAGACCAAATCTGTCAGCAGCATGCTGGCTGTTATGGAATACATATGATGATGTAAGGTAAATAGGTACTGCTCTTGCATCTGTTACTGGATCAGGCTGTTCCTGTCCTACATGAAGCTGTAATGTTTCAAACTTTAAATTTCTATCTTCATAATGTTTTTTACTCATAATAATTACCATCCTTTTCATTTTTAATTAATTTTATTTTTGTTTTAAATTATTTACTAATTGTTTCTAGGCCTGTTAAAGCTTAATTCTATTTAAAATGTTAACAGCAGCACATTCGCATGACTCCCTTGCTGCAACAATATTTATTTTTCTTAAAACTGTTAATCATACGATTACTCCTTTCGCTTTTCCATTAACATACTTTTTTAATATGTTTTGCTGATGAATATACTATAAACCCTATTACCTAGTATGTCAATATGTAATTTGAAAAATTTTCAAATTTTTATTAAAAATCTTGCCAGCCTCTTTTAGAGCCCGCATAAACACTGGATTTTAACATAACACAAAAGCACCGGCAGATTATCTGGTAACTTTTCAATCCAGATTTATCATGCCGGTGCTTCTTTAATTTATATAGCTTTTATTATTTCAACAATATCAGATCTGCAACATTCCATTTACCACTTCTCTTAACAAATATGTATTCAATATGTGTAGGATATGTTTTAGTTGTATCGTTATCATAATTAACCACTTCATCAAATGTAACTTCACATGAGAAGCAGTCTGTTGTGTATGACTGATAATTAAATACCTTCATATCATTAAATGTAGGTGCTTTACTTACATCAAGCCATATGTTGGTATATGATATTTTAGATAAATATGAATAAGCATATGAACCATATAAAATGTAAGGCTCAAGCTCCTTAAATTTAATATTATTCACTATATATTTTCCGTATATCTGTGATATATTCTTAATTCTTTCTTCCTGTGACGATATAAGCTCCTGATTTGCTTCAAATCCAAAGCTGATTTTACCGTCATCATTACTTACAATATTAAGTTCTCCTCCATATAAAGAGCCCTTAGCAGTAATCTCAGGATTTGTATATACACCCTTTAACTCATATACATCTGTCATAGGTGTCTTTATAAATTTAGAAACATTTGAAAGAACCTCTGCCTCTTTAGTTTCAGAAATACTTTCAGGAGCCATCTGCTTTCCGTCAATGTATAACTCAGCTCCTGACGGAACAGTTATAACATAATCTTTTCCCAGACATTCAAGTCCCTGTACATCTTCAACTTCCCACTTAACCTTTCCGCCTGAAGTCTGTTTAAGATATACAACAACATCTGTCTTTTCTCCATTTTTCTTAAGCTGATATGCAGGTCTTTCATCTGTATATTCGCCCTGTTTCTTTCTATATGACCACTCTGCATCATCAACCATGCCATGAAGATATTCACTTACAGCATTATCTATTGTCTCTTGCGAATCACTTGTTTCATCCGATGTTGCAACATACTGTTTAAGATTGTCTGTATTATCCTTATTAAAATCTGTCAACAGCTTGTCCATTGCATATTCCGGTCTTGAATGTTCATACTTTACAAGTGATGACCAAAGAAGTCCCCATACAACAATAAATCCAATCAATATAACCATTACCAGTATACTGTATATTTTCCAGAATAAAGGCATCTTTTTAATTTTATTAATCATTTTTCCTCCAAATATATTACCCAGTATATTTCCAAATATGTTATTTAACAATAATTGTTGTAGGCAGATCTCTTGGTCCTGTCATTGATGCACAACTATTAATATATTCACCTTTATAATAAAGCAATGAAGACGAACCTCCGTCAAGGTTAGCAGCATTAACTGCACCATACTCAAGCATTAAATCAATAACATCCGAATATGAAGCTCCAAGGCTGTTTACCTGTCGTCCGTCTATTACTGCAAGAAGTATTGAACCGTCTTCTCTCTGTCCAATTGCGGTTCTCGGGTTTAAACCGCTTCCTTTTCCGTTGATTTCGACAGCTTCATTATTAACAATAAGTATTGGTCCAAAACTTACTGCATCCCTTACACCTCTGTCAAGTGCCTGGGCAGCAGTCATATTTCCTACTACAAGCACATTATTCTTATCTATTCCGATAACTTCATATGTGGTATCTTTATTTCCCCATTTAAGTTCTCCAGCCGAGATAACAAGTCCATCAGGTTCTCCACCAAGTCCGACTCCACCTGCATCATAAAATCCACCTGCATTGGTAGCCGCAATAGCTCCGTAGCTTTCAGCTATTTCAGAAACCTTTCTTCCACTGCAGTTTCTTCCATATTCACCACTTACACCTACTGAAACCCTTGAAGGATCTCTTACTATCATCATCTTTCCTTTATATGTATCTTTGTCGAGATCTATGATTTCAATAAAATCCTTCTCGCTATCAGTAAGCTCTGATGTATCGGATATTAAAGAAGAATCTGTAACATCCTCTGTTTTTTCTACGGAATTAAGTGCTCTTATCTGTGCTATCTCTTCATCAGAAAAGAATATTTTGCAGACAAAACCACCCATGCTCGATTCCATGGCAGAATTAACAAATATATTTCTTGCCGCTTCGGAAGGGCCTACCTGTAATATTGCAACAACTCCAAAAAGTCCAATTACAATCAGAACAATCAAAGTTGCTATACTTATACCTATTCTTGCAAATATCATGCCTACTAATTTTTTCTTAGACTTCTTGGTTTTAACTGTTTCTTCTGCATCATCAGACTCCTCAATTATATCCAATACATCATAATCACTATCATAAGTCTTAACTTTATCATCAGTTTTATCATTACGTTTCTTTTTCAATGGATTAGTGCTCATAATATCCTCATTTCCATATTTCTTTTTTTAGCAGGTGATATTATAGCACATATTACAAAATTATAAAACCTCTATATTTTTTCTGTCTGTCGCACCAGTTATATTTCCATTTTCTAATCCAAAAACTACCCTGTCGCCTTTAAGCTGTATTACAACATAAGTGTTTTCATATACATAACCGGCGTATTTGCTTTTTGTATTCAAATCTATAGCACCCTTTTTAATTCTTATTCTCACACCTGTTCTTAATGTATCCTCATTACCTCTTATCCCTGTAATGCAGCCATCATCAATAAAACCTATATTATTTTCCAGAAGATATGGATGTCTGGCATTTTCATATATCTTTATTATTTTTCCGTATTTATATAATGGTCTTAACCCATCTCCTTCTGAATTTGAAGAAGTATATATCTTGTCATAATAAACAATATCTCCGATTGAATATTTATTCCCCGACATAGTCAGACTATTAAAATTATCTTCATTAATGTAATAATTCATATCAAATCTTGCAGAACCACTATTTTCAATAGTTCCGTCTGATGTATACTGCCATATCTCTGCCCAGTCTACCGGACATTCTTTCCTTCCCCATATCGCAAGCCACTTCACGCCTTCAAGTTCATCTATTTTTAAAATGTTGTCAAAATAATATTTATTTGCATAAACACCGGCTCTATATCCTGCCTGTGACAGTTTCCTTACAAATATATTACAGAATTCAGTAAGATAAGCTCCATTTTCTTCCGGCACAAGACCATTCTTTGCCTTATATCCGTCAGAATCCTCCATGTCTATAAATACACCAAGGACAGGCTTTCTTCCTTTAATCAGCCTTAATGCATGTTCAGCTTCCGATTCAGCCTCAGAAGTATTCAGGCAATAGCTGTAAATGTATACTCCATACGGAATGTTAAGTCTTTCACACTCATCCATATTATAAACATTCTGTTTATCATCCTGTTTTTCATAATTACTGCCATATCCTGCTCTTATAATTGCAAATTTAATACCTTCGTTATTTATTATATCCCAGTTTAATTTCCCGTTTTTGTCGCTTACATCAATACCTCTAATCATACAATCCGCCTTTCCTACAGCCGCAGGCCGTATATGAAATCAATGACATAGCATTTGTTTATATAGCTGGTTAACTCCTGTGCTTGCAAGACCTGACATAATTCCGACAGAAATGGCAGTAATAATATCATTTGCCGGAAAATCAGGCATTATATTCATGGCCGGTATCGCAACAATTCCTCCTAAAATACCAACTACAGCCGGTATACATTTATCAGGTATTTTCTTTATGTTTTTGCATAAAATCCCTGCAAGGTAACATATCACTATAATCGGTAAAACTGTTACATAATTAGATAAATCCATAAAAAAACACTCCTTGCCCTTCCCATATTAATATATGGAAATAAAAGCAAAGAGTGCTAATCTTTATATTTAATTATTATTATTCGTCCTCGTCTTCAAGGCCTTCATTAATATCATTCTTAGGCTTATCAAGACCTTCAATCTTTATGTGATTCTTCTCTGCATAATCCCATAAAGCTGCATGTATTGCTTCTTCTGCAAGAAGTGAGCAGTGTACCTTAACCGGTGGAAGTCCGTCAAGAGCCTCCATAACTGCCTTATTTGTTACCTCTAAGGCTTCATAGATTGTCTTACCCTTAACAAGTTCTGTTGCCATACTGCTTGTTGCAACAGCTGCACCACATCCAAATGTTTTGAATTTGCAGTCTTTAATAATCTTAGTATCTTCATCAATATCAAGATATATTCTCATTATATCACCACATTTGGCATTACCTACAGTACCTACACCGCTGGCGTTCTCTATTTCTCCTACATTTCTTGGATGGCTGAAATGATCCATAACTTTTTCACTATACATATGTTATCCTCGTTTCTATTGTCTTTTATTTTTATTACTTCTGTGACTTAATAAAATCATCATATAATGGAGACATGCTTCTTAAATGCTCAACGATTCTCTTAAGTTCGTCAACAACATAATCTGCATCTTCCATTGTAGTTTCTTCACTAATAGATAATCTTAATGAACCATGTGCTATTTCGTGAGGAAGTCCAATTGCAAGAAGTACATGTGATGGATCAAGCGAACCTGATGTACATGCTGAACCACTTGAACCACATATTCCCTTCTGGTCAAGCATTATAAGCATTGACTCACCTTCAATATATCTGAAGCAGAAGTTTGCATTTCCAGGTAATCTCTTTACTCTGTCACCGTTAAGTCTTGAATAAGGAATCTCTGCAAGTACTCTCTCAATAATATGATCTCTTACTGCTGATGTCTTCTTAATATTCTCTTCCATCTGTTCATTTGCAATGCTTGCAGCCTTTGCCATACCAACAATACCCGGTACGTTATGTGTTCCTGCTCTCTTGCTTCTTTCCTGTGAACCACCATGGATAAATGACTTAATCTTTACCTTATTGCTAAGATACATAAAGCCAATTCCCTTAGGGCCATGGAACTTATGTCCGCTGGCACTGAGCATATCAATATTCATTTCTTCAACATTGATTGGAATATGAGCAAATGCCTGTACAGCATCTGTATGGAATAATACGCCATGCTTATGAGCAATAGCACCAAGTTCCTTAATAGGCTCTATAGTACCGATTTCGTTATTAGCAAACATGATACTTACAAGAATAGTTGTATCTTTAATTGCTGCCTCTAACGCCTCCGGAGAAACCAATCCGTTCTCATCAACATCAAGGTAAGTAACCTCAAATCCGTTCTTTTCAAGATATTCGCAAGTATGAAGAATTGCATGATGTTCTATCTTTGATGTTATGATATGATTTCCCTTAGACTTAAAAGCATCTGCTGTAGCTTTAAGTGCCCAGTTATCTGACTCACTACCGCCGCCTGTAAAATATATTTCATTAGGCTTAGCTCCAAGTATTGAAGCAATTGTCTCTCTTGATTCATCAACTGCTTTCTTGCTTTCCTGAGCAAAGCTATATATACTTGATGGATTGCTATAATTCTCTGTAAAATATGGAAGCATTGCATCAAGTACTTCCTTCTTCACTGCTGTTGTTGCAGCGTTATCCATGTAAATCAATTTACTCATCTTTATCTGAGCCTCCGTTTAATCTTAATATGATTAATTCATACCTCTTTAGTATGATATAGTCATTATACATTTATGCATGCAAATGTCAATAGATATATAAATTTTTATAAATTATTTATCTTTCTTCTTGTATGCCTCGTCAAGCAGATCCTGAAGTGTTATGCTATCCACAACTTCAGTAACAGCATCATTAATCTTTTTCCACACTACATAAGTAACACATTTTTCTTCTCTCTCACATTCGGAATCAACGCAGCTTACCGGTGCAAGTGAGCCTTCTGTCGCCCTTAAAATCATGCCGACTGTGTATTCCTTAGGCTGTTTTGTAAGAATATATCCACCCTGTGCGCCTCTTATGCTTTTTACATATCCTGCTTTATTAAGAGTTGAAATAATCTGTTCAAGATATTTGTCTGACATTCCCTGTCTTGTCGCTATATCCCTTAAACTTACTGCCGCACCATTGCTGTTCATGGCAATATCCAGCATAAGTTTTAATGCATATCTTCCTTTTGTAGAAATTTTCATAACAATCTCCATTCTGCGATTAAATGTAGCACATCGCACTCCGTACTCATAGGGGCTATATTATCACTCCGCCACCTAAAACATTATCACCATCATATAACACTAATGCCTGTCCCGGCGTTATGGCACGCTGTGGTTCATCAAAGACACACTCTAACAAATCATCATCAACCATCCTTATAGTGCAGCCTGCCCCGGCATGGCTGTATCTGATTTTTCCGAGAACATGCATAGGTTCTGTAAGCTTTTCTATTGACATAAAATTAAGCTTATTTGAATATAGCTTTCCTGAATATACATCCTTGTCATCACCAATAACCACTTCATTAGTTTCCGGACGTATGGCTACAACAAATACCGGATGTCCCATTGCCAGTCCCAAGCCCTTTCTCTGACCTACAGTATAGTGGATAATTCCGTTATGCTTTCCGATAACATTTCCTTCTAAGTCAACAAAATTTCCTGGAACTGAGTTGTAGCCTGTTTCTCTCTGTATATATCCTGCATAGTCATTATCAGGCACAAAACATATTTCCATACTGTCCGGCTTGTGTGCCACCATTATTCCTATATCATCCGCAATGGCACGAATCTGATCCTTTGTATAATCTCCTATCGGCATAAGTGTATGCTCAAGCTGATACTGTGTAAGATTGTAAAGGGCATATGTCTGATCCTTTTTTGCCGTAACGGAATTAGCAATTGCAAAACGTCCATTAGGAAGCTTATTAATTCTTGCATAGTGTCCTGTTGCTATATAATCCGCACCTATCTGCATACTTCTTGTAAGCAGTGACTCCCATTTAACATATCTGTTACATGCTATACATGGATTAGGTGTTCTTCCCTTCTTATATTCATCAACAAAATAGTCTATAACATTTTCTTTAAATTCTTGCTTGAAATTCATAACGTAATGTGGGATTCCAAGCTGAGCCGCAACTCTTCTCGCATCATCAACAGCACTTATTCCACAGCATCCGCCATTCTCTTCCAATGCTTTCTCATCATCCTGCCATATCTGCATGGTCACTCCTATAACGTCAAATCCCTGTTCTTTCAAAAGATATGCCGCAACGGAAGAGTCAACACCACCTGACATTCCGACAACAACTTTTTTCTTCATATATACCTCATTTCAAATCATTTACTCATAAAACATTAAGCTAACTTATCAACCTTAGCACGAAGCTTCTTTGCTGCCCCATACACATCATCTGCCGCAAATATTGCCGAAACAACAGCAACTCCGTCTACCCCTGTGTCTTTAAGATAATCCATATTATCAAGGGTAATTCCGCCAATTGCTACAACCGGTATGTTAACTGCATTGGTTATCTTAATAAGCTGTTCCTTTGGAAGCGCAACCGCATCCTTTTTGGTAGTTGTTCCAAAAACAGCCCCGCTGCCAATATAATCCGCTCCAAGCTTTTCTGCATTAACAGCCTGTTCAACAGTCTTGGCAGTCATACCGATTATTCTGTCTTTACCCAATATCTGCCTTGCTTTCTCGTAATCCATATCGCTCTGTCCGATGTGAACCCCATCTGCACCTGATTCAATAACCGCATACACATCATCATCTATCACAAAAGGCACATTATATCTTGATGCAATCTTTTTTATTCTTGAAGCCGCTTTTACTATCTCTTCATGAGTGGCATTCTTCTCTCTTAACTGTAAAAATGTAGCTCCACCCTTAAGTGCATTTTCTATTTCTTCATAAAAATCCCTGCCGTTAAGCCATTGTCTGTCTGTAATGGCATACAGCTTCATCTGCTCTTTATTAACATTCATAATGAATCATACTCTTTTCCTTATATATGATGTTAGTATACATTATAATTCATACTGTTTCAATATGATATTTCCACATGCTCTTCATATCTTTTTCCCGGTGCAATCTCTTTATATATATCCTGTAATGATTCACAGCATTTCTTAACATCCGTTTCCTTATCAAGAGGCACATTCCATATAGAGTAATCAACACCGTATACACACGCATGTATTCCTGTCTGCTGTGCATTATTCCCCTTATAAAATGCATTTCTTCTTGTTCTTTCGTTCAGCTGTTCTTCATTTTCAGCCATATCCACATCCTCAGTTTCAATAAGAATGCCTTCATATCCCTTAACATACTCCCTCATACCATTAAGAAATATACCACCAAGTCCCATGCATCTGTATTCTTTAACAACTGCCAGATAATCAAGTAAAATGTGGCTGCTCTCTTTTGAATTGGCAAAAAAGGCAAATCCCGCAACCTTATCATTTTCATCATCATATAATGCGAGTGCACTGTAGCATCCGTCATTCCACATTCTTTCAATATGCGAAAACGGCTTAACTTCCCCTTTTGGAAAATACTCATTAATATATTCGTCATATATATTCTTCGTCATATCAAGACTAATTTCTTTTATACTATAACTCATAACAACCTCACTTTATTTTTATCAATTTAGGCGTTTGCGAAACGCCATAAGCCTTGATTTTACAGGCGTTTTTACAGTTTAA
>ERZ1106969.233-NODE-233-length-63794-cov-47.095609_pt1 | contig 63794 bp, 75 predicted proteins | sample MGYA00403685_ERZ1106969 | MGnify/ENA primary metagenome ERZ1106969 (study PRJEB35170, sample SAMEA104062416) | human gut metagenome | biome: human gut; feature: human-associated habitat; material: faeces | place: Denmark | collected 2012-05-18 ... | reverse complement strand
GTACTGACATAGTGATTTTCTCCTTGATTTGAATAATATTATACTATATTATTCGAACAAGTTGTTACAAATTTATTATACCACTACAGAGCTATAAGAAAGAATACAGCTATCTTGGCTCTGCTTCAGGACGAGATGAAGATAAATTTGAAAAAGCCGGCATTAAATGGGAAGACGCAGCTTATGTGAATGCTCCAATTCTTACAGACTGTCCCGTAAGCATTGAATGCAGTGTTGTTGACAGCATTATGCCAGGTACACATGAATTATTCATCGGAAAAGTCGAAGCTGTTCATGTAGATGAAGAATATCTTGATGCCAATGGCAATATTCTCTGGGATAAGATGGATTTAATGTAACATATGAATTTGCAATAAACGAGCGACGGCATATCTGCTTGATATGCCCCACTCGCTTTAATTTCTTCAAAAATTATATAATTCCAATTGTTTATTTAAAATCAATGCGACTGGCACATAACCCTTGCAAGTCTTTTCTTTAAAATCAGAAGATACATTACCAGTGAAAATATTGAACCTACGCAGTCTGAAATTGGACAAGCATAGAAAATGTATTCCAATGGAAGAAAATGTGGCAGAAGTAAAATTGCTATTACATACAGGCTCTTTCGGAAAAATGAAATTGGCATAGCCTCCTTCACCATTCCCATTGCAGTAAATCCATCCACAAATGAAAACTGACCCACTACGAAGCCGCAGAACGCTATCTGAACGCCGTGATGAACGGCAAGACTGGCATTCCATTAAAGGCGTGGAAAACGGAGCGCGACAAGCTGAACGGCGAGAAAAAACAGCTAACCGGCCAGTATTATGCGCTCAAAGATGAGGTCAAGGAAGTTGAGCAAATCCGCAGGAATGTTTACAGTATCTTGAGGGAAGAAAACGGCAGAAAGCAGCCTACGCGGAAGCATGAGATTGAACGGTAAAAAAGAACAACGGCGGGATAATAGCACTATCCCGCCGTTACATGGTATTAGTTTATAATCTTTTCGATAAGGCAGATTTTATTGCCAGAAAGCGTATTCGAAATCATCTATAAATGTCGGGGTGTCAATGTCAATTCCTGCGGTATCATACATTGACGCGGGTGTGCAAAATATTTAGCAAACCTAAATTAATGGCCTAATCATTTTTTCTTTTCTTTCCACATTTTTCAACAAAGGAATTATATTTTTTCTTCTGTATCGCCTTGATTATCGGCGTTGATAGTACTCCCGCAGCAATTCCTATAATCCAGACGTATTTCCATCTTGTCAGCAGTCCGAAAAGAACAACCAGTGCGGTAGCAGCCAGCCAATACAAAATCTGGATTTTGCCGTTCGATTTATTTAGTTCTTCTAAAATATCAACACCCTCGGATTCGTGCGGAGCATTTTCAATAAAAGCTGCCGCTCCGACAGTTCCCGAACACGAGCGAAAATCTTCGCTGCATTCCTTAGCTCCTGCAGCGTAAGTATTATTGTTAAGTATTTCAAGAACCGCAGAACGGATTCCATGAACCGAATCGTTTGTAAGCATAACTCCCGCCCCGATTTCTTTTGCACGTCTTGCAACCGCCTGCTGTTCGCTTGTCTGCGGATACAGAATCATCGGTGTCGCCATATACAGACTTTCAGAAACGCTGTTCATGCCGCAGTGTGTGATAAATGCGTCCACTCTTGACAATACATCAAGCTGATCAACATAAGGATATACTTTAATATTTTCGGGCAGTTCACCGAGAACGGAAATATCAAGTGCATTTCCGCAGGAGATTATGACATCAACCTTTTCGTCTTTGAGAGCATCAATGCATTTGGCATAAAAATCAGGTCTGTCGTTTATAACCGTTCCCATTGAAATATATACGAGCGGCCTTTCCTTTTCTTTGTCCGGCTCAATCTTTGAAAACACAGATGGACCTACAAAGACATAGTGGTCAGAAAAGCTTTCGGAATACGGTTGAAATCTTTCTGATGTATAAACAACCGAGTCGGTTTTGTTATCACTCTGAACAAGAGACAATGCGTTCTTTACCTTGTACCCGTAAGGTTTAAGCATTTTCAGTTCCTTTGATATTTTCGGCAGCCCGAAAACCATATCCGCAAGTTCCTTGGGGGAGTTTTTCATATATTGCGAAGCCATCTGATTGAATGCAAATGTGCTTGTCGAAACGACCAACGGAACATTGTGTTTCCATGCGTTCAGCTTGCCCCAGAAACAGACGGAATCGGCATACACGACATCGGGCTGAAAGGTTTTGAATTCTTCATCAAGAAAAGCGTCCATACTAAGAGTAATACGGATATCCTGAATCGTCATTTCCGTAGTGGAAACATTTTTAAGTCCTGCTTCTTCCTTTTCCGTTAATTCGCCGAGGAATGCGTTGCACGAAACGAAGTCCGCGCCTGTCGCCTTTATTTTGTTCTCAAACTCATCGAACGAATAAAACCTGACAGTATTGCCGCGTTTGACTAATTCAGACGCAACGGGAAGCATAGGATTGGTATGACCGTGAGCGGGAATACAAAAGAATGCTATCTTTTTCATTTGTTATCGCCGTCCTTTTCAAGAAACACCTTGCCAAACAGCTCCGAAAACTCCTCTTTCGGAGGAATTACAATTCCTCTTTTCTCATCCCCGAAAAGAAATAAGGTGTCGCCGGGCTTTATTCCAAATATCTCGCGTGCCTGCTTGGGTATTACAATCTGTCCCTTTTCACCAACTGTAGCCATCCAAGCATATTGACCTTTCTGTGCACTCATTTCATTCACCTCCAAAGTATGATTTGTTATACAAATCATACTCCAATATTATAAAAATGTCAATAAATACGAAAAAATAAAAATGTCAATAAATACGAAAAAGCACTTGACAAAACGCTTCATGGGGAAATGCAAAAGATATAGAGCCTTATGTCGATCCGGTCTTTGAGAACAATGCCATACTGACAGAAACGGAAAGGTTGATGATGTCGGGCAGACCAAAGCAGCCGAAATATGCAAGAAATAAAAATATTCTTGTTATCGGCGGTTCCGGTTCCGGCAAGACTCGCTTTTTTGTGAAACCCAACCTGATGCAGATGCACAGCTCCTACGTTGTCACTGATCCGAAAGGAACGGTGCTTGTGGAGTGTGGGAAAATGCTGTTAAAGAACGGGTACAAAGTAAAAGTTCTGAACACCATTAACTTTAAAAAATCAATGCACTACAATCCTTTCGCTTATATCCGGAGTGAAAAGGACATTTTGAAACTCGTAAACACAATTATCTTAAACACCAAAGGAGAGGGACAGCAATCCGGTGAAGATTTCTGGGTGAAAGCCGAAAAGCTTTACTACACAGCCCTTATCGGATATATCTGGTATGAGTGTGTGGAGGAAGAACAGAATTTTACCACCCTGCTTGACATGATCAATGCCAGTGAAGCAAGGGAGGACGATGAGGAATTTAAGAATCCTGTCGATTTGATGTTCGATGAGCTTGAGGAGAGAGAACCAGACCATTTCGCAGTAAAGCAGTACAAAAAGTACAAGCTGGCTGCGGGCAAGACAGCTAAGAGTATCTTGATTAGTTGTGGTGCAATTGATTAGCGTCATATCTTCTTTCCAATCGACCTGAGCTTGTAATCCAGGATTAGTTTCAAATCTTATGGTAGCTTTCTTTGTTTCATCGTCTTTATGGCGCTTAACAAAGTCGGCAACAATGCTATATTTGCCTGTATAACCTTTCTTACTTATAAACTTATAGGCAGCCATAGCTGTGCAACCATAGGTGTCAACTTTGTTGATAATAGTTGATTTATAATCGTCAAGTTTAGACGTATATACTCTTGAACTAGACTTTGGTTCTAACTCACCTGACTGAATCTTTAAGTATCTATCAATAGTTCTTGGATCACAGTCATAGCGCCGGGCGAGTTCGGCTTTATTAAACAATAATGATTCCTCCTTCCCTAGGAATCTTATGGCATCTCTTATGTCATCTCTCATGTGGGTACCTCCGTAAAAAGATGACATAATTATAAAAGAAAAAAGTTACTATAAAAATGCTGAAATTCCTACATTTTCATTTCGGAATTTTCTTACATTTTCATAGTAACATTTACACATATTATTAATTATAATTATCCTATCTATTTTTACATTCTATTAACAACACTAAACCTACCTTCTCATCCCCATACCACAGCTCATTGATGAGTCATTGTCCGGTATTTCTGAGACATATCTTGCGTTAAAGGCTGCATTGACTTCTGATATTTCTTTCACTCCGTCGATGTAGTCTTTAAAATATGTCATTAAATCCATTCCGCTGCTCTCACAGCCCTCTGTTTCTTCCCATTCCTTTATTAACTGGATTCTTTCTAATTTTGTTGTGTCTTTGATTAATGTACTTTTCATTTTGTGTCTCCTCATTAAATTTATTATTCTTTTCTTCTCTATTCTCGTCCCAGCTCTGCCCGAAACATCAGCCTTCTGGTACCCCTGATTTTCTCAAACTGGATTTCATATGTCTGTGTTGCCTTATCGACCTTAACAATCTCACCGATTCCAAACACTTTATGTCTTACTCTGTCTTCTACATCAAATATAGCCTTTGGAAGCATCTGTTCAGCTTCGCCCCTGATTAATATTCTGCTGTTGTTGATACAGTCTAGAAGATTGACATCTATATCACTTAAAAATGGTGATGGTCTTGTACCAAAACGTCCGTCTTTCTTTCTGTAAGTGCTAAGATAAAGCATATTCTTAGCTCTTGTTATTGCAACATACAATAATCTTCGTTCTTCTTCATATTCATCTTCATTACGAAGCCTGCTGCTTGGAAATTGTCCTTCAACAAGTCCGGGTACAAATACTGTATCGAATTCAAGCCCCTTTGCCGTATGAATTGTCATAACCTTTACAACATTATACTCGCCGTCCTCGTCCTGTGCCGAAAACAGCGCAAAATGGCTTAACAAATCAGCCAGTTCGACCTTTTCCTGATTATCCTCTTCCAATGCCGTAATTGTCCTGATAAGTTCTGATACATTATCAAGTCTTGTCTGGTCGATATCCTGCTCTAACGCCTGACGATACCCCATGTCAAGACATTTGTTGACAATATCGGTGCAGCTGTACGCAACAAATGTATCATGTAATTCACTGATTGCATTGTAATATGCTATAACATTTTTCTGTGTTATGCCACCATCTTCAATCAGTTTTCCAAGCGCCTTAAAAAGACTGCAATTGTTCTGTGCCGCAGCATTTTTAAGCTGCTCAACCGATTTCTTTCCAAAGCCTCTTCTCGGTCTGGATATAGTATAAAGAAGGTCCATATCCGTAAGACTATACACCATTCTCATGTATGAAAGCACTGTCCTTATCTCTTCACTTTCATAGAACTTGGCACCGCTTAGTATCTTGTAAGGTACTTTTCTTTTTATAAATGCTTCCTCTAATGACCTCGTCTGTGAAGCTGCACGCACCAAAATTGTATGGTCGCTGTACTTCATGTTCTTAGCAACATTATCAAGAATGATATCAGCTATCCACAAAGACTCGTTCTCCTCTGTGTCAGGTGCATTAAATACCGGCTTATTGCCATCCGGTCTGTTAGAAATCATCTGCTTTTCAAGCCTGTTCTGATTAGCCGATATAAGGGATTTAGCCGCATTTACAATCTGAGGTGTGCTTCTGAAATTCTCAGTAAGTGAATAATCCTGAACATTTTCATGTGTCCTGTCAAAATTAATCATGTACTCAGGGTCAGAACCGCGCCATGTATATATATTCTGGTCATCATCACCCACAACGAACAGATTCTGATACAAACCGCTTAGAATATGCAGCAGCATATCCTGTTTCATATTGACATCCTGATACTCGTCACACAGCACATACTGGCATTTTTCCTGCCAGCGTATACGCACATCTTCATTCTTATCCAAAATGTATAAGGTGAAATTAATCAGATCTTCAAAATCCAGTGCATAATTATCACACTGCCTCTTAAGATAATTGTAGAAAACCTTTCTATCTACATTTTTCTCGCCTGAAGCTCTTCTCTTAAGCTCCGTCTTGTCAACTCCTGCCATCAGCTCAACATAGGACATATCCTGCTTGGCTATGTCTATATCGCTCATTATCTTCTTCGCAGTATTGTCCTTAAGCGATATTCCCATATCCTCAGCCACTTCCTTAATCATCTCCAGCTCTGCCTTCTTATCAAGAATCGTGAATGTCTTGGGAAATGTCAGCCTATGAATCTCCTCTTTGAGAAACATATTACAATATCCGTGAAATGTTCCCGTAAAACAGTTGGCGTTATCACCAACAATATCCCTTAACCTGTGCTTCATCTGCGAAGCCGCCTTGTTCGTAAATGTAAGTGCCACAATAGATGACGGCTCAACAAACAGCTCTGTTATGAGATACGCTATTCTATATGTAAGTACAAATGTTTTTCCCGAACCGGGAACAGATGCTACTCTTATGTTTCCTTCTGTATGTGTTATTGCCTCTATCTGTTCCTTTGTTGCTCTTTCTGGTATGTTCATAGTCCTCTTTACCTGTTAATATTTAATAAACTTTCGGAATTTCCTCTTCAATTCCATACATCTGTTTAAATCTGTCTACATCTGTAGCATTTTTAATCAGCATTATCTCTTCTATCCTGCCTGTATGGATATCCTGAAATCCCGCAACCTGCTCCCCTGTACATATGCTTGTTTTTAGTACTGGTTTTTGATTTATTTTATCATAGGATTGTGTGTGTTTCTTTTTAAATATGCTCATATTCTATAACTCCAAAGTCTGTCTGCCAGCTTCTTCCTCAGCATCCTTCTGCTGTAAATAAAAAATAGCCTTTTGTGTCTCTATCTCTTCCCTCAGTTCCTCTTCTGTCGGTAAATACAATTTATATTTGCCGGCAAATAAAAGCAGATTTTCCAATCACCGAGTGGAAAATCTCTGGGAAGTTTTTATAAAGCCTGTAAAAATTATATATGTTTGTTTTTGTATAACCTTTCCCATACCTTTGTGTCAATTTTTTTGATAATTTCTTTATGACTTCTACGGTATATATTGATTATTTTAAATTACGGTACATTCCATTCTTACCAATAATTATTTCTCCTATCCTCCAATTCCACAAGTGCATCATATAATCTTTCCTGTAATTCTACTTTTGAAAGACTATTTACATACTTACGAAGCTCTTGATAATATTCTTGTTCCCGCTGTTCTTCCTCTTGTTCCCATTTTTCTACCTGTCTCAAAAAATCTTGTGCAACATTAGGTTCTGCTGTAAAATATAATGCAATCATATGCTTACATATTACACGTCTGCCATCAGCAAATGGACAGTTACATGTTGATTTTCTTGGATGGATTTTATCAATATGCACAGAATAATTTCTGTCTTCCTGTCCAGATACAATTCCTTCATAAATTCCATTTTCCACCTTATTCCAAGATAGTACTTTTTTATTTTCATAATAATCCATACCACGCCATACTGAATTGTTACTGGCAAGCTCTATTAATCCCACTTTTTCACTCCTTTACTTTCAAAACTCTACTATTTTGTATTCTATAAACAACTCAAATCACTAAATATTTAAAGTCTGTCTGCTAGTATAACCATTCTTCTTGAAATCTGAAAATAAAGCTTCTATCTTTACAGGTGTCACACAGATAAGGTTCATTGGTGACTCAAGCTTTTTCAAAGCTGCAAGTGGAATCTTCTTATATTCTGCATGTGCATTATAAATGTCTGAAAATGGCTCAATTATCTGTGCCTTTCCCATTACCTGCAGACTCTTAAGATTACCAAAGCCATCATATTTATCATAAATGGCAAGACATACATTATTATTCTTTTCAAGCCCTATGAACTTCTCTCCACCTTCTGAAAACAACCAGAACTTATCGTCATGATAACTGTACTCTATTGGCGTACATCTCACATAGTCCCCTGTTCCTGTTGCAAGCGCACAGGTATTATTCGAATTAATATATTCTTCTACTATCTTCTTTAATTCTTCTTCCGGCACTGGTATCTGCTCTTTGTTATTCCAGTATTGTGCTGCTTTCTTAAATTGCTCCTGTGTCATGATGTGCCTCCTTATATATGGTGGTCACTTAATCACAAAAGTGACCACTAGTGACCACTTAATGGACACTTAATCATAAAAGTGACCACCTACTGGTCACTCTGATGTTAAAGGTAATTATTAATTTTTCTATTTTTTGTTTTATAAAGAGTATTATTTCTTTCTCCTACTTTTTCTATCAAACCTGCTTTCATCATTTTATCTATTAGCTTTCTTGCTCCAGTTCTAGATTTATAATTACAGATTTCCACTACTTTCTGCATAGAAATACTTCCATTCTCCCCAATGTAAGCAAGTATCTTATCTTCTTTTGACATAGCCTTTGCAGTCTCTGTTTCGCTATTGTCCGTTGAATTTCTTATATCTGCTGCTCCCGGAATATATATCACCTGCCCAACTTCAAGTTTTAATGTTACCCTGTCATTGCGCTCTGAAAAATCAAATTCTGGTTTTTTCCAGTTTTGTTCTGCCCATGCTGTCATAATCTTATCGACCCCACTTCCAGCACGCTCACCAACATTAACAAACCCAAACATTTTTAAAATATTAGGGTTTCGTGGATCACTATTGCCTCCTGCATAAAACTCCTCTTTTGTTACCCTGATAGTTCCAGGATTGGAAATACTAAGCTCCTTCCCCTTTTTAACAATAAGAATTCCTCGTCTGCCATAATAATTTGCATGCGCCAACGCATTCGCCAGTGCTTCTTCCAAAGCATCATGGACATCCACTCTGTCTACCCGGTATCCATCTCTTCTATTTGCAAATGGAACAGCTATTTCATCATCTATTCTTGTACGCACCTTACAGAAAAAGTCATATATATTACCGCTCCAATCACCCTCATTAGAATGTGTACGGAACAACCAACGCACTGCTTTATCATCACATTCCTCGCGATAATCCAGAAAATAATTAGGAAAAACTTCAGTAATATGATAAGCTTCTCCAAAGAATAATAGTCCTGCTATAGTTGGGGATAATGAACCCTTCTTATTCTTCGCCGCTGCTCTTAACTTCATAAGAAACTCATCATTTTCAAGTGCATTCCACGGATGCCCACTATGAAGTTGCTCAAATACAATTCGATATCCTTTTATTGTATCCTGATTCAAAGTGTCCAATCCAAACTCATCCAACACTTCCACATCTCCGGATACATCTCTCTGATCTGCAAACATTGCCCTGACTGCCTCTTCAGTACAAAGAAAGTCTCCTTCATAATCTCTTTTATAAGTCCCTTTCATTGGATCAGTTCCAATATAAACTGGCTTATCATGCCTATCTGCTGCTGGAATATCAATTTTAAGTATCTTTTTATCTTCCACTTCTAAAACCTGCACATGATGATTCAACAGGATATTTTTTATATCTTATTTCTATCATTTAACGTGCTCCAAAAATCCTTCTGATATTTAACAATCTGTTTTTCTGTTAACCACTCAATGATAAAAGAATCCCTATATTCCTTAATTCCAAGTAAAATAGTTCCACCATTAGTATTAGCAAAAGATGAATATGTCTCCCATATGCTCTCAGGAAGTCCTCCAGCCGCCAGCTTGCATTCCCGTTCATGATTTTCGCAAATGTTTAATCTATTTAATATTTCTTGCCTCATCTACAATAAAATCCTCCCCATATTTCAAATAATGTGCCGACAAATTTAACATTTAAAACTAATGATAATTATACACTATTTTACAACTCACACCAACATTAAATAGCATAAGTATTGTTATTTTATTAATATAGACTTACCTTTTAATCTATTATTTATAAATGATACTTACAAAATAATACATCTACCCACTTTTAATTGTACCATCTTTATTTGATAACTAGTAAAGAAAGTACATATCAAAAGCGAGCAGATGCCTCATTTCAATATCTTTTATAATCTATTTCATTCCAACATTTAATACTTTATCACATTTTACCGCCATATACAGGGAATATTCCACTCTCCCCATAGCTTTCAATCTTCTTGAAATTCTTAAGAGTTTCCATGTCCTCTGCACTTATTTCAAAATCAACTTCTGCATTTGTCTTCATATGTTCAGGATTTGCTGTCTTAGGAAGCGCGATTGCTCCAAGCTGCAATGCGTATCTTATGCAAAGCTGTGGAACCGATACATTATATTTATCTGCAATTGCCTTTATCTCAGGCTGATTTAATATTTCACCGTGTGCAATAGGTGAGTATGCTTCAACCGCAATATCATTTTTCTGGCAATATTCTACAAGTTCCAATGGAGTATTGCTTATATGAAGAAGTATCTGATTAACCATTGGCTTAATCTTAGCAGTTTCAAGAAGGCTCTCAATATCGGCAATCTGGAAATTAGAAATTCCTATAGCTTTAAGCTTTCCGGCTTCATATGCATCCTCTAATGCTTTCCATGCTGCCCTGTTTCCCTCAACATATCTGTCATCACTCTGATTAACATCAACCCAAGGCTGTGGCGAATGAATAATCATCATATCAAGATAATCAAGTCCCATTTTATCAAGAGTTTCATTAATTCCTGCCATTGCCTGCTCATATGTCTTATGCTCCGCAGCTACCTTAGACACAACAAATAATTCCTCTCTTGGAACACCACATGTTCTTATTCCTTCGCCAACTCCACGCTCATTTCCATATGCCTGTGCTGTATCAATATGTCTGTATCCAAGTTTTACCGCTTCCTTAACCGCATCGGCAACCTTGTCATCATCAATAAACCATGTTCCAAGTCCAAGCTGTGGAATCTTTACGCCATTATTCAATGTTAGAAATCCGTTATACATAAATAAGCCTCCATATTACAAATATTTTAATCTTTCATTGCATTAACTCTTCATTAATGCTATAGTTAGTTTAAAACTTAAAGTTAACTTTAGGTCAAGCATTTTTTATAAAAATCACTATAGAAAAATGAAAGAAGGTATTATTATGTACACAATTGGTCAGGTTTCCGAAATATTTAATCTTCCGGTTTCAACCCTGCGCTATTATGATAAAGAGGGACTTTTTCCTCATCTAAAGAGACAGTCGGGTATCCGTCAGTTTGAGGAACATGATTTAGACAGTTTAAGAATAATTGAATGTCTTAAAGCCTCAGGATTAGAGATTTCAGATATAAAAAAATATTTTGAATTATGTCAGCAGGGAAGTTCTACTTATAAAGAAAGAAAACAACTTTTTGAAACAAGAAAAGCTGCTGTTGAAGAAGAAATTAAAGCTCTTAATCAGACTCTTGATATGCTCAAATATAAATGCTGGTACTATGATAAAGCAATTGAAGACGGAAACGAGGATGCAATTAAGGCCATGATGCCTGATAAGCTTCCAAAGGATATTCAGAAATTATATGATAATGGAAATAAGCGGAAATAATAGGGTTATTCGATTATTTGCTTCAAAGTTTTTCTCACTCCAAATAATATCTAATTAAACATAAAAAACCTAGAGCTGGCACTCTAGGTTTCTTCCGACTCCATTGGAATCATTATTGCTTTTCTTATCTCCATATTGGCATCTATAATTGGCTACTATATATGCAAATGGTTAGATGGAGATAATAGACAGCACTAGCCTGACGGTGTAGTTCTCTGTTATGGACTAAGGAATCTTAGGAGCTGGCACTCCTAAGATTCTTTTTTATTATATACAACTTTCAAAATTTTTATGAAAGTATTCCGCTAAATAATTGAGTCTATTGCCTCTTAATTTAATTAGAAACTTAATACTGATGCCAATTTATATTTCTAGAATTTCCTTAAATATTCAACCATCAAATCTATAACTTCACTACTTTCAGGAAGGAATGGTTCAAAAACACTAAATGCATGTGTAAGCCTTTTATCCTTTGGAAAATCAACAAGCCCATGTTCTTTATCTGCCAAAGTAAGCGCCTTTTCAAAATCTAATGTGTATTTTCTCAAATTGTCATTATGACTTGTAACCATCCATGATGGTGCCAAAGCATTTACAAGTTCTTCATTCGCAGGATTGATATATTTGGCAAACTGTGTCTTTTTGTAATTCTTTCCATATAAATATTTAGGAAGGCACATTCCTATCTTATCAAACTTAGTTGTATAGAACATTCCACTTATAAAGCCAAGTGCATTAATATGCAAATCTGATGGCTTAATGCCTGCTGCCTTAGCCATTTTACTGCTATTCTGAAGTGCATTTGTATACATTATAAGACATGCCCCGCCGCTGTCGCCAACCATATAAACATGCGACATATCTCCACCATCTGACAAAATGCGTTCCTCTATGTAATCCATTGCCGTATAAACATCCCTAAACTGGTCGAATATATTACAGTCAGGAACTAATCTGTATTCTATGCTGTACACAAGGAATCCCTTTTTACAAAGCAAAGCACAAAAATATTTGTTAAACTCCTTATTACCGATAAGTAGTCTGCCACCATGTACATTGATTATAACAGGAAGTATCTCTCCCTCCATATTATCAGGTCTGTAAATATCCAATCTGTGTGCTTCATTTCCGTCATTAGCGTAATCTATATCACTGGTACAGATAACTCCCTCTGGAAATGTGTATTTACTATCCCTTCCGGCATATGACTTTTCAAAGTCACTTCTTTGCTTATAAAACTGTTTTACTAAAATATTGCTCATTATGTTCCTCATGTATGTTATTTATTGTTTTTCCCATTTTACTAGCTTTATCACAATATAGCAATGATTTCTTTCTAATCCAGCCCAAACATTTCCCTGCAAATCTTTTTTCCACATTCTGTTTTAAAAATCCTGTTATATGCCTGCAACGCCGCTTCCTTCGTAAGAGAATCCTCCATAATATTAACCAGAAAATCTGCCTCAACAAGTATCTGGTAATCTATTGCATCTATATTGTTATATGTATGATGATGTGCTATTAAATACTGAACTCTTTCAGATATATCATCCTCAAATCCCAGCTTTGCAAGAAGTTCTTTTGCTATTGCAGGACCTTCTTTCTCCTGAAGCTTGCCACCACAATTTCCGTATTTCTTCTCACATGTGTGAATTCCTATATCATGTGTCAATGCAGCGGTTTCTATGATAAAAAGCGTTCTGCTGTCAACATTTTCTGTCTCGGCTATAAGCTTCGCATAACTGTGTACCTTGCAGAAATGCTGTATTCGCTTTGCATCACCTTTGTATAATTCTATCATTGCCAAATGTAATTTATTTAACATCATTATTACACCTCGCCCATCTTACTTCACCGGGATTTTCATTATGTTCGCCAATCATTTTCTCCATCCAGACCATATCAAACCACTCATTAAATTTGAAACCGCTGTTATGGAAACGTCCTACTTCCGAAAAGCCCATATGCGAATGAAATCTGATACTATCATCATTTAAAAATCTGCTTTCTTTAACAGGGCATGCTATACAGGCATTTATATTGAGTATTCCCATTTTCTTAAGTTCTTCTTCAAGTTTCTCATATAAAGCCTTGCCAATACCCATTCGTTTGCAGTCCTTTTTCACATAAACTGTTGTTTCCACCGACCAGTCATATGCCCTTCTGTCCTTAAAGCAGCCGGCATACGCATACCCTGCAATCTGTCCGTTAACAACTGCTTTAATGTAAGGATATTTTGAAGAAATATTCTTAATTCTTTCTGCAAATTCCTGTGTTGTAGGGACATCATATTCAAATGTAATCGCAGTATCCTCAATATATGGAGCATATATTTTCAGCAATTCTTCTGCATCACCAACCGTAACTTTTTCAATAGTCATAATATCAGCCTCTTTTCTCTTAATACTCTTTATTTTTCATAACATTATAACTTACTAAATATGATACTAAAAGCAAAATTAACACAATTATTATTCCTAATAATACAGCAAACACCTCATCTAATTGATTAAGCCATGATAAAACTCTGGCAAATGTCTCAAAGCCTATAATTTTCTTAACAATTGTAGCTGCTGTTATAACTATTCCCACAAATACTAATAATGTAACACGGCTTTTTTCAGCTCCAAACTTTATCTGTAATGGAAGCATCAATGCAACAAACAACAGCATTACTACCGGAAATATTATCATTTCTGGCATTTCAGAAGCAAAATCTATATTTTCTCCCTTTAATAATTGCGTAACCAGATATATTAATGACGCCACTATTCCTGAAATAATAGTTCCTGCTATACAGAATATATATTTTTCAAGTACATATATCCTGGAATCTATCGGAAGTGTCATTAAGAAACGACATCCATTATCATATTCGTCATATGATATTGTTCCAACCATAACAATTATCATAAGCATAGGAAGATACCCCAATATAAATGTACCCTCCTGCGAATATCCGATAAATAGGGATACCGCAAGAAACAGTAGCAAAACCCTTTTTCTTTGCATTATTAATCTGATATCTTTTACAAACAATCCAGCCATTACTTATAACCTCCTGTCATCATAAGAATAAGTTCATCTATTCCTCCGTTTTCTATAACAATATCAGGATAATTTTCTTTATAAAATGCTTTGCTGCTTACAAAACATGCATAACCGTATTTTTCTTTACGGCTCTTTAAAATATATGATTTATCCAGTTTCTCAAACTGTTCATCATTCACTTTAAGTACACCGTATTGTTCCACTATCACATCCGTATCCTCATGTAAAATCAATTTGCCATCATGAATAAGGTAAATATCATCACATAAATTTTCCAAATCCGAAGATATATGTGATGTAATTAATATTGAACGTGTATCATCAAATGCAATATATTCCCTTAACATATCCAGGACTTCATTACGTGCTTCTACATCAAGCCCTGCTGTCGGTTCATCAAGAATTAATAACCTTGCTTTATGTGTTATTGCAACAAGAACTTTAAGCTTCACCTTCATTCCCGATGAAAACTCTCCAATTTTTTTATTTTTAGGAATATTAAGTTCTTTACATTTTTTATTAAAATAATCTCTTTCAAATTCCGGATACATTTTGTTTAATATATGCTCAATATCGGACACATTTAACTGCATACTAAATCCCGAATTATCCAAAGACACCCCAAGTTTTAATTTATCTGCCGGAGTTAAATCTCTTGCCGGAATTCCAAATGTTTTTACACTACCGCTGTCAGGTTTTATAAGTCCTAACGCCAAACCTATCGCGGTACTTTTACCGGTTCCGTTTTTGCCTACAAATCCTGTTATTATGCCTTGTGGAATATTCATAGACGGAACGTCAAATATATAATCTCCATAACGTTTCTTGACATTTTCAAATGTTATCATTTAATAATCACCTATCAGCAGATTGACAATTTCAATTATTTCACTATCATTCATGCCTATTGTTCTGGCTTTATCTATTACTTTCATGAAATCGTCTTCTACCGCCTTTCTTCTTGCCTCAACTGCTACCTGTTTATCTGTGGCCGTTACATAAGTTCCTTTTCCATGGACTGTTGTTACAAAACCAGCTTCTTCAAGCCCATCATAAGCTTTTTTAACTGTGAGAGCACTTATACGAAGCTCACCCGCAAGCGTCCTTACCGATGGGAGTGCCTCATTTTCTTTTAAATTAGAATTAAGTATTTCTGATTTAATCTGTTCCATCAATTGTTCATAAATAGGAACCATTGAAGAGTGATTTAAAATAATATGCATATTATCTGTCTCCTTTAACAATAAACAGCATATAACAGTCGGCATCTGTTGTCAACTGTTATATGCTGTTTATTAAATATTATTTTATTGTAATCACATTCCCTTAACTTCCTGCTCGCGCATCTTAAATACCTTTGGAAATGTTGTAAATATAACTATCGTTGTAACTATTCCGGCTACGAAATCTGCTATTCCCTCAGACATATATACCCCTTTAAAGCCCAGAAAATGTGTCAACACGAAACACAAAGGTATCAATACAATCACTTTTCTGTTTACAGCAAGGAGTAATGCCGATTTAGCCTGTCCAAGTGCAACATTTATATTTTGCAGAGTCATCTGTACAAAGAACATTATTGAGCCCATCAGGAATAACGGACAGTATTTCTTTACTATAACAGTAACATTGTCGCTTGCAGAGAATAAATGTGCATACATCTGTGGAACAGCTAACGATACTGACCATACAGCCAGCGCAAATATAAAAGCAATCACCGTAACGTATCTGATACCTTCTTTCAGTCTCTTGGCATTACCTTTGCCGTAATTGTAGCTCACAAAAGGCTGCATTCCGTATCCCATTCCGTTAAGTGGAAGTGAAATAAGCTGCAATGCACTAATCATAACTGTTAATGCTGCCGTATAATCTTTATTTCCACCTGTTGCCATATTAAGATTTATGTTGAACACTATCTGTATCGCACATTCGGTAAGTGCCATAATAAATGGAGTAAATCCAAGTGAAACAATATCTTTAATTCTTGAAAATTTATACCGCATTTCCTGAATACGGAAATGGAAAATGCTTTTCTTTGAAAAGAAAAATCCCACAATACACGCGCATGAACACATCTGTGATAATACTGTTGCAAGACTTGAACCGCTTACTCCCATTCCAAATATAAATATAAACAGTGGATCAAGCACAATATTAAGCACTGTTCCGACCAATACGAAGCACATCGAGATAAATGAGTACCCTTGTGTCAGAATAAAAGGATTAAGTCCCTGGGCAAGCATTATGAAAACTGCTCCACACGAATATATTCTCAAATATGACACCGCATAATCTACCGCACTTGGAGGACAGCCAAATAACACTACTATCTGTCTTGAAAATGTAAATGTAATTATTCCTATCAGACAGCCTATTGTTACAAGCATTAAAAATGATGTATTAAATATTTTATTTGCCTCATCATTTTTATTTTCACCCATCTTAATTCCGGCACGCGGAGAACCACCAAGCCCAATCATATCTGCAAATGCCTGAATTATAAGTGTAATAGGAAGAACTATTCCAAGTGCTGCCAATGCATCCATTCCTGAACCGCTGATTCTTGAAACGTACATTCTGTCTACAATATTATATAAAAACGTAATGAGCTGGGATATTACAGAAGGTATAATAAGCTTTATAACCAACGGAAATATTTTCCCCTGCTCCAGCTGTGTGACGGTATCTTTATTCTTCTTTTGTCCTGACATTATTTGTTGCCCCTGCCTTTTTATTCATACATATATAGAATACCACATTTAACACAATTCCGAAAATAGTTGCGGCAGGTGCAGCAAATCCTATCTTGGTAAGACTTGCATCCGGCTGAATACTCATATAATACGCCAGAGGAAGACGTACAAGCAGTGTCTGCACAAGTCCCTGTATCATAACCCACACGGTCTTATCGTGTCCGTTGAAATATCCTATCATGCTGAACAATACAGCAGTTACAATTGTTTCAAGAGCAAAACCTCTAAGGTAGTCATAACCATTTTGTACTACTGCCTCATCAGTTGTGAATATTCCTGTAAGAAGATCTCCCTTAAACATGATAAACACGAAAACAATGCAACCGATAACCAGTCCGACTCCTATACCTGTAAGCATCGCCTTTCTGGCTCTCTTCTCATTTCCGGCACCAACATTTTGTGATACAAATGATGCCATTGACTGCATGAGTGAACTAGGAATCAACATTGCAAAGTTAACCAGCTTACATGCCACACCATATCCTGATGAAGCCTCAAGTCCGAGTCTGTTTACAAAAGCACATAATGCAAGAAATGAAACCTGTGTAAGACATTCCTGAAGTGCAAGAGGCAGACCTACCTTTAACGCTCTCTTGCAATGCATGTTAATTCTGAAATCTTTTTTGGTAATCTTAAATGGCAGATGTCTTTTAAAAAGCATGATACATGCCAATACTACGCTGACAGCCTGTGCAAATACTGTAGCTATTGCGGCTCCGGCAGCATCCATTTTAAGTCCTGCTACCAGAATAAGGTCGCCTGCAATATTAATCACACATGCAACTGCCACAAATATAAGAGGCGATTTGCTGTCTCCAAGGCCTCTGAATATCGCTGCAAGAAGATTATATGCAACAATAAAAAATATTCCTCCTCCACATATACGCACATAAACCGAAGTAAGTGATACAGCTTCTTTTGGTGCCTGCATAATAACGGATATAGGATGTGAAAATCCTATCATAACAACAAAAAGTACTACAGAAATTATTGCAAACACAACTATGGCTCCGCCTATTAATGCTCCTATCTGCGCAGGCTTTTTCTCACCTATGTATCTTGCTATTAATACTGTAACACCCATGGCAAGCTGTGTTATTACAAATGTAACCAGATTAAGTACCTGGCTTCCTGTTGACACGGCAGACAATCCTGATGTTGTTCCGAATCTTCCGACAACCAGAAGGTCAACCGTTCCATACGCAGCCTGCAATATAAGTGCTCCAAGTATTGGCATCATAAAAGAAATTAACTTTCCTAAAATACTTCCCTGTGTAAAATCTGATTTTGAATTATTCAATGTCAATTCTCCTTTCGCTCATTACTTTATAGAATTTATTAATTGTCTCAATCATGCAATCCGCTTCTTCATCTGAAATATTATCAAGATATTTGGAAAGCCTGTTGTAATAATTTTTGTCATATTTATCGGACAATTCTTCCCCTTTTTCTGTTATCTTTATATATACAATTCTTCCATCCTCATCTGACACATACTTTGACAGGTATCCCTTTGACTCCATTTCTTTAACAGTTCTTGTCACACCCGGTCTTGGTAGTTTTAATGTGTCACTTATATCAGATATCTTTACATTTTCACCATGCATGCTTAATTTATGAATTATATCCATATATTGTATATAAGCAGGCGTAACGCCTTTTGGAAGCTCCGGAAGCAATTCCCTTATTCTCTTTGCCAGATAACACGCATCAAGCATTCTTTTTATTTTATCTGATTCCATAAATACCTCATTTCTAATACAGAATTAATATAGCATCATAATGTAAATTAATTATCTTCGTTAATTACCGTTGGTAATTATATTGTCATTTTTTATTATTGTCAATAAAAAAAGTTAATACATTTTTTCATATGGCACACTTTTTTATAAAACAAAAGTCAGCGTTAAATAAAATTAGAGTTCTTACTTCTTCTCAAATTCTGCTGCAACTTCCTTTAATAACTCTCTAATCTGAAGATGCTGTGGACAGACTTTCTCGCATTTTCCGCAACGTATACAATCACTTGCTTTACCATTATGTACTGTATGTACTTCACTATAATAATAATCTGCATTCCAGTCATTAAATACTTTCTTGGCATTCATACATGCGAATAAATCAGGTATTGATATCTGCTTTGGACATCCTTCTACACAATAACGACATGCTGTACAAGGAATCATATGCTTAGAATGAAATACATCTGCAACTGCTTTTACTGCTTCCATTTCTTTATCATCTAATGGCTTAAACTCTTTCATATAGCTTAAATTATCCTGCATCTGCTCTAAATTGCTCATTCCTGACAATACCATCATAACGCCCTCAAATCCTGCCGCAAATCTTACAGCATAGCTTGCTGTACTTCCGCCCTTCAGATCATCAAGAATTTTCTTTGCATCCTCAGGAAGATTTACAAGATTTCCACCCTTTACAGGCTCCATTATAATTACAGGCTTGTCAAACTTACGACAGACTTCATAACATTTCCTGCCCTGTACAGCCGGATCATCATAATCAAGATAATTGAACTGTATCTGTACAACTTCAATCTGTGGATATTCTTCAAGAATTTCTTCAAGCACTTCCGCCCTGTCATGGAAAGATATTCCAAAATGTTTTATTTTACCCTCTGCTTTAAGCTCAAGAGCTGTCTCGTAAGCCTTGCATTTTTTAAAATGGGCAAATATGTCCTTAGACTGTGCATGCATAAGATAGAAATCAAAATATTCAACACCACATGCCTCTAACTGGCTTTCAAAAAATGGTCTTATATCCTCCTGCTTGTTAAAATACTGCATAGTGAGTTTATCAGTAAGAATATATTCATCTCTGTTATGACGGCTTGTAAGACATTTCTTCAAAGCCTTCTCACTTTCACCATTTAAATAACCATGTGCAGTATCAAAGTAGTTGAATCCCTCATTAATAAACAAATCAACCATTCTGCATGTTTCATCAATATTAACATCTTTACCGTTTTCCAGCATTGGAAGTCTCATACATCCAAAGCCAAAATTTTTCTTAACATTATTAAAGTTCATGTTATCACTACTCCATTCCTGTATAATTAATAAACCTGCTGTTAATAAGCCTAAATATTGTTATATACAGTCATGATACACCCTCAAGTTAGCTTTAGGTCAAGAACTTTATATTTCATCAAAAAATCCTTCAACCGCCTCAATCATATACGCAATATCTTTAACTCCAGCTGTTTCATATGGTGAATGCATTGCCAGCTGAGCAAGTCCTATATCTACTGTATTTACTGAAACATGGCTGTTGGAAATATTTCCCAGAGTTGAACCTCCCGGAATATCTGAACGGTTCGCATATGTCTGTACCGGAACCCCTGTTTTATTACAAATTTCTTTAAACACAGCCGCAGAGACCGCATCTGTTGTATATTTCTGATTGGCATTATATTTCACAACAATTCCTTTATTCATATAAGGTCTGTTGGTTGGGTCTGCTTTTTCCGGATAATTAGGATGAACTGCATGTGCATTATCTGCTGACAGCATAAATGAGTTAGCATAAGCAATCATTAAATCCTGCTCATCCTTCCCTGTGCATACTGCTATTCTGGTAAGCACGTCCGATAAAAATGTTGAATCTGCGCCCTGCTTTGTTGAACTTCCAACCTCTTCATTATCAAATATTGCGCAGACATTTACATTCTTCTTATTATGTTTACTTTCTATAATTGCTTTTACGCAGCTGTAAGCACACATAACATCATCAAGTCTCGGAGCAGATATGAATTCATTATCAGCTCCCCATATCGTGCCTTTTTCCCTGTTATATAAAAATAAATCCGAACCTATAATATTCTCTTTCTTTTTACCGGCAGCCTCTGCTATTATCTCCTCAAATCTGCCTTTATCGGCTATTTCCCCGAATAACGGAAGCATATCCTTTTGTGCATTGTAATTGATGCCTGTATTGGCATCCCTGTTCATATGAATTGCCAGATTTGGAATAACGCATAAATCGCGGTCTACATTTACAAGCACCTGTTTTAATCCGCCATTATCTCTTACAACAACACGTCCGGCGATTGAAAGTGGTCTGTCAAACCATGGTGCCATAAGCATTCCACCATATTTTTCAACATTTAATGATATATAATTATTATCCGTTGTCATTTCAGGATTTTCTTTTATTTTGAATGAAGGTGAATCGCTGTGGGCTGATGCTATATTAAACCCTGCAAAATCTTTTTCCTGCGGCATACAAAATGCTATTAAAGACGAAGCATTTCTTGTAACATAATATTTTCCCTGTGGTTTGATAGTCCATCTTTGCTTCTCATCTAATTGTTCAAATCCTGCATCTTCAAGCATGTCTGTAAAATTTGCCACAACATGAAATGCGCTTGGACTCTTTTCTATAAATTCTATAAGATTATTTTCCACACCAAAATCCCGCAAATTAAAATCTTCTTTCATCTTAATCCTCTTTTCTGCACACATTTTATATAACAAACTTGTGCCATGTGCGCACGGACACAAATTCTGCATTTAAAATTTATTATTATACTATTTCACTTTCCTTTAATTCAGATAATCTTGTAAGCATGAATTGCAGAAATGCCTGACATGCCGGTGAAAGATTTCTTTCGCACGCAAGCCCTATCTCAATATTTTCTGTAGGATATATCTCCCTGTGGCATATCCCTTCATACCCTGTAAGACTGTTTATACGGTTCGTTATGCTTATCCCCATTCCGGCATCAACCATTGCATACGTTGCCTGTATATCCATTGATGAAAACTGTGTATTCGGATTAATATTATATTTATTGAAAAAACGTCCGCTGTCAATATCCAGTCCCGGACAAGTTGACACATATGGCTCTTTCTCAAACACTTCTATCGGTATTCTTTTCCTTTTTGAAAGCTTGTGTTTTACCGGAAGTAATGCCACCAGTGAATCCGTAAATATAGGATACCAGTCATGTTCACCTTTTCTTTCACTTATAAGACAGAAATCAATGGAATGTTTTTCTAACTGTTCTATAAAGTCCGTACTCGTTCCATTATATATTTTAAAATACACTCCATTATGCTGTTCATGAAATTCTGAAGTAACTTTGCTAAGCCATTTATAAAAATATCTGTAGGCAGTTCCTATTGTTATTTCGCCTTCATAAACACCTCTTATCATTGATGCCTTCTGATTAAAGTTATTGACTGATTTTAAAATGTCGTTAACATACGGAAGCAGGCTCTCACATTCTTTTGTTGGCGTAATACCTTTCTTGCTTCTGTATAATAATTGTAATCCGAGTTCTTTTTCCAATGATGAAATACTTTTACTTATTCCTGATAAAGTATACCCCATTTTATCAGCAGCAGCGGTAAGACTTCCACATTCAACTACTGTTACAAGCTCCTTACATTGCTGTAAATCCATAACAGCCTCCTTTTTAACTTGCAAAATTTTCAATACATCATTGTATATCTTTCAATTTATTCAATGATAAATCAGTGCTATATTCTTGTCAAGAGCTTCAGATTACTCTTAATTACATAAGAATCGAGGAACATATTTTGAAAAGCAATAATACAACAAAAGACTTTACAAGTGGAAATATATATATGCAGATGTTGGAGTTATCAATTCCACTAATATTAGGAAATATCCTGCAACAATTTTATAACACAATAGATGCTTTTGTTGTCGGAAGATATGCCGGCGCTGATGAATTTGCAGCTATCGGAATTGCCGGTACTATTATGAATCTTTTTTTATTCATGATAGTAGGTGCATGCACCGGAATGTCCGTCTTATTTTCAAAATATTATGGCCAGAAGAATTATAATATGTTACATATACAGCATTTTACTTCTCTTGCATCAGGTCTGATTTTTTCAATTTTTCTTGGGCTTGCAGGACTCTCACTTATGAAAATAATTATAAATATATTACAGACTCCCGATAATCTAAAAGAATATACATGTACATATCTTTTCTGGATTTTTATAAGTCTGCCGGCCGCATTTTTATATAACATGTATGCTGCCGCACTACGATCCTGCGGTGATACGGTAACCGCACTTATAATCCTTGCTGTATCAGTTTTTTGCAACCTTGTTCTTGATATTGCACTAATAAAATATCTGAACATGGGAATAAAGGTGCAGCCATAGCCACCGCATTTACACAAATGCTTTCATCAATACTCTGTATAATATATCTGTTACATTCCCACAAAGAATTTTTATTTTCTCACAAGGAATGTACTATAAACAAACAATATTTGACAAATACCCTTAGCATAAGTGCTGCTACAGCCCTGCATCAGACAGGTCTCTATATCGGAAAAGCTCTTGTCCAGGGCGTTGTTAATACCGGCGGAACCTCCGTTATATCTGCGTATACGGCTGCAACCCGTATAGAGGGCTTTGCAAACTCCTTCGGTGACAGCGGCTCAGCAGCTACATCGGTTATAACAGCACAAAGCTACGGTGCCGGTAAAACAAAAAGAGCACAAAAGGTATTCATAACAAGTATAAAATGTACCGCTATTCTTGGAATCATATGCGCTGTCATCCTGTTTTTCAGTGCTCACCTTACAACCGGATTAATGCTTACAGGTTCCGATGCAAGTGCTGTAAACAATGCCACTATATACTTAAAAATAATTGCTTTATTCTATCCTTTGTGTTTCACCGGCGGAAGTTTCACAGGCTACTTCAACGGATGCGGAAAAGTATTAATAACATTGGCAGGATCACTTTTACAGATAAGCATACGTGTAATTTTATCATTTATACTGTTTTCTAACTTAGAGCTATCCTGCGTTGCCCTTGCTACAGGAATAGGATGGCTGACTGTAAATATTGTGTGGAGCATAATAAAGAAAATAATTGAAAAAAGAAGGGGCTGCTTTCTAGCAGTCCTTCCACACTTCCTGTGCAATTTCTTTAACAAGTTTTAATTTAGCCCACTGTTCTTCTTCTGTAAGTTTATTTCCAATCTCACAAGATGCAAATCCGCACTGTGGACTTAAATATAATCTGTCCAAAGGAACATACTTTGCAGCCTGCTTAATTCTTTCGATTACAAGCTCCTTATTTTCAAGTGCAGGTGTCTTTGTTGTAATAAGTCCAAGAACAACTTTTTTATCACCTGAAATCTTTGCAAGTGGTGCAAACCCACCTGATCTTTCATCATCATATTCAAGATAATATGCATTCACATTTTCTTCTCCGAAAAGTAAATCTGCTACTCCGTCATATGCTCCTGAACTAAAGAAGGTTGAGTGATAATTTCCCCTGCACACATGTGTGTTAATTACAAGGTCTTCCGGTGCCTGTGCCACTACATCATTGTTAAGCTTTAATATAAGCTTCTTATATTCCTCAAGCTCTGCTCCGCTTCTTCCTGTAAGTGCAACCGCAAGCTTAGGATTTACCATTCCGCCCCATACACAGTCATCAAACTGAAGATTTCTACAACCTGCTGCATATATCTCATTAACAAATTCTACATAAGCCTTAACAACATCTTTGGCAAATGCTTCTTCTGTTCCATATATTTCAAGCGTTGCAGGAAGTAATTCAGCTCCTGTAAAATAAGCATAAAACTGTCCCGGTGATGGGATTGTCTGCTTTGCAACAGTATTTTCATCCTCTAATGCCTTAACAAATTTAAAATGTTCAACAAACGGATGGTTGCTTACAGATATTTTTCCTGTCATAAATGTATCATCTATCATTGCTGCTTCTGCATCAAATGTTGTGTTTCCTTCAACAGTTTTTCTGTGCTCAATTCCATTAAAGCCCCACATAAAATCAAGATGCCATGTGGATCTCCTGAATTCTCCGTCTGTAATTACATGAAATCCCAGTTCTTTTATCTTTTCAACAAGCTTAATAATGCACTCATCTTCAACATCCTTTAACTGGTCATGGCTGATAGCTCCGGCTTCATAATCAGCTCTTGCCTTCTTAAGCTTTTCCGGTCTTAAAAAACTTCCTACATAATCATATCTAAATGGTGTTTTCATAATTTTTTATTCTCTCCAATCTCTATTCTTATTTGATGAAGTCATTATAAATACAACTTAAATATTTGTATAATACAAAGAAAGACAGGTTTGCCATAGTTTCAAACTATAACAGCCCTGTCATTTCTTTAAAAGTATAATATTAATTTTATTCTTTTTAACTTTAATTATATATTACCGATTATTCTAGAATATCTTATTATGCCGATTATTTAAGATACTTCCTGATTGCCTCAAGATATGTAGTTCCAAGCCTGCTTAACATGCCTCTTTTGTGGGTTATATAACCGATTCTCATATCCGATTCATCTGCAAGCGGAACAGCTATTATATCCTTACCGTTAAGCTTCTTATCTATAACACCACTACATACTGTATAGCCGTTAAGTCCGATAAGGAGATTAAATAATGTTGCTCTGTCTCTTACTCTAATATTCTTTTTTCTTTCAGATGATGAGAATATTTCTTCCGAAAAATAAAAAGAATTGTGTTCGCCCTGTTCAAATGATAAATACGGATATTCCTGCAATTCATCATTGGTTATAATCTGCTTTCCCGCAAGAGGATGTTTACTGCTTATAAATACATGTGGTTTTGCCACATACAATTCATGAAATTCAAGTTCCTGTGATCTAAGGATTTTACTAATAACAGCCTCATTGAAATCATTTATAAAAAGCAGTCCTATTTCACTTCTTAACTTTGCAACATCATCTATTATCTCGTATGTCTGGGTTTCTCTTAAACTGAAATCATACTCCTCCTGACCATATTTTTTAATAAGGTCAACAAATGCATTGACTGCAAATGAATAATGCTGTGTTGATATGCAATACTGCTTCTTGCCACCATTACCGCTCTTATACTTATCTTCAAGAATTGAAGCCTGCTCCAATACCTGTCTTGCATATCCAAGAAACTCTTCTCCCTCTCTGGATATAGTAATACCTTTATTGGTACGGTTAAATATTACAATATTCATTTCCTTTTCCAACTCATGAATAGCGTTCGTAAGACTTGGCTGTGATATATACAGCTTAGAAGCCGCCTCTGTAATAGTTCCTGTGTCTGCTACCATAATTGCATATCTTAACTGCATAAGAGTCATATATTTACCACCTTGTTATATAAGAAATCCCGACATTTCCATAAAATCTTAGTTATAATTATCTTAAACCTCGATAAGTTCATATTCGCGTGAACCAAAGCCTAACTCACCTGCTGCTTCTATAGTATGAACTCCGTTACGGCTTTCAATTCTTTCAAGCAGATGTGCCTGTCCCGGATCATCTGTTGCTGCATATACAAGATCTATACATGCCTGGTCAATAGCAATAGGGTCAAGCGAAATCAGCATACCGATATCCCTCATACAAGGATCTTCAGCTACAGCACAACAGTCACAATCTACTGACATGTTCTTCATAACATTAATATATACTGCATTTCCGTCAAAATGCTTTACAACTGAAGATGCTGCATCAGCCATAGACTCCAAAAATGAATCATGATCTGCTGTCCATATTTTATCAGGATCTCCTGCACCGTGTATATAAGCCTTTCCATAAGAAGAAGCAACACCTATTGAAAGCTGCTTTAATGCTCCACCAAAGCCGCCCATTGGATGTCCCTTAAAATGAGACAATACCAGTAATGAATCATAATCAGCAAGATGCTTTCCAACATAATTCTTCTTGATACGCTTTCCTTCAGGTATTTCAAGAACCATATCAGGTGATTCCGAATCCATTATATCTACGTCAAATGCTTCACTCCAACCATGTTCCTTAATAGTCTGCATATGCTTTTCAGTTGTATTACGTGAACCTTCATAAGCAGTATTGCACTCAACAACTGTACCTCCAACATACTGAACCAAAGGCTTCCAGAAATCAGGTCTTAAAAAGTTCTGATTGCCACTCTCACCTGAATGGACTTTAATTGCGACTTTTCCCTCAAGCTTCTTATCGATAAGCTTGTAAAGCTCCAATACCTTCTCCGAAGAAATTGTTTTTGTAAAATAAACCTTAGACTTCATATTAAACCTCTTTCCCAAGCAGTCCGGGCTGTCTGCCACAATTATAAAGCAAATACCCTTTATAAAATCACTTGTTACTATTTGTTTTTAATTATATAATTAATTTTATATTGAATCAATATGCTATATTTTATATATTAAAAATGCATACTGAATGGAGGTTAACAATGAATATAGTAATTAAAGAATACTCAGATAACTATGCACATGAAGCGTGCGAAATATGGAATCAGGTTGTTGAAGACGGAGTGGCTTTCCCTCAGGAGGACAAACTCACAGATGAATCTGCCGATACATTTTTTAAGGAACAGACCTATACAGGAATTGCCATAGACTCAGACAGTAATACCGTTGTCGGACTTTATATACTCCATCCTAATAATGTAGGAAGATGCGGACATATCTGTAATGCAAGCTATGCCGTAAAAAGAGACATCCGCGGTCTTCATATAGGCGAAAAGCTCGTATGTGACTGCCTCTCAAAAGCAAAAGAAAAGGGATTTAGAATAATGCAGTTTAATGCTGTTGTAGCTTCTAATACACATGCCTTACATTTATATGAACGATTAGGATTCACAAAATTAGGTACAATACCCGGTGGATTTAAGATGCCGGATGGACATTATGAAGATATTATCGTTCATTATTATGTTCTTTAGTCCACTAACCCAGTACAACTGATTAAATAGTGTTACCCAGAAATAAAACCAGCCTCTGTCTACATCTTCCGGTATATCCGCTGAATAATTAACACTAAACGTCTCATCACACATTCCATATATAAGATAATATTTCTTCCAGCCCATATTCTTGAACTTATCAAGCATAGCTATTCCATAAAACAAATGTCTTGCCTGTACCATAACTGCCATTATGAATGCCTGAAATGGTGCAAATGCTGATAACAGCATGCTTACAGTAACAAATTCAAGACTGCCTCCGAATATTACAATGCTCATAATCATCGGATAAACAAAGCTGAATCCGGAGACATTCATATATATTCCATATGCCATTCCCAAAAACCAAAATCCCGCAAATATCGGTATTGTATGAGGGAATGCGCTTACTAAAGCCTTTCTTATAACATTTTTTCTGGTCGTACTCATATAATCTTTATTGTTCCTTATTCCTGTCCTTAATTTATGTCTTTAATTACGTCTTTAATTACAGTCTTAATTACGCCTGTAATATATCTGCTTTAATCTGTGTATAGTATTTATTATACCGACTCAAGTAAATGCGAAATTTCTTCTTTATTAATATCTTTGCCAATTACAATTAAAACATCCTGACCTTTATCAATGGTACTTATATTGGTCTTTTCCCTTGTAGCATTAAGCTGCATCCAGCCTTTGTCGTCTTTTTTCTTAAAAAACCCTTTAACACGGAAAATACTGCCATACTTATTGTCGCTAAACAATGCTCTGACAACCTTCTGAAGAATTTCTCCATCATGTTTAAGATTCATAAAATACTCTGTTTTAAATACCTCATTAATATCTATATCCATTTTGCAATAGTTCTCTATTTTATAACCTGAATTGATTAATTTGTCAAAATCTTTTTCCGTCAGCTCATTGATATTGCATTTTACAACATCATCCCCACTAATCTCATATCTTCTTTCACATTGTATCATGCTTAATGCATTGTTAAGATGTGAAAATGTTTTTTCAAGCTGTGTATTTTCTGCCTCGTCAAAATGGCTTATTACTACTGTTCCGGCACAGGCTGCTTCTGATGCAAGTACAAAATCAGCCTCCTCTGACAAATCATCCTCTAACTTTGCATCAACAATAGTTATCACATTTCCTATCTGATACCATTTATCAAGCGGCTCTTCCCTCAATACATCAAAAAATTCATCAACATCATATATTCCTGACGGTTCCACAATCACCCTGTCATATCCGCACATTCCCATAGCTATAAGCTTAGTTCTGAAACGTCTTATATGTGTTTCCTTATCGCATCCTCCAGCAATCATTTCAAGCTCACATTTATCACCCTCAAGCTCATTTAACATCATCATATCGACATTAACAGCTCCAAAATCATTTTCCAATATCCCAATGTTCATTCCTCTGTCCATAAGATATTTTGCATATTTTTTTATAAAAGTTGTCTTTCCGCAGCCCAAAAAGCCTGTAATTAAATCTATTTTTACCATAATAATAAAATCCTCTATAAGCTAATATAATCATAATTATAATATTAGCCTATGAGGATTTTTTGTCAATTAACATAGATGTTTATTTTTTATCTAAATCATACTAAAATGTCTTTTCTTTTAAAATAAAACATTCCTATACTTACACACGTAATAATAATTATTATATCTAATATCAATCCCATACTTAATGATATTGTTCCATTAATAAATATATTTGTTCTTTGAATGAAACAGTAACTGTTTATCAATATAGGACTAGCCCAATATACTGATAATACCCAAAATCCTATAACAATTATAAGCGAAAAAACTGAATCAATTAATAAACTAATTGTAACCTGAATGGCAGCTACCGCTAATTCTGTTAAATATGATAAAAATATAAGTTTTATTATTAAGTACACATTCTGATAATTCATGTTTAACCCGAGCAGTTCATTAAATTGCGTTTTTAACAAAATGTTTCCATTATTGATTATTGAAAAAGCAAAAGATATTATTATTATACACATATATGAAATAGTTACAGTACATGCACACCAGATATATTTGCTGGCTATCCACTTTGTTCTATTATGCATTCTTATTAAATAATTAATTCCATTTTTCTTCAAATCTTTTTCAATATAATCACCTATAATAAATGCAATTAATATATAAAAAGTCATAAATATATAAGGAAAATCAAATGGTTTTTCCTTTATATCTATAACTTCACTTCCTTTTAATATAAAAAACAAAAAATCCTGCCAGCCTAAATTCTGCTGATTTCCATTAGCTATTCCGCATAGATATAGGAGTTTAAAATTCCCTGCCAAAGATAGAATTACAATTCCAATATATAATTTAATTCTGCCTAAAATTCCTTCTACAAAATCATGTTTCATATTTTGTAATAAAATCATAGAAACTCCCTTCTCGCTGCCACTTTTCTTCCCAATAAATACATAATCACAACTAATGCCATAACTATAAATATTTTGGTACACATCGCCTGAGAATCATATATTTTTGAAAATGAAAATCTAACCTTTTTATAGTACAATGATTTCCCCATATAATTTATATACCCATCCCAAATTCCGACAGCTGCAAGTAAAATTGAAGGAACAATTAATTCTTTTGTTTTCCAATATATTAATAAAGCTGATAATATAGCTGAATATATAACCATTGTGTCCAACAATATAGCTGCAATTACAACTCCTGCAACTTCGATTTTATTGCTGATTATATGACGTGTAAGAAAATAAAAATAGCTTTCCGCTTTACCCCAATTAACAAATTTACTACCACATGAAATATTGTATATAATTCCTAATAAATCACTTATAAATACAGTCTCAAAACATATTTTTAACGCAAATATGCATTGCCCATTCCACATTTGTATTCTATTTTTATAAGATATAACATACATTTCCCTAAATTCCGGTTTCAATGTTAAAGCAATAAAAAAGTAACTTATTATAACCATATATAATCCAGTAAAACTCTGTCTGCTCAATATATCCATAGTATCTAAAGCACATATTTCCAACATGAATCTGGAAATATTTTTTCTACTGGTATACATATATATAAATGTTATTGCAGCAATTAATATCAGATATAAACCATATGAATTCATCTTTTTCTTCATTGCAATATCATCCACCTTTATTTAATTACTTTAACATGTCCTTTTTTCTATGCATAATAATTGTCATCACTATTAAGATAACCATTATAGCCATACTTAGCATCATTACATATGCATATTTTTCAATCATTATAGGCATTGTAATCATCTGAATCGGTGAACACTCTTTAATACCAAGATATGATGTAATCGTATGCGATGCATAAAAAACTATAAACGGAAATACTCTTACAACAAACGAATTACTATCCCACATTGATATAACTATACCCATACAGCTAAGCAATCCATAAAACAGAAAAACATAAATTATGTAAATAGTAAAATATATATACGGCGTTTTATAAAACAATGCCGAAAATACTACCAGTCCATTTATACTTAATGCTCCATCTACCGGATTCGGCATAGATATTGGTAAAAACATCATCCATAATAACATATTTAAAATCAAAGGAATAACTGCTACAAATCCACCGGAAATAAATACGGCTATATTCTTAGCAAGAATATAATCCTGTTTTCCTACTCTGGTACATATATTATTTATATATCCTTTCATATCCGAAACATAAGATCCTGCATAAATCATTGCCGAAACTAAAGGCATTATAAAAAATAACAATCTTTGAAGGCTGCATATATTTGTTCCAATCCAGCCGTCCCATATTGTAAAAGTATATGCTACCTTTGCAGCATATATATTATCTCCTCCATTACTATATACATTTTCTATGCCTTTTATTAATGATTGTGACATTACTATCTGCATTATAGAAATTATGCATCCTATTATGATTGCAAATACCATCCATCTATTAACAAAGGCTCTGTATAACTCTTCTTTAATAATTCTAAATTTCCTACTCATAAATGCATCCCTACCACAAGTCTATTTTAGTCACTTCAGACATATCTGATAATATCAGGCTATACTTAAGATTGTATACTTTTTTCCACTTATCACTGCTCATCAAACTTTGAGGAATCGAAAATATATATGTATACTCACTACAGGTAGAATTTATTCTCTGTCCATTATTTAAAGCCCTGCAAAGCCATGTGTTAACTCCATTAGAGAAACCATTAGAATATATATGCGCACTGTTTAAATAGTTATCATAATTACTTCCATCACTATTATTTATGTTTATTTTTATAACACACAGCTTACTCTCTTCGTTTTCATTCTTAGCTTCATACCATTTTATTAATTCTTCACTGCCATATTTTTCAAAGAATTCTTTATCATCTATAATTTCTTTTGAAACTATATTTATACTTAAGCCTTTATGTTTTATATTTTCATTCAATGAATATTCTACTTTTTCTGCAACAGGGTATTTTTTATTGATATAAATGACTCTTGATATAAAAATTACGACTAATAACACACTTATAATATAAATACATACTTTTTTTATTTTTTTCATCATATCCCCTCGGAATCTTTATTTTTTCAAATGAATAAATCCTCCACGATTATTAACATGATATCCTGTATTTCCTAAAGGTTCTACTCCCAAATAAAGATTATTACTCAAAGCAACATCTCGATACACACAAAACCATTCACTAATTACATTACTCCCCGGCTGGAAAGCAATATATTTATCTCCATCAAGATGTTGTTCATCCATATATTGCCAATATATATATGTATTATCTCCTTTATAATCTCCATACTGACTACTAATCTTTGTAAAATCTTTATCATTAAACGCTGCAATTCCATATAACCGTACTATACTAGTACCTGAATAAAACGTATTTTCACTATAGTTATATGAATCATATTCTATATGTACAAAAACTTTATTTTCATCATTTATTTTTTTCGTATCACTGTTTATATTTCTAGATTTAAAACTTTCACTAGGAATATTCTCATATACATTTTGTGGAACTTCATCGAGTATTTCAAATTTACTAACATCTACGGAAATATGAGCACTAACCATTTCCTTAATCGTTCTGTCTGTACTTGAAAATCCTTCTGCAAAACAATGGAGTTTATTGCCCTGCTCAACAATCTGATATTTATCATATATTTCATCCGTAAGCCTGTTATATGTATCATATGTTTTATCATCTATTTCTGACTTTTGTTCCTCTACAGAAGCCGCTGTGTCGGACTCTTTTTCACTTTTGTTTTTATATGAAATATAATTAAACACAATGCAAAGTACCAAAACTGTCATTAGAGATATTTCAATAATTCTCTTTTTGTTCATACATCCACTCCAATTATATATTTAATTAACTAGCATTAAATGCACCCTTTGCCCAAAAATTATCAGACGAAATAATTGCCTCTAAACCAGCATATGCATATCCCCATTCATATGCCCAATTATACACATCAGCATTTCTTCCTTTCCATAAATAATATGTATATCCATTAGATACATCATCATAGCTTCTACTTGGAGGTAATATATTACCTATAAAATCATACTCATCCTGTGTATAATCGTTAGATGCTACTGCTTTTACCCTAAATTCAGTTGTCGAATCATGACAAAATGCCTCTATAGAATTATCTGTCTGTTTCCTTTGAAAATTTGAAACTAAATTTTCTTCACTACCATAATCATAATAAAAGAAATCATACCCCAAATCTGGAAGTTCTTCATATGCCATTGCATAATTTAGTGACATTGCACTAAATAATATAAGAAATACTATAGCTGAAATAAATTTACTTATCTTTTTGTCCATAACAAGTGTCTCCTTTTATATATCGTTTTTTATAACCTTATTATATACTTAATATATAAAAAATGTGAAATTTGTCATGAACGTACTTTTTATTTGTCATAAACGTATAGGGAGCGCAATATTAACATCAAAAACATTATTACTGCTGTCTATCATTACCGTTCCTCCGCATTTATTAACAATTGTTTTTATATTTCTTAACCCATATCCATGTTCCAGTTTATCTTCTTTATTAGTTTTATATCCACCTTTATATTTAACAATTTCTCCTTGATATGGATTAGACATTGCTATAATAAGATTCTCTTTTTTATAGCTCATTACAACTTTTATCCATTTATCATCAATATCATCTAAAGCCTCTATTGCATTATCAAATAAATTTCCAAGAACAATTGAAATATTAAACATAGATATTGCCATATCGGATGGTATTTCTATATTAAGATTGCAATTTATATTCTTCTTTTCTGCCTGTGCACACTTATAATTAATAATCCCATCAATCTCAGTATTTCCGGTATTTATTATCTTTCTTTTTAAATAATCACTCTCAATGTATTTATTAATCCTTGTGACAGCCTGTTCTATTTTTTTTGCATCGCAATCTTTTACCAGATTGTAAATAGCTATCATCTCATTATTCATATCGTGCTTAATTGCCCTGATTTCATCGTAATATTCATTAAGCAGATTTATCTGATTTTTATACATATAATTCTGATTATGAATAATTTCCTCTGACTTTGACTTCTCATAATAAAATAAAACTAAATTATACAATGCTAACAACGATAACTGACTTATTAGCAAAATGACATTCCACAAGTAAACATCTCCATTATTATTTATTATATTTTTCAAAATTACTATATAAGATAAAATTAGTAATATTTCCACAAATAAGATAAAAATGCTGCTCTTAATATCACCAAACATAATATTAACAGCACTCTTTTCCCTTAATATCACAGAGACAATATATAATACAACACAGCATACCAAAAAAGGGATATTCATAGATTTATATCTGAATAAATCTACAATAATATCCACCGTCACAAATATAATAATCATATTAATTATTGAATACATCTTAACAGCAAAATCTGTACATATAAAAAAAGAAGATATTACAATGCATATTACATCTGCAATAATAATCACAGATATATTAAATGCAGGAAATATCCCTATTGTTGCAATTATTGTAAACATTACAATCTTTTTTAATTCTTTTTTATCTATCCTGTCTCCTGTCCAAAAACAGTCAAAATTATAAAATGCCATCCCCTTTAGCATAAATGCAATAATTAACCAAAATATGACAACTGCTCTGTTTTCTATCAACTATCTGCCCTCAAACTGAATGATATATCTGCTTATATCTTTTTTCTTTCTCTCACTTATTTTTAAAATATCTTTATTATACATAACAACATTGTCAGCATTTATAGATTTTATCTGATTATAATTGACAATATAACTCTTATGAATATATATAAACCTATACATTTTAAGCTGGTCATAGATATCTTTTAATCTTCCATAAGATACATATTCTTCATCTGTTGTATGAATCCTTACTTTTCTTCCCATACCCTCTATGTATATAATTTTTTTAATTTCCTGCCTTACCATGTTATTATCAATCGTTTTGATTAATAACACCTTCTTATCAAGATTTATCAACGATAAGGCTTTTGCCATAACCTCATTCAATTTATATTCGTTTACCGGTTTCACTAAAAAATTCAACGGTCTGACATCAAATAATTTCATCGCATATTCTGTATGTGATGATATAAATATAATCTGTGCCTCATCATTTTCCTGCTTTACCCTTAATTTTTCAGCTATCTGTAACCCGCTTATACTGTCTATATCTATATCAAGAAAAAATATGTCATATTTTTCTTTATCCATTGCCTCAAGCAGACTATCACCTGTATAAAATTTATCTACCCATATTTCTTCTTTCAAATTTTTACAATATGCTTTTATCATTTGTGCAATTTCATCACAACATTGCTCTACATCATCGCATACACAAACATTTATCATTTCTATCTTCCCTTTTACCCCTTAATTATACTCCTCCGAGAATATGTAATGGTTTCCGCCATGCTTTTTAACTTTATACATTGCAGTATCAGCCGCATTAACCACAGAATCCAAATCATTAACGTGTGTTGAAATCACAGCAATTCCAAGACTTGTATTGATTTTAATTTCTTTATCGTCAAATATAAATTTTTCTTCAAATATTTTCATTACATTATCTGCATAATATCTGACCGTTTCATAGTCACTGCAATCCACTATGACTGTAAATTCATCACCGCCCAGACGGAATGCCTGAAATCTGTTGTCTTTAATAAGCTGCGCTCTTCTGGCTACTTCTTTGAGCACAAAATCACCATTATTATGGCCATATGTATCATTTATAGATTTGAATTTGTCTATATCAAACAGGAATACACTGAATTTCTCGTCATTATCAATTCTGCGTTCCAATCCTGCCTTGAATGCCATTCTGTTAGGGAGTCCTGTAAGCGCATCATGATTAGCCATACTTTCATATTCTGCACTTGTCATGCTAAGTTTTTTGTTATCAATACTCTTATTAACATTAATTATAACAAGATAGACCACTCCGACAATAAGGATTCCTGTTATCACACCAAAAATACTCAGCAACACCCTATATTTCTCCAAAAATCCCGGAACATGATTAATTATTATTGCATTACCTGGAATCATGCCTCTCTGAATATTGTATTTTTTCATTACATTTTCATCAAATCTGTATTCCCTTGGAGATTCCATAAAAACTCCAATATCTCCTATATCCTCACCAGAAAATACTCTTAATACAATTTCTGCTGCAACCTTTCCCATTCCTTTTTGCGAAACCATTTCGCCACCAAGCACGCCCTGGCCTACACCTATGGGAACTATGCTAAATGTTGGAATTGAAGTGCTTTCTGATACCAGTCTGACTCCTTGTGAGCCTATATATGAATTGCCGTCCTTATCTTCACTACATATTACATATAAAAATATTGTATCATCATCAAGCTTTCCAAGCTCTCTTACAAGTTCATCGTGGCCAAGCTCAGATGTATTAATTTCATCAAATTTTATTCTTCTGTAATCTTCTTCATATGAATAATATTCATCCCTGACACCCTGACCCGTTGTCGTATTGTCAATTACTGCAACTATCCTTGTAGCATCAGGATATATTTTTTGAGCAAGCTCAATTGTATTCCTATATGAAAGACTTTCTATCACTCCTGTAACCTGTCTTGATTCAGCCGCTTTTAGCGCTCCTGAAATATTATTCACACCTTCAAATACAATAGGAATATCCTTAAATAGTGTATCTTTATTCTCGACAGCAAAATTAAATGCATCATCATCACCAACAATTAATGCATCATATTTCGGCACTTCTGATAAAAATTGGGTCATATGCTCATAAAATATCTCTCTGCTGGCATCAGATGACTGATTCTTGGTATCCATAAACTGATAGTCAAGAATAACCTCATCCCCAAGTGTTTCACGTATTCCATCTATCTGCTCAGGAACCGCCTCCCATGCATATGAATAAGAGCTTATAAACAAAACTCTCTTCTGTGATGACTTATATGTAGCAGCTTCTGCATGTATTCCACACGGACATATAAATATAAATATCATAACAAAAGCCATAATGACCGAAATCAAAGAAATTCGAAACATAATATTTTTAGACCTGTAAAATACATTTTTTCCCTTACCCATAATATTATCCCCTTTATCAAAAAGTAATTTATAAAAATATGTATCTTAAACGCTCATATATCTTTGTCTATATTTTATCAGAGATTGCTCTTTCATTCAATATAAACATGTATAAATAAGCCTGATATAAGTCTAATATACGCCTAATATACGCCTAATATACGCCTAATATACGCCTGAAAATAAATAAACCTAAGAAAGCTTAACTGCGCTTGCGCGCACATGCACTTTCTTAGGTTTATTTATTTTCAGGCTATGCTTAAGTTTATTTTACTGAGCTTAGGTTAGAACTAGTTTGACTTAATATAAAGCTCATCATTCCAGTCTTTTGCATCCGCTTTAAATAAAAGACTCTTTGGATTATCTTTAGAAACTGTAGCATATATATCATAATCATATGCATCATGAATTGTTATAACACCTTTTTTATATTCCCATGTACTTCCCTCAGATGCATTCTTCCAATTATTCTGCTTTACACTGCATGTACCGTCAGAATTAAGAACCATAACGCTACCTATTGTACTTACATACGAACCTGCATATTTTTTCCTGCTGTTACCACAACCTGTAAACACTACAAGCATACATGTTATCACCATAACCACTGCCATAATTTTCTTTAAATTTGTTTTCATAAATATTTTCCTCCGTATTTTTGTTATTTGTGTAAGAAATAAGATAATCGGCTTAAACCAACAATCGTATAATTTACATATTCTTCTTCATCCTGTTATACTCATTCACTGCATTTTTATATTCTCCTCTTCTTTCAGCAGTATAATGTGTACGTGTATTATAATTTGCCTGATCAACATATCTTTTCTTTGCTGCATACATTTCTTTTTCTTTTTGATTAAGCTGTGCCTGCTGATTATTTTTTAACTTTTTCTCCTGCCTTTCAGCTTCCCTTAAGGCCTCATTATTTTTCTTCTTTGTCATATATTCATCATAAGATTCGCCTTCTGTCAGGGTCGCATTAAACTCTTTCGTTGCCATATTACCAAGTCCGCAGGTTAATACCGCGATTATTGCAGTTATTATGCCTCCTATGATTCCAACACCCATGGCAGTCTTTTTCATATTCTTAATTGATGTATATTTGCTGCATGCTCCCTTTATGGATGTAGCACAACCACTCTCAAGGATTCTGATTATTTTTTCTACATCTCCATTGTTTCGGTACATAGGATATAACTGTTCCCAATAGCAGCCCTGACGTAAACCCATAATCAACGCCTGATTTGTGCCTGTTTTCTTAATCATTTTCTTATGAAATGATTTAACAAATTTGATTACAAACACAATCATAATAATGTACACAGCCATTTCACCAGCTATGAGCAGTAACAACGCAAACGGATTATCTCCTGATGTTATCCCTTCCGGCACTTGCTCTTCAATCATGTCTATAAGCAGTCTCAGCACTCCCCCGCATACAAAATATATTATATATCCAATAATCAGGGAATATATCATATTCCATTTAAAGCCTGTATTGTTTACGGTCTGGTTGACTTCCTTGTACTGTGTCTGTTTAGGAAGCTTTCTGCTGTAATATCCACGAAGTAAAAATGCAACTATAGGAAATACCGGTATTGCCAGTATGTATAATATTGGTGAAAGTCCTATTGCCCTTAAATTAGCTGCCTCTATTAAGGTAAGTGCCGGATTATCACTATATACAATAATTCCTATTTTAAATATGGTTACGATTATTACAGACCATATTAATGTCTGTATCGGTTTCCCACGCATTACTTCAAATGTAGTCCATCTATTTTGATTTGAACTCATATCTACTCCATTCCTCATATAAATTATATTAATTAACTATTTTGTCTTTTTATATTTATAAGACCATTTGTCAGAGCTGTCATATAACTGACCCTTTTCATCAAGGGCATAATAACCACCAACATTTGTTTCTTTTTTCACATCTTCGGTTGTCTCACCATTTTTTATATCAATTGATATTTCATGAACTGATTTAGATGTATATACCAGTCTGTCTGTTGCGGCATCATATGTACATTCTGCTGTTTCACTTGCTATTGCATAACTTGCATGAAAATCATACATAACCGTACATGTTCCAGGCTTATTGCCAGCTTTAATTGTTATAATATTCCTATCACACTGCCATGTTCCTATATATTTATTCATTCCTTCATATGCAGCATTATTCTGGCTTCCGTTAGATGATGAAAGTAATTTTCCCTTAGCTGTATTAGTAATCTTATACTTACCATCGCTGCCCTTTTCCATAGTACAATTCCAATCTTCTGATGTTGCCTTATCATTAGAGCTTAATGATTTCTTTGTTACAGTATATCCAATAAGTAACTTGTCTTTTTCCTTTATTACATTTGTAATCTTCGCTGTACTCTTAGAGCCTAATCCTACTCCAAGCATATCATTTCCGTCATACTGTCCTGTATAAGTTTCTGTTGAATAAAGAGATAAAATATTATTCATTATTTCAGGATTAAATACCATATCTTTTGCTAATGGTGTAATCTCCTGATCAGGTACTACAATATGTTTATTATAAATCTTAGTACATAAATCAAGTATACCCGGCTTCTCATTTGCAAGGATTCCCTCTAAAGTATCTACTGTAACATGTGCAGGAAGATAATCTGCCAAATCTTCTCTTTTAAGAACACCTGACGCAGACGTTGCAGCTTCTGTCTTAGTTTCGGCAGCTGAGCCTGTCTCACCTTCAACAGAACCTGTTTCTACCTGTTCTTCTATTACTGACTTTTCCTTATTAGAATTAACTGCACTAACTGTCACACCTACAGCACCGCCTACAACTGCAACACTTACTAATGCAATTGTTACCTTTCCGGCAACCGTCTTTAAAAATCCTGCTTTAGCTCCTGTCACTGCTGCATTTCCTGCATTACCTGTACCGGCTGCTACTGACTGGCTCATATTGGCTGCATTTGCTCCTGTATTAGCTGCCATTCCCTGTCCTACATTTCCAAACTGTAATCCTGTTCTTGCTGAAACCTGGGCTGCAACAACATTTTGTGCAGCATTTGCTCCTGCCTCGACAAATGGAGTATGCTTTTCTTTTCTGATAAGAAGCATAAGAAGGAATACAGGAGAAACGCTGTACAGCTTGACACCTCTCTTCTGAAGTTCTTCTGCCTTAAGCTTTATATTCTTTCTACCATAGTTAAGTCTTGATTTAACTGTATTCTCTGAACAATCAAGTGATTGTGCTATCTCGCTGATGCTGTATCCGTCAATATGGAACATCATTACACACAGTCTCTGTTCATCAGAAAGCGAATTAATTAATTCTCTTACAAGCTCCTGTGTTTCCTGCTGTGTATAAGATAACTCAGGCTGATACTGAGTGCTTTCATCGGCTATATCAAATTCTTCAACATTACCGTCGCTGTCCTCTGATGCCATATCTGTAAATAGCATCGGATTCTTCTTTACAAGTGCATTCTTAGCTGTATTAGATACTATCATGCCTAACCACTGTGGGAATTTTGCAGGCTCTGTTAAAGTTGTAAGCTTTGAAAATGCTCTTACATATGCATCTTGTAATACGTCCTGTGCATCCGCTTCGTTCTTCATGTACTTCAACGCGATGTAATATTTGTCTTTAAAAGTCATCTGATATAAATAATCAAATCCTTCGCTGTTTCCCTGCAATGCTGCGTATACAGCCTGCTCAAATCCATTAATCATCTTTTAGTACCTCAGTCTTCTTAATATTTTTATTGATTAATTCTTCCACACTTTTATCTGTTGTAAATTCTTCTTTCTCTTTTGCTATAAGCCTGCAAAACCACTCAACAGCCTGTGAAGTCTGTAACCATTTTTTCATTATATCACCTTCTCTCATCCCATTCACCATTAAGATGATTTTCCAGCTTTACTTTAAAAAAATCTACAATCTCACTCTGAATATTATTACATTTATCAGCTTCGCTCACAGAGAGTTCTTTTGCCCAATCTAATAAAAATGTCTTGTCATTAAATGTGTCAAGAGACCGTATATCCTTAACAGCTTCAAGTATTCCCCACATTCTTGCGAACCTGATAGCAATATCAAATTCTTCTTTACTACAGGTTATGTCTTTATCTTTTCCATAGTCCATATTCTTCTCCTTTGCATTTTGTATTTACTTATATGACAAAGGAAATGAAGAAAAGGTTTTATAATTTTGAAAAAATTTTATTTAATTGCCACTCCGTCTCTAGAATCTTCACGAATACTTATATAAACCGTATCTAAATAGTCTTTACCTTTTTCTTCAAAATCAGGCATATCACTTTCAAGCTCCCATACTTCTACGCCATCACCTTGTTCAATTCCAAGCCTAGATCCATAGTATAAGACCATATAATAACTTCCACCAACAGATTTTGGAATGTAGTAATATGCAGTTAAATAATCTCGCTCCCAACCACCTGTACTAATTAAATTTGTAATCCTGTCTCCTTCTTTTTCCTTTATATATTTCAAAAAACTATCAAGCATATAATCGTCATCTAATATAGTCATACCGGCATTAGGATTATACTTGCTATATTCATACCATCCTATTCCCTCTGGTGTACTCATTCTCTGATATATCGTAGGCTGATGTAATGTAATTGTATACTGACCACTTGCATCCTTTGTTTCCATTAAACCGGAAACAGATTTTTGCCAGCCATTAGGCATATTTATAATAAATTCCACTGCATCTTTATCCTTATAGTCACTATTACTGCGATCATCAACATAAGTAACATGATAATCATCTATTGGTATCTGTTTATCTTCTTTTTTATAATATTTTTTCTCATCCTCTGTCTGTATCTGTGTAACATCTGCTTCCAATGAAGCTTCTGTGTTACTGCTGCTATCTTTTCCGCAGGCTGTCAATGAAATAGTAGTCATCACTATTAATGTAGCTGCTGTTATCTTCTTTGTAACTTTCATAAACTCGTTCTTTTTCATATCTTTATCCTACCTGTTCTTTTCACTTTAAAAATACACATGATTGTTAATTATACTCAACATATTAAGCATAGTCAATTAATTAAGTATGCTATTTTTATATATATGATAAACATTTCACATACTAATTTTATCTACCATATTTAGTTGTTTTTGAAAGGATGCCGCTATGATATCTTATAAACCTTTTTATAATACACTTTATAAAAATAATATCACTGAATATGAACTTATATTCAAACACGGTATCTCTGCCAACACTTTATACAGAATGAAAAAAGGCGAAGCCATAACAACCAAGACTCTTGATACACTTTGTTTTATATTGAATTGTTCTGTATCTGATATTCTTGAATATGTGCGTGACTAACAATATTTTTTTCATCCATTAATATATCTTCTCTCTTATTTAACTTATATAATCATCTCCTACTCTTCTTATATTCTTTTCATATATATCTCATTATTAACTTCACACTTATAAGACAGACCAATTATCAAAAAAGTTTTATAAATATAGAAAATTTTTCCAAATATAAAAAAGTTTTAGGTTTTTAAATTTTTTCAAAAAATTTTTAAAATCCTAAAACTTTTTTTAAATTCCTCTTGTCTTATAAGTATAAAACAAAAAATGAAAGACAAAGAGGACAATTATTATGAGAAAATTACATTTATTATTACTTAGCGGAGTTATGGTATTATCATTAGTAGGATGCGGAAATGTTAACAATGATGCAAATGCAACTGACAATACTGAAATTACCGCTGCATCAGGAGAATCTGCTACTACACCTTACGTTTCAATTAAAGCTAAAGATGCCGACGGAAACGACGTATCTTACAACGGAACAGTTGTTACAGACTCTGAGGGAAATGCAACCATAATAGCTACAGATGACAATGGCAATACTGTTGAGATAAAGGGAAAAGCTTCTGTTGACAGTAACGGAAACTCTACTATAGAAGAACCTACTGTTGCAGTCGGTGACAATGACAGCTGGAATGCATCATCATTTGTTATTGTAATGCCGGGAAATAACAGCTCCGATAATAATTCAGGCAATAACTCAGGAAGCAACAGCAATTCAGGAAATAACACTAATAGTACAGAAAACTCCAACAGCGAAAACACAAATGGCAGCCAGACAGGAAGCACTTCCGGTAACTCAGGTTCCGGAAGTGGTTCCGGCACTATCATAAGCAAAAATGATTACTATGTTGTTTCAACAACAGAGGATGATTCTATATTTGACCCTGAAAGACATGTACATGAATGGAATCCTATTTATGAATATGTTAAAACGGATGTTTATGGAGATGTACCTCAGTATGCAACTGTTAAACGTATGAAGGGATATCCTTTCAAAATACTCAACTGTGATGAATTAGGAATTAATGAAAGTGCAAACCAGCTTTATCTTGACTGGCATGTAGGAGAAAATGGTGTCATCCGCGATTCAATTGAACAGAAATATATAAACGGCACTATTTCACTGGAAGATGCTCTTGAATTCCTTAACAACCCTGCTAACTTCCCATATCCTGAAACATACAATTACACTGACCCAAGAGCAAATATTACTTCACTTGAACAAATTGGAACTACATATGGAGTTGTAAGCTGGAAATACACTCAGGTTATAGACCACTATGAATGCAGCTATTACGGTTCTCTCTGCAATGGCATATTGACGGTAGACGAATACAACGCAATGATGAACCAGTAAAATGTCCCGCCGACAAACATGTCACATTTCTTAAATACAGTCAGACTCGCATATTAATCTAAGAAAGTGCGTGAGCATCTGAGAGGAGCCGGAAAATAAATAAAAACACGAAAGCTTAACTGCGCATTCGCGCACATGCACTTTCTTAGTTTTCATTTATTTTCCGGCTCCTCTCAGGTGCTGTCAAGCTTTCGTGATTAATATGTAAGTCTGGCTGTATCTACACATAAGTGAAATAGTTTGTCAGCGCGACATTTTGCTGGTTATTATGCTTATGTGCGTGATTCCTGTCAATCTGTCATACAGCATATTGCGCGTGCTGCTGAACAGGCATAGCAGAAAATCTATCGCAAAATACGCCACTATCAGGAGACTTACTATACATCCTGCGATGCATGCAAATGATAATATGCCATCTGTTTTGATTGCAAGATGATAACAATTATATGCATATACAGGTGCAGGAAGACTTATTATGTAAAGTATCGCATATCTGATAAATAATCTTACCGGTGAAATGTTTCTTTTATCACCTGTTCTTACAAGTTTTATATTTACTAACGATTTGCCAAAGGTTTTACCCTTAGAGATAGCAGTAACCAATGTATATACACAGGTTATATATATGTCTATCACTATAAGATATCTGACATTGTATATTGCATTTTGCAGCTTTTCTTTATCTATCACAAAATAAATTACAACAGGTATCATTATTAATACCATGTCTAATGTCCATGCTATTATTCTTCTGAATTCCGATACTATCTGACCTCTGTTATATGCAATTTCATCAAGCCGTTCCCTTTTTGGAAGCATAAATACCAATAATGGAGTGATTGCATACCCCACCATTCCTCCAAGAGTATTACATATAAGGTCATCAACCTCAAAAAATCTGTACGGATATTTATATATTCCATACAATCCCGAAAGCTGTGTAAGCTCGAAGAAAAGACTGTATCCAAATGATAAAATAAGCACCTGCCACCATGGTCTCTTAAAATAATATCTAAGATACACACCAAACGGAAGCAATAATAATATATTAAACGCTATCTGCCAGAAATCACTACATTTAAACAGATTTATATATGTAGCAGGATTTGTCCATATTACATCAGCACTTGCGACCATTCTTCTTACGGCATCAAACGGCACAAGCAGAACGCAGGCCGAATCAGGTGTAACCGAATCGATAGGTGGCAACGGAAGTACTGTCATAAAATATGATGTCAGCATATAAAAAATAAATGTATATACTATTCCCGTCCTTAACACTAATAATGAACCATATTTATGGTACTCATACAAAATATAAGGTAAAGTAAACAACACAGCCAGTATTGGAAATACATAGCATGCTGAAATTATTGGTTTTAAGTAAATTTCCATTTCGTATCCTCTGTGTTTTTTTATACTGGATTATCTCCAATCAACATCCTTGGCATTTTCTGCCAGTTCTTTTAGCTTTCCAAGTCTTTTTATTGCCTCATTAAGAGTGTCATCCTGTTTTGCAAAATGGAATCTTATAAGGTTATGTACATCTTCCCTAAAGAAACTTGAACCGGGAACCGCTGCTACTCCTACATATTGTGCCATCCACTCACAGAATTTGACATCATCCTTAACCCCAAATTCGCTGACATCGACAAGCACATAATATGCTCCCTGTGGGTCTGTATATTTTAATCCGAGTTTTTTCAAGCCACCAACAAATACTTCCTTCATATGGGCATAATGTTTTGCCAGCTCTTCATAATAATCATCCGAAAATTCTAGCCCTGTGACCGCCGCCTCCATAAGAGGAGCTGCTGCTCCGACAGTAAGGAAATCATGCACTTTTTTAACTCTGTCTATTATCTTTGGATTGGCTATAACATAGCCAAGTCTCCATCCGGTTATTGAGTATGTCTTCGACAGAGAATTGCATACTATGGTTCTGTCCTTCATTCCCTCAAGTGCCTGCATATAAATATGCTTATTAGGGGCATAGACAATATGCTCATACACTTCATCCGTAACAACATATGCATCATATTTGCATGCAAGCTCTGCTATATACTGCATCTCATCCATGGTAAATACTTTTCCGCATGGATTTGACGGATTACACAAAATTAATGCTTTTGCGCCCTGCTTAAATGCGTCTTCAAGCTTTTCCCTGTCAAAATTAAATTCCGGTGGAACCAATGGAACATATATAGGCTCTGCTCCCGAAAGAATTGTGTCTGCTCCGTAATTCTCATAAAATGGTGAAAATATTACCACCTTATCACCGGGATTAGTTATGCTTAACATTGTTGCCATCATTGCTTCTGTACTACCGCATGTTACAACTATTTCAGACTCAGGATCCACTGATACTCCCGAAAAATGCTCATATTTTTTTGCCAGGGCATCCCTGAAATTCTTAGCTCCCCATGTAAGTGCATACTGATGTGGTCCGGATTTTGCGACCTCACTAAGTCTGTCAGTAATCTCCTGTGGCGGATCAAAATCAGGAAATCCCTGTGACAAATTCACAGCTCCATATTTATTAGCCACCCTTGTCATTCTTCTTATAACTGAATCTGTAAAACCAGCCGATCTTTCACTTAATTCTCTCATAATACGCCTCACTTCTGCACTTTTATATTAAAAGCTCTAATTATTTGTCTTTTCCCCATAAATATACTATCTACATACCACCATATCAACCCTATATTGAACTATGTTGTATAATTGCTCTCTGTATAATCTGCTTTGCGACTATGGGAGAAATATAGAAAATCTGAGTATGCCTGTTCACAATCAGTGTTGTGCTACCATGGATGGTAGCACAAGTCTTGGTGTGTCATGGAGGACACATTCAAGACGTACACGTAATATTGAAAAAAATATAATCAGGCATACCTAGATTTTCATATTTCGGACATTGGAGTCAAGCAGATTATACAGAGAGCAATTGTTCAGCATAGTTCAATATAGGACGCTGCCCAGTTCACAAAATCATCACAATAGCTACAATTCATTTTCACATTTTCCGTTTATTATAAATAATGTCGAAAGACAAAAACCAAACTTTTTCATAAGTATTTACATCTGGCAATTCTCCCCCAACCCAACTGCCAGATGTATCCCCCTCAAAAGAAAAGCGGGATATACAAGCCGACATTAATTCTAAGCCGGTTTGTATATCCCGTTTTTCAATAGTTGATTTGGTATAAATAATAATTCTTATATTGACTATACTTCATAGTCCATACATGCTCTCACAGCTGTATATGGTCTTACTTTTCCGTCTGCAACTGCCACATGCTTAGGGTTTGTTGCATATGCCTTAAGACTTGCCTCATCTTCAAATGTTGTATCAAGCATAACATCCATATTAGAGCTTGGAAGATACTCTGTACGCACTTTAATATCAATAAGTCCCGGTATCTGTCCTGCAAGTCCTTCAAGTCCCTGCTTTATTCCTGCCTTTACCTGTTCTTTTTCTTCTCCCTGAAGTTCATCATTTAATTTCCACAATATAACATGTTTAATCATAATTTGTCCTCTTCCTTCTGATGTTCATTAGCTATCTGGTATACTTCTATCTTAAACTGGTCTTCTGCATTAATACCCACAAAACGACATCCGTAAGTAGTCTCTTTCTCACCTCTATTTTCTTTTCTCACAACCTCTATAACAACCTCAAAAGATTCTTTATTCTCAAGAGTAATTACTGTGTTGTAATATGAATTGAGCTTAAAATCATAATCAGACTTAAATGCAACGCCATATTTCGATATGTCTATTACATTTACTGTAACAGTTTCTGACGAAAACCCCGAAATATAATTATCACCAAGCTGTCTTAACGCTACAGTAACATCAATGTCAATTCTCTTTGACCTTCTTCTCTCTACACCCATAACCCTGTCTCCTTGTAAGATATTAATTGTTCCAATACATATATAAGCCCATTATGCAACCCCATTGCACGGCTTTTTATTAATATCTACATATTATCACATAAGTTTTCTACAATCCAGTAATAATTTTATGCAGGAATTTTAAGCTGTTTACTTTATTTCTTCTTAGCCAGTTCATTTTCAAATGCTTTCTCAAATTCCAGCTCATATTCTGTGTTTCTTTCGGGAAGTTTTATCTTCCTATTTTCCCATGATGATAAATATACCGCATTAGACATATAAAGGCTGTTCATGGCCTCCTCTCCGTCGGCGATAATTTTTCCTTCAGCAAATGCTTCTAACACTTTGTCATAAGCTCCTTCACTTGATTCTGTTTCAATATTTTCCCAATTGACAACCGGTTTTGCAAACAAATCACCTTTACCGGTTCTGTACTCTATTTCCGGCTTATCAAGGACACCTATCTTTAACTGACCTTTTTCGCAAACAATGATCGCATCATCAAGACTTATCTCTAATCTGTTTACGCCTGCCGCCTCTCCTGTTGAAGCAATAAATACTCCTGTCGCCTTATTTTCCCATTCAAAATATGCAGTTACATTATCTTCAACCTCTATAGGATGATATTTTCCTTCTTCACAAAATCCCATTACAGCAGTTGGTTTTCCACATATCCAAGCCAGCAAATCAAGATTGTGCGGACACTGATTTAACAATGTACCGCCTCCATCATGCTTCCATGTTGCGCGCCAGCTTCCTGACTCATAATACGCATTTGAACGATACCAATCAGTAACAATCCAGTTTACTCTCTTTATATTTCCGTACTGTCTGCTATCCACAATCTCCTTAATCTTTCTGTAAACAGGAAATGTGCGCTGATGAAATATAAAGCCATACTGAATTAACGGATTGATTTTCTTAGCCTTGTAATAAGCATTCAGCATATTTCGTCCCTGTCTTGAATAAACTCCTGCCGGCTTATCACATAAAACACTTATTCCTCTCTCAAATGCTTTTATTACAAATGCCTCATGAGAATAATGCGGAGTTACAATAATTACTGCATCTATTTTCAGCGTACCTTTATCTATCTTCTCAAACATATCATCCCCGGAATCAACCTTTACCAAATCAGGGGAAACATACTCTTCAAGCTTTTCCCACCTGGCATCAGAAACTCTGGTTATTGCAGCAAGCTCCATTCCTTTTACTTCTCCATTTGCTATAAACAGAGCATATTTACTTCCCATATTCCCCATTCCTATAATTCCAACTCTCATTTAACACTCCTCCTTTATTAATATCTGTATATCAATTTATATTTTTTTACCGTTACAACAGCTTATTTAATTTCCGATGTTTTCTTTTTTAAGCATATCACTTTATTTATTATAATTTTAGGTAATTTTGTTTTCATTTACGACACTATTACATATATTATGTTGACATGCATTCGTCAAATTGATATAGTACTAAAGTACATATTAATTAGTACTACAGTAATCTTTTAACACAGATTGGAGATGGAATTATTTATGAAAAACAATCGTCTAAGAACAATTAATATGATAATCGAAAGCTGTCTGATTGCTATACTTATAGGATTTGTTATAGCCATGATGATACTTATCAACAATCTTCAGGGAACAGCAAGGGTAATTAATTATGCCGGCCTTGTAAGAGGTGCAACTCAACGTGAAGTTAAACTAGAGATTGCCAATAATCCTAATGATGACTTAATAGAATATCTCGATGACATTCTAAATGACCTTAAATACGAAGATGGCGAATATAATCTTATAAGCCTTAATAGTACAGACTATAAAAAGAAACTTGATTTACAGATAAATTTCTGGAATCAGCAGTTAAAAGAAGAAATATACAAAGTCCGTCAATACGGATATCAGAATACAGACATTGTTTTGTTAAGCGAACAGTATTTCCAGCTTGCAGACCGCACAGTATCTGCTGCCGAAGATTACTCCGAGGGTATAGCAAGTAAAATCCGTATTTTTGAAATTCTCTCTTCTATCGATATGGGACTGATTATATTATTTATTATTAACCAGACTGTTCAGGCAATTATTATCACCCAGAAAAATAAACAGCTTGAAAAGCAGGCATATCTTGATTTGCATACAGGTCTTCCTAATAAGAGTAAATGTGAAGAGCTGTTAAGAAATAACGAATTCATAAACGGTTCAACCACCTGCATAATGTTTGACCTTAATAATCTTAAAAAAGCCAATGATACAATGGGACATTCTGTAGGCGACCAGCTGATTCTTAATTTCTCACGTATTTTAAGAAATGCAGTTCCTCCTAAAGATTTTGTCGGAAGATATAGCGGTGACGAATTTATATCGATAATATATGATACCTCTAAGGAAAAAGTTAAAGAAATTCTTAATACTTTGGAAAATGATATTGATGAATTTAACGAACACGGTAAAACCTTTAAGATAAGCTATGCTCACGGATATGCTTATTCCGGCGATTATAAGTACTGTACCTTAAGAACTCTTTTTGACAGTGCCGACAAATATATGTATAACAATAAAGAAGCAGAAAAAATGGGGCGTTAAAGCCCCATTATCTCTGATATATTCTTTTGAATTCCTTCTGCGATTTCCGGTTTATTCATTGAATAAACATGAATATTCTTAACTCCGTTTGCTAATAAATCAATAATCTGGTCTGTAGCATATATAATCCCCGCCTGTTTCATTGCTGCCTCAGTATCACCGAATTTATCAACTATATTTTTAAATCCTTCAGGAACGTTACAGCCTGAAAGTTTAACAGCATTCTTTACCTGAACTCTTCTTGTTATAGGCATAATACCAGGTATTACAGGAACAAGCACACCGGCTTCTCTTAACCTGTACATGAAGTTATAGAAAATGTTATTATCAAAAAACATCTGTGTTGTAAGATATTCACAACCCGCAGAAACTTTTTTTCTTATTCCCTCTAAATCATCTTTCTTATTAAGTGAATCAGGATGTACTTCAGGATAACACGCTCCACCTACACAGAAATCACCGTATTCCTTTATAAGCGAAACAAGCTCAGAAGCATGGGCAAAATCTGTAAACACCTCACCGTCATAATCCTTTGGCACATCTCCTCTTAATGCAAGAATATTTTCTATTCCGGCAGCCTTCATCTCATCAAGTGCTTTCTTTATGCTCTCTTTATCAGCACATACACATGTAAGATGTGCAATAGTTGGCACACCATATTTACTCTGGATTTCATTGGCAAGCTTTATTGTGTGTCCCTTAGTGCTTCCTCCTGCTCCGTAAGTTACGCTCATATAACTTGGTGCAAGCTTTGCTATCCCAAATGCTGCTTCCTCAACATTGGCAAAATCCGTATCTTTCTTAGGGGGAAAAACCTCAAAGGATAATGTTGTTTTATCACCTGCTATTATATCTCTTATCTTCATATTTTCATGTCTCCTTCTTTTACCCAGCCAATCTTTTTCAACAGCATATTAATAAGTGGACATATCACCGCCGGAAGTACAAATGATATAAGTATCAGTCCTGCCCAGTCCATTGCTGTTATTGCAGCCTTAGAGCCTGCTGCCACGTCTTTTACCCAGCCTGAATATACACCTATCTGTCCTACGAAACCACAGGTTCCCATTCCTGATGATACCGGTGTACCGTTCATTTGCAGTTTAAACACACAGGTTGCCAAAGGTCCTGTAATTGCAGAGGTTATTATAGGCGCAATCCATATTCTTGGATTTTTGATTATATTTCCCATCTGTAACATAGATGTTCCTATTCCCTGTGAAACAAGTCCACCCCATTTATTCTCTTTAAATGACATTACGGCAAATCCAACCATCTGGGCACAACAGCCTGCTACTGCCGCGCCACCTGCAAGTCCTGTAAGACCAAATGCTGCACAAATAGCTGCCGAAGATATTGGAAGAGTTAATGCAATACCCACAAGAACTGAAACTGCTATACCCATAAGGAATGGCTGTAAGCTTGTTGCGAGCATGATAAGCTCACCTATTTTCATGGCTGCTTTTCCAAGTGCAGGAGCTATAAGTGCTGATACTGCTGTTCCTGCTCCTATCGTTACAAGAGGGGTAACAAGTATATCTATCTTGGTTTCCTTAGAAATCATTTTACCTGCTTCTGCTGCTATAATTGCAACAAAATATACCGCTAAGGGACCACCAGCACCACCAAGCGCATTTGATGCAAAGCCAACTGTTATAAGTGAAAATAAAACAAGCGGAGGGCATTTAAGTGCATACCCTATAGCTACTGCCATTGCAGGTCCGCTCATTGCCGATGCAAGACCTCCGACTGTATAATTAACTCCGCTTATTGTCGCTACTGTTCCTGTTAAGAAACCGATATGAAGCTGTGTTCCGAGAGTATTAAGAATTGTTCCTATAAGCAACGAACAAAACAATCCCTGTGCCATCGCTCCCAGCGCATCTATACCATATCTTTTCATGGAAATTTCAATATCTTTTCTCTTAAAAAAAGCCTTTATTTTATCTTTCATCAACCTGCTTACCTTTCCTGATAATAAGAAAGTATGCTTACTATATCTACATACTTATATATGATTCATTTTTCTTTCGTTTGCTGTAAATACTTTCAAGCCATCCAATAACCGCTTCCTTAGGCATTGCAAATGGTGTTTTATGACTGAGCATAAATTTGTCACTCTTTATTGTCTTTAATAAATCAATCTGCTCTTTCAGCAAGGAAACATTATAAAGCCTGCTATCTTTTTTATTCATCGCATACACCCCATCACCTAAAAAGCAGTATTTTTCATTGACTTCTAATCCTATTGCTCCCTTTGAATGACTTGAAGGAAGCGCAAATATACGCAATGAAATATTACCGTCTTTAATATTAATATCATTTTCAACAATAATGCCTGCATTGGTGTGTTTGTATGTGTATCTTCCCTGATAAAGATTATTATATTTTATATTTGTTATATTGGCTATATGGTCCATATGAAAATGCGATAATATAACATTTACCGGCTTGTCTTCAACATTAATCCTTTTTATTATTCCTGGAATATCAGGATGACTTCCAACATCAAACAGCCATAAGGCCTCGCTTCCTTTTATAATGACAACATTCGCCGATAGAGGATTTGTTGAAGGTGTGATGTATGAAATATCATCATCTATACGAACAAGTGACAATTCTTCATTCATCGGACTAAACCACCTCTGTCTGTGTGTTCACATTTGTCTGTACGCCTGTACTAAACAAGTTTTCATCTTTACAGGCATTTTTAACTATCTCTAATCCCTTTATCGGTACACAGAACTTCTGATTGTGTTTCTTACATTCTTCATATACATAATTTATTTCAAACCATTCAGCTCCGTCAAGCTCTTCCTCCTGCAACGTCATATCTTCTATACTTACAGGCTTTGTGTATATGAATACAAATGCAATCTCACTGTCCTTAAACATTTTGCCATAAAATTCTTTTTCATATTGTATAACAAACTTGTCCGTATATTTCAGCTCGTCAGCTGTGGCTGTAATGCCAAGTTCCTCTTTAAGCTCTCTTATCGCAGAGCTGCGTGGTTCATCTCCTGCCCTGATATGTCCGGCTGATGATGTATCAAACCTTCCCGGAAATGAATCTTTGTTACTTGCCCTCTTCTGTAGAAGTACTTCTATTCTTCCTTCATTCTTACGCACTATCCATACATGTGCTGTTCTGTGCCGTATTCCCTGCTCATGTGCTATCTCACGGTCAACTGTCTGACCTGTAGGCTGACCATTTTCATCTACAATATCCAGTATTTCTGACATTTATCTGCCCTGCCTTTCACACACTAATTATTTTCTTTTTCCATCTCCTGATTAATAATGTCCTCTGAAGCCGCCATTGCCTCAAGTGTCATAGTAAGCAGTTTTTCAAGTTCCCAGCCAAGCTGCTGTGCACCACGCTCAATTACTTCTCTTGAGCAGCCGGCAGCAAAGCCTTTACTCTTATATTTCTTCTTTAATGATTTAAGTTCCATATCCTTAGTGCTCTTAGATGGTCTCATAAGAGCTGCTGCCCATATAAGTCCTGTAAGTTCATCTGCTGCAAAGAGAACTTTTTCCATTTCATGCTCAGGTGCAACATCAACTGTAATTCCATATCCGTGTGATACAACACCATGAATTATATCTTCTGATACTCCACCTTCACGAAGCAGTTCCGGAGCCTTTATACAATGCTGTTCAGGGTATAATTCAAAATCAATATCATGTAGAAGTCCTACTATTCCCCAATATTCTGCATCTTCACCATATCCTAATTCATTGGCATACCACTTCATAACAGCCTCAACCGTTAAGGCATGCTGGATATGAAAAGGATCATTATTATATTTCTTTAATAATTCAAATGCGTCATCTCTTGATATATGTTCCATGTTGAGTCTCTCCTTCTATGCGCTGTACATTATTTTAATTAAATTATAAGGCAAATTTGCTGTTATGCCATTCCATATGCGCCTATTATAACACAATAATAATTAATTTCACCTGATTTAATATAAATTATTGTTTCAGAAATTTTTATTTATATATAACCCTTTTAACTTGCTTTAAGGTTACATAAATACAATAACAGCATAAAGAGATTAGCTTTATCAATTAATTTATAAAAAAATTAAGTATTTTATTGTCGTATATACCTACCTTATTATACACTTTACGGAATTTTCAATATTTTTAAACATATTAACTTATTAATGCAACTTATTAAAATTCAATGCAACACGATTATTTCTCCATAACCACTATTTTATTCAATATATTTCGGGCTATAGGTATTCTGCCTATTACATGATAAACAGGCATAAGTACCTTCATTCCTTCTACCAGACTGACATCACGCTTCCAGCTAAATGCCGTCACAAGCTTCTGCAATTCCTTACCATTCTTGACACCCCATGTAAATTTGGCATTACTGCCTTCAATTGATTTCTCCTTTACATGATTTACAACAAATGGTGACATTGTTTCTATCATAACTGTAGCTTTACTGTATGTCTTTTCTATAATAGAAAATATCTGTCTGATATCATTCTCATGCAGTTACATTGAAAGTCCCTCAATCAATACCAGCACATTTTCTTTGTTATATGCAATGTCATCTGTATAAGAGCTGTCCATTGCCGATTTTGCAATCTGATATACAGGACCGTTTTCTGTGAGAAAACGCTTTCTTATCTCCATTGTCTCCGGCAGATCTACATTGTACCAGTACTTATATTTTCCTTTCATTCGGTAACATCTTGTATCAAGACCACAAGCTATATTTATAACAATAACATCTTTATGTGTATCAAGATACTCTCCCACCATCTTATCCAGCACAATCGTCCTTGCAATCACTCCATAGCTCATTGCGTTATCTTTATCAGCTTTTGAAAAATCATAATCCAGCTTGTCAACAATCTCTACAGCTATATCATCTCTAATTTTGGCATCCTTCTTGCCTGTTTCTTTTGCCCTTGCATACAGGGTCTGAATCATTGTCTCCGGTACACCTGTTACCTTTACTTTTTCTCCCATATAAAACACTCTCCTCAGACTTTTCTTACAACACAATGCATACGCATTCCCTTGCGGATTTCCATTTTCTCAATCTTTAATCCAGCTTTTTTACAGCACTGCATAACTGTTTGTTTTGTTGCAATCTTGACATCACCATGTCCGCACAGGTTGGCAAGTGGAAGTTCTATTTTATCCATAAACCACAAAAGCAGTTTATTATCACTGGTCACATCACGAAGTATTAATCTTCCTCCCGGGCGGAGACATCTTTTTACGCTGTCAAAAAATCCCTGCGGATTAGGGTAATGATGAAAACTTTTGGAACATATTATTGCATCAAATATATTTTCATCAAAAGGGAAATTCTCACAATCTCCCACAACAAATTCCGCATTAGGGATATTTTTCTTCTTAGCCTGTTCAATCATTGCCGGAGTAAGGTCAAGCCCTGTATAATGGCGTTCCGGATACTTTTCAGAAAGCAGCGAAATCATAGGTGCCGGTCCGCATCCTGCATCTAACAGAGATGTAAATGGCTCATTTTCCAACTCCTCTAAAATATCCGGATAATCTTTTTTACACATTTCATAAATTCCTGCATGATTGCTTTCATATCTCTCAGTAGCCTTTGTAAATTCATCAATAGATAATTTCTTGTATTCTTCGTCCGTCATGACTGTATTCCTCCTGTATTTCCGGTGGATAATCACTTATAAATGACACCGGATTAATCAACAACATTCCAATTACCAGAAATAAAAACACTGCAAACATTATCAAAAGTTCTACAACTATCACTGTAATATTCATGAAATTTCTCTCCTTTACACGTTTTTGTTAGCCTTGCCTAACTTTTGTTTTATAATACTCTCTTTTATTAATATTTTCAAGAATATGCCACAAGAATAATATATGTATGACAAAATAAAAATACGTCAGGAATTAAGGATTTGATATATACTTTTTTACCGGATATCCGGCAAAAGGGGTACATATCAGTTTATACATTCCTGACGTATTTTATATATTTTATTAATCGTCTTATTTATTAATTATTTTTAAACCATCTTTTCTACAGCCTTAACCCATGCATGATTAGGATCATCACAAGGTGTAAGCTGTCTTGTATCAGTGCCTGCCATTACCCAGAGATAATATACCTGATATCCTGGTGCAGCTGCTACAGGATGATATCCATTCTTAATAGCTACACTATCACCATTTTTTATTATGTAGCTTTCTCTCAACGTCATGTCATCACTATACATTACCTGAATACCAAAGCCCTGTCCAGGATTTACCTTAAAATGATATATTTCTTCCATATTAACCTCAAATGGAAGGTTATCTGTATCATGTTTATGTGATGGATAGCTGGACCACTGTCCCGGCATGCTATAAGTTTCGCCAAGTACGATTCTGTCTACTTTACCCTCATATTTTGATGTGATAATATCATTAACATCTCTCTGCCAGTTAAGCTTTCCTCTATGCTCTGTAGTAACATCCCCTGCATTTATTACAAATGCTTCATATTTCTTTCTTGCCTTTACCTTGCATACTCCGATTTCAAGCATCATGCTTCCGGCTGCTGTAACTACATACTTAGAATCTCTTGGAACATAAACTGTTGTTGGCTTTCCGTCAAATACGCTTCTTCTTGAGCCAAGCTTGTCAAATGTAACATCATCTACCTTAATACTGCATGTTCCCTGCAAAATAACCAAACCTATTTCATATTCTTCTGACTCATAATTTCCACTTTCACCGGGTTCAAGTCTTATCAAATCGAAACCAATTAAGTCTAAACCCGCCTCTTTATCTATTACTTCATGATAGCCTTTATCATTATTCCCTTCATAAAATCTTTTCATGTTGTTCTCTCCTTCATAAACAAATGCTTTCCCAGAATATTTCTGCTGTGATGATTGATAAATAATATTTTAATAACTATTTTATTAGCTATATTATAATCCACATTTACGATTATAACACGTAGCTGATAAAGTGTGTAATATTTTTATTATGGTTAATATATTTATTAAAATATTGGGGAATGTGAAATAACCGGGGTAAAAATAAATAAGATACTCATCTGATGGAGAATAACGCATAACAATCTTTTCTCGTTGATTTTCATAATCGCTATCTATAATTATTTTTCAAATTTTGTCTTTGAAAAGCTAAAGATATTCTGTTATAAAGGAAATAACAATGTCCCTACTCTGATTCCTATTCTTCACAAAATATCACTATTTTTAAGTTCATGTATTTCAGCCTGTAATAACTCAAGAAATGCAAGTATATCCTCAAATTCCGGTATATTCCCATATATCATATTCTTCATTGCCTGATAGTCCTCCTGCAAAGCATTAAGTACCGTTTTTCTCGGAAGAAGTTCAATACTGCTCAAGGTTGCTGTTTCATAATGAGCGCCTTTGGCATAATAAAACTTTTGCTTAAAAGCAACATCTTTTTCCAGCAATTCTTTTCTTTTAAATGCACTTTCTTTTACCCATGAATTACCCAGATTATACACATCATATAAATGCCTCGCATATCTGGCAGGTAATGTTTTTCCTTCCGGAAAATTTGCAATTTTATGTAATATGGTAAGTTTTTCCCAAAATGTTCTCTCAACATCAACAGTCAAAACTGATGTATCTTTTTGCGAAAATACATCCGGATATTTTTCGGCTGCAAATGGAGTTACTGTTGTCTCGTGAGACGGCATCCATTCTGCCAATGGACCGATTTCCAATCTTACGCAAGAACGCAAATACTCTGCTTCAAATATCTGCGGATAATAAAAATTAACCACCATCTCATCTTCTGAATCAACTAAAATCCATTCTCCCGCTCCTAGTTTTTCCTTCATTTCTACATTCAACTGTGGAACCAATTCCTCTTTATAAAATTTAGCTGCTTCTGAATTGATTTGTTTGTTAAATAAATCTTGCTTGGTTTTTGACCTTTCTTCCCAAGGATTTACCTTGTCATTAATAATTTTTCTCCAATCCAGGATCAAATCTATATCCTCAGAAAATCTTTCGATAACATGGTATGATTTAGATAAACTTGTACCACCTTTGAAAACAAATGCATTCTTATACTTACAATCGTGAAACAGATGATCCAGCATAAAACACACCCAAAAGTCTTTCTCTATTACATTGGGTTGCATTCCCATCGAAATTGCAGTAGATTGAAATAATTCTGTTCTATCCTTTATCTGTAATTTAGCAACTTCTTTCATTATTCAGCACACACCTTTCTGATTACTGCATATATCCATTCACTTACACCTGTTGCTTCCTCTAATATCTTTTTCTTCTCTTTTTCGGGCAATCTATTTCTCAAACTAACAATAACACCATCATCAATCCTCTCTTTCCCCAAAGTCTTTAAAGCCTCAACTACTAAAGTAGTTGTCTCAGACATAAATGATATCTCTCTGTTTGCACGGTGTTTAAAAGATAGTGTAATATTGTCCCATGAAAATTTTCTATAAGGTCCATCACTTATATAGGACCAAACAACCGGAACCTGTGTAGATAATCCCAGCTTATTTAATGCTACATCTCCGCATGGAGCAATGGTCCAGTGAAAACGTCTAGCAATGGCGTATGCTATCGCATCGGGATTTGCCGGAATATACTCTTTAAGCAACTTACTATATACCGGTTTCTCATACACTCCATCTATAATTCTTCGTATATTCTTTTCTTCAACTTGTCTTCCCAAACATTTTCTTACAGTTGTAGTTGTCGCTATATCAGTAAAATCCGATGATAAAAATACCGTTCCCGGTTCAGCCAACTCTATTCTCTTCTTTATTTCAGTATAAATGCTATTTGACATAAAACCACACCCCTTATTTTGTCACGATTATTGTACAATTTTCGTGACAAAAAATCAATCTTTTTATGTTATTATCTCTCAAATAGCAATTAATATTACACTTTCATAGCCAAATAGTCTCATTGATTTATCATACATTTTTTATATAATATTTTTTTCTCTTCTCATAAACATAAAAAACATTACAGAATTTTATATCTGATTTGAAGTCGCAATTTTCGACCTCATGTATTATCAAGTAAATGACAAACTTAGATAAACACAAATTATGGCGATAGCCGTCAAATTTTCATGCAAACACGAATTTTGTCTCATTACTCCCATAAATTCAAAAAGCAGTACAGTCAAATCAGACTGTACTGCATTCTAATTTCAAGCAATTATACTATTCGTATGATTACATTCTATCATGGAAGGTTCTTGATTCCGTTTATTTCAAAAGTATAGTGGCTCTAATATGCTAAAACTCTTAACTTATCATTTAAGTCCGAGTAAATTGGTACAGTTTTGGTACAGTTATTTTCGTCAGGCGATTTGCTTTTTGTTGCCTCAAATTTCTTGATTTCAGTATATATTGTATCATCTGTTACATGTGTATAAGTATCCATAGTTGTTTTATAATTCGTATGTCCTAATATAACCTGTAAAGTTTTAATATTCATACCACTCTCAACACATCTTGTTGCAAAAGTATGTCTCAATATGTGTGGTGATAAATGAGGAAAATCTGGATTTATAGCTCTTATTTCGCTTGTTATTTTTCTTAATGTTCTTCTAACAGTATCATCATATAATGGTGTGTTTGTCCATGTTAGGAAAACAATATCTTCAAATCCCTCCAAAGGCTTGGCAACCTTATTTATTTCCTCATCCCTCTTTTTCTGATTTTCAAGAATTTCTTTTGCTCTTGCTGTCAATGGAACCTTTCTTTTACCCATTTCTGTCTTTGGATAATGAAAACGTCTAAACCTTCCTCTTTTGGTCCCATCAGAATCGACTCCTGGTGTAGTTACAAGATTGGTTACCACCTCGAAATATCCTTCATCCATATGAACATATTTCCACTGCAATCCCATAATCTCTCCAAGTCTCAAACCTGTTTCCAATAAAAACTCAAATATTTCGGCATGCTCAAGTTGTGACTGCTTCTTTCTAGGTCTGTAGATATATTCTAAAAAGAATTTTTCCTGCTCAACTGTCAATGGTACCTTTGGTGCCTTTGGATCCTTGTTTACATTCCATACAGCTTTTCTTGCAGGATTTCTATCGAGAATATCATCATCTATAGCTTTTTCAAACATCGAATGAAGTAAAGACCTTGCTCTCTTCCTATATTGATCGGAAGATAAATTATTAAGTGCTTTTTGAACAACAGTTAAAGACATATCTTTCATTTTAACATCACCTATTTCTTCTTTTATCTTATCAAACATAGTGATGTAATTATGTCTTGTTGAATCTCTCAAATTTATCTCATAAACTTCCATCCATATTTCAAACCATTCGGCAAGTGTCATATTAGGATTTGTAAGATTTTTCTTCCCATAATCCTTATACTTTGCGTCTGCTAATAATTTTCTTAACTCTGTAAGATTATTAGCTCGAATTGATTCTGTTTTTCCGAATCTATTGACAAATCTACCTAGGAATCTTCCATCTTTACTTTGAACTATACCTTTTCCCAATTCCTTTCCAGTTAGTGATTTCCCCATATCAGTTACCTCCTTAAAAAATTACAAAGAAGGCTATCATCTGCTAATATGGTATTATTATTATAACATATTATTTCGCATAATGGTAGCCCTTTGTGAACTTTATTTTTATTTTGTCTGGTTATCAATCCATTTATCTAGCTTACTCTTATTAGCATACCAACGGTTTCCAATCTGTACACCAATACCATTTCTGCCTCTTAATATTTCTCTGCACTTACTATCTCCAATACCAAGATATTCGCAGACTTCTTTAACATTAAGGAGCTTCTTATCATCTACTTCTATCAAATTACTCACCCCTTATTGCATATAACTTGTCTTTTAAGCGCAGCATCAATTAAATTCATCGCTTCTGAATCTTTCGGAATATGTCCAGTCTTACTAACAATCTTTCTCTTATCCATTGTTGTTATCTGTTCAACCAAAACAATAGAAGTTTTCTCTAAAAAACCGCTTACATCCTTTTTCTCAAGTGTCACATGAACCGGAATATTCTTTTTAGATAATCTTGATGTTAATGGACAAATATTTACCACTGGTGATGTAGGATATCCACCTACAACTACACAAGGTCTAAATCCTGATTGAATGCTGCTATTTGAATGTTGACCCAAATCAACATAGACTATATCTCCACGTTCTATTTGTTTCATTCTGCTAATCCTCCTAACATTTTAATTGGTAGACTCAATTTCCCTTCATCAACAGTTACAACATATCCGCCTGCAGCCGCCACGATTCCAATCTTGTTGTATGCATCTTCAAGGCAAGTACTTATTGAACCCATATTTGCAAGAAGAATCCCATCTGCTTCTTTATTTTGAATTCTTCTTACGATTCCCATAAAATGTCTATTCACATCGTATTGTCCTAAAATATCCCTGTGATATATTGCTTTTACTGAAATGTTATGTGCCTTTGCATATTCTTTGATATATCTAAGCTGCTTTTTTTCTTTAACAGAAGCGCTGTTAATATCTCCATCAGTAGATAAATAAACTATACATCTGCTTTCTTTTTCTTTTTTTCTACCCATCAAATCACCTCTTATGCCGGAATATTATCTAACATATGCATAAAAACTCTTGTAAAGTATTGGCATTTGTTTTTATCAAGTTTCCTTAATCTTTCATCTATCGAAATGTCGTTATTGTTGCTTTGCAACGAAGGAATTCCTAATATTGCATTAGCATCCGTATGTAATACCGTCACTAACTCAAACAATAAGTCCATCCCCATCTTTCTGGTTCCAAGCTCAATTAAATTCATGTGATACTTTGACCTATTTACCTCAAATGCTAATTCTTCTATTGTTAGTCCCTGCTTTATTCTCTGCTCTCTTAAAGCCAGTCCCACTTCAAAACTGTCATACACCATGCTTACTCCTCTTTTTCGCAAATATTCTCTAACTCTCTGATATATTCCACCGCCTCATCCTCTGTAGGGCAGCTGACAATTAAATTGCTGTTATTGTCAACTACAGCCGTACAAGAGGCATAAGTTATAAGGAAATATCTGTTTCCACTTCTAACACTCTTTTGCATAGTTATTGAATCTGGCTGTCATAGTTGCCAGGTCAAATATAATCACATTCATACCATTGATGCGGTCAATCATAGCCTTCAAATCAGGAATATTGGTTGTAAGGTCATATACATCCTCAACAACAAGCACCTGATATCTTCCAGTATCAAGATATTCAAGCAAATCACAGATAGCATCTCTGTCAATTGATTTAGAATAGCTGTCATCTAAAAGGGCATGATTACAGTCAACACCTGCTTTGTTAGCCAACTTTCTAAGTGCAATTGCCTGTCTCTCCACATTTTCTACGCTCATCATTGATTTGATGAACAAAAGTCCATTAAGTACTTCTTTACCGTTATAATTTGTCATTATGAATTCCTCACTTTATCTTTATTTGTGAGAAATATGCGCATATCCTCTAATCAAGAGCCTTACCGGCAGCTCGTTGACTATGGTTATATGATACTCGAATATGATTTGGTCTTACAGGAAGCAGCTCTACGGCTATAAAAGAAAAATCCGTAGTAACACTACGGATTGGGCAAAAACAGAAGGAAGTATTGCTACTTCCTTCTGCATTATAAATAATATATCGCTCAATTTGTTTATCTTCTGCTGATGATAATAAAACCACTAACAAACAACTTATAATTATTAAGATTGACGAATTGTTAATGACTTTCTTTTCTATGCATTTTTCGCATGCTTTAATGGCATTATTTAATAAATTGGCTAAATTACCCTTTACTGCTTGCACTTCCATTTCTGCCCCCCTCGCTGTCTCTGTGGTAGTGTCAACTCTAACACTCCACTTTTATATTTTTCTTTATATTTCAAGAGTT
>ERZ1106969.232-NODE-232-length-64023-cov-34.567878_pt1 | contig 64023 bp, 54 predicted proteins | sample MGYA00403685_ERZ1106969 | MGnify/ENA primary metagenome ERZ1106969 (study PRJEB35170, sample SAMEA104062416) | human gut metagenome | biome: human gut; feature: human-associated habitat; material: faeces | place: Denmark | collected 2012-05-18 ... | reverse complement strand
GTTCTCAATATGGTTTAGAAGCAATCGAAAAATATGGTGCATTAAAGGGCGGTCTCCTTGCGGCATGGAGGATACTTCGCTGTAATCCACTCTCCCACGGAGGCTATGACCCTGTACCGTAAAGACAGGAATGTACCGGAAAATTGAATATCGATCAAAGGAACCTCCTGTCACTTATGGATTCTAGGAGGAAATGAACTTGGAAATGATTTTAGCGACAAAGAGCAGCACTCCTATCATTGGTCAGCTTGCGACCATCATGGGATGGATCATGGATGGTATCTACAGACTGCTGAATGTATTCGGAATTCAGAATGTCGGTCTTTGTATCATCATCTTCAGTATCCTTATTTATGCTCTTATGACCCCACTGCAGATCAAACAGCAGAAGTTTTCCAAACTGAGTGCGATCATGCAGCCGGAACTTCAGAAGATTCAGAAGAAGTACAAGGGAAAGAATAACGATCCTGCTGCTATGCAGAAGATGCAGGAAGAGACACAGGCTGTATATCAGAAATATGGTGTATCTCCTACAGGAAGCTGTGTACAGCTTGCAATTCAGTTCCCTATTTTGATGGCATTGTATCAGGTTATTTACAAGATTCCTGCATATGTTGGCAGCGTTAAAGATATTCTTGCATCTGCTGTTACAAACATTACAGGTGTCAGCGGATATACAGATATCCTGCAGCAGTTCATCACAGATAACAACATGACCAGAGTTCGTCTTGTTTTAGATGGAAACAATGCTACAAGTAATTCTGTAACAGATTTCTTATATGCATTGTCACCATCACAGTGGAAAACTCTTGCTGAGACAAGCCAGTTTTCAGGTTTTACTGATACACTGAACAGTACAGCAAAAGAGATTTCACATGTGCAGAACTTCTTTGGTCTGAACATCGCTGATCAGCCACTGACTTATATTAAAGCCGCTTTTGTCGGCGGATCTATTCTTATTGCAATTGCTGCAATCCTGATCCCAATCCTTGCATGGGCTACACAGATGATCAACTTAAAGTTGATGCCTCAGGCAGGACAGCAGGGTAACGGAGATTCACAGCAGGATGCAATGATGAATTCCATGAAGACCATGAATACAGTAATGCCACTGATGTCAGCTGTATTTTGTTTCACATTCCCTGTAGGTCTTGGTATTTACTGGGTTGCAAGTGCAGCAGTAAGAAGTGTACAGCAGCTTATTATCAACAAACACATGGACAAGATCCAGATTGAAGACCTGATCAATGAGAATATGAAGAAGATGGAGAAGAAACGTGAAAAAGCGGGACTTCCACCTCAGAAGATCACTAATCAGGCTCATCAGAGTGCCAAAAATATCAACAAAATTGAAAAAGGCATGAGCAATACTGATGTCGAGACAAGAGCGAAGAAAGTCGAAGAATCTTACAAAAACGCTTCCAATGCAAAACCAGGCAGTATTACTGCAAAAGCTAATATGGTTAAAGCATTTGATGAGCGTAATAAGAAGAAGTAGTCAGGAACGGAGGGGTTGGCATGGAGGATTATATCCAGTTTTCAGCGAAAACAAAGAGTGAAGCAATCACAAAAGCATGTATCGAGCTTGGCGTATCCAGTGACCAGCTTGACATTCAGGTAATAACAGAAGGCAGCAACGGATTCTTTGGAATCGGAAGTAAGCCTGCAATTATCAAGGTTCGCAAAGTTGAACCGGTTTCTGAAGAGCAGGAAATGAAAGAAATCGTAGAGACAGTGAAGCTTGATTCTTTTAAGGAAGAAGTTCCTGTAAAAGAAGAGAAGAAACCGGAACCTGTAAAACAGGAAAAGAAAGAAACAAAGTCTGTTTCTGAGAAACCAAGACAGCCGAAGCCTGCAAAGGAGAAAGCTGCCAAGGAAAAACAGCCAAGAGAGCCAAAGAAAGATTACAAAGAGTCAAAACAGACCAGAGAAAAAGCGGCAAAACCTGTAAAACCAGCGAAGCCGGTAGAGATCATCACTGATCCGGAAGAGATCAAAGAAGTAGAGAACAGAGCAAAGGAATTCCTGCGTGATGTATTTGCTTCCATGAATCTCGGAGAAGTAGAGATCACATCCGAATACAACACAACAGACGGAAGTCTGGAAGTTGACTTTGAAGGTGAGGATATGGGTATCCTCATTGGTAAGAGAGGTCAGACTCTTGATTCTCTTCAGTATCTGACAAGTCTTGTAGTAAACAAAGGAAAATCAAATTACATCCGTGTAAAACTTGATACCGAAGATTACCGCAAACGCCGTAAAGAAACACTGGAGAACCTTGCAAGAGGTATCGCTTATAAAGTAAGAAAGACCCGCAAACCGGTTATTCTTGAGCCAATGAATCCTTATGAGAGAAGAATTATTCATTCTGCTCTCCAGGGAAATAAATTTGTTGAGACAGTAAGCGAGGGTGAAGAGCCATACCGCCATGTAGTGGTTAAATTAAAAAGAAATTAATAGCGTAAGATAAAAAAGAATGTTATTCTAGGTGAAAGCGTGAATAACACGTAACTTTGCGTGTGGACTTTTACCTGGGATAACATTTTTTGTATTAACATAATAATGTTAATATAATAAAAATGAGAATTGAGACGAAATTTCCTGTCATATTAGGGGAATTATAGTGTAAGAGATGTCTTTTTTGAGCATTTTTTGATAAAATGCGCAGAGCTTAACCAAATCAAGTAAGTCTCCTGTTTCAATTGGGAATATCCGCTTGACTGAAAATACAGGAAACAGAAAAGGATATTTTATGGTTATAAAAAAAGTTCAACATCTCCTGATGGAATACAAAAAAAAGAATTGAACTAAATGCGAAGAAAAATTGAACCTAAAATAGTGGGGCAAAACAGAAATCGAACAAAAAAACAAGCAGCAGAAGAGAAATATTTATGTATATAATAGGGATATTACAAAGAAAAATACAGACCTGATCTGTAATATTCCTGTTATTTACATAAAAATACAGACTGAATAGATACAGCTTTCTAAAATTGAACTTAAATTATTGAGAAATAGTGAGGAGGAAAAAATGGAAACAACAATTGCAGCAATTTCCACAGCCATGAGCGCATCTGGAATCGGAATTGTCCGTATCAGCGGAGAGAACGCCATGGATGTGATTTCCCGTGTTTACAGATCTAAAGGAGGGAAGAAAAATATAAAAGAAGTTCCGACTCATACCATCCACTATGGATATATTTATGATGGAGAGGAACTGATTGATGAGGTTCTGGTCATGATCATGCATGCACCGAAAACATTTACAGGAGAGGACACTGTAGAGATCGACTGTCACGGTGGAGTATACGCTATGCGCAGAGTTCTCGAAACTGTATTGAAGAACGGTGCGCAGATAGCGGAACCAGGAGAATTTACCAAACGTGCATTTTTGAATGGTCGAATGGATCTGTCCCAGGCAGAAGCAGTCATGGATGTCATTCATGCAAAGAGCGAATACGCTCTGCGAAGCTCCATGGATCAACTCAGAGGTTCTGTGCAGAAAGCAATCCGCGAAATCAGAGAGAAACTGATTTACCATATTGCCTATATTGAATCGGCACTTGACGACCCGGAACACATCAGTCTGGACGGATATCCCCAACAGCTTCTGGAAGTTGTGGATAACGAGCAAAAAGAAGTGAAACGACTGTTGAAAACTTCTTCCGACGGAAAGATGATCCAGGAGGGAATTCAGACGGTCATCCTTGGAAAACCAAATGCTGGAAAATCATCCCTGCTGAATCTTCTGATCGGAGAAAATCGTGCCATTGTAACAGATATCGCAGGAACAACCAGAGACATCCTGGAAGAATACATCACACTCCACGGTATCTCCCTGAAGATCATTGATACAGCTGGAATCCGTGAGACTAAAGACATTGTAGAGAAGATTGGAGTGGACAGAGCCAGAGAAATGGCACAGAATGCAGATCTGATCCTTTATGTGGTAGATTCTTCTGTACCGCTTGACGAAAATGATGAAGAAATTATGACCATGCTTACTGGAAAAAAGGCGATTATCCTGTATAATAAAACTGACCTTACACCAGTGATTCAGCCGGAACTTCTGAAAGAAAAAACAGGACATCCGGTTATTCCGATTTCTGCAAAAGAAGAAAAAGGAATTGCAGAGCTGGAAGAACAGATCAAAGAAATGTTTTTTGGCGGCGATCTGTCGTTTAATGATGAAGTATATATAACAAACGCCCGCCATAAAGCTGCGCTGGAAGAAGCAGATAAGAGTCTTGATCTGGTCAGAAACAGTATTGAAATGGGAATGCCGGAGGACTTCTTCTCCATTGATCTGATGAACGCATATGAGAATCTGGGAAAGATTCTTGGAGAGTCTGTCGGAGAAGATCTGGTAAATGAGATATTCAGTAAGTTCTGTATGGGCAAATAATAAAGAAAAAATTGTCCGCGGCGATTTTTCAGATAAATAGATTGTATAATAGAACAAGAGGAGAAAAAATGAAGACTTTAGTAGAAGATTATGATATCGTCGTAGTCGGCGCCGGCCATGCCGGTTGTGAGGCAGCCCTTGCAGGTGCGCGTCTCGGTCTGAATACGATTATGTTCACTGTAAGTGTAGACAGCATTGCATTAATGCCATGTAACCCGAACGTAGGCGGCAGCTCCAAAGGTCATCTGGTAAGAGAACTGGATGCCCTTGGCGGCGAAATGGGAAAGAACATCGACAAGACCTTTATTCAGTCAAAAATGCTTAACTGCTCCAAAGGTCCTGCAGTCCATTCTCTTCGTGCCCAGGCAGATAAACAGGCCTATAGTACTGAAATGAGAAAAACACTGGAAAACACCCCGAATCTTACTATTAAACAGGGGGAGATAACGAAACTTCTTGTTGAAGACGGTAAGATCACAGGTGTAAAAACCTATTCAGGTGCCATTTATAACTGTAAAGCGGTAGTCCTTTGCACGGGAACTTATCTGAAAGCAAGATGTATTTATGGTGATGTGAGCAATTATACAGGTCCGAACGGCCTCCAGGCAGCGAACTATCTTACAGATTCCCTGAAAGAACTGGGAATCGAAATGTTCCGTTTCAAAACAGGAACTCCGGCCCGTATTGCAGGAAATACTATTGATTACAGCAAAATGGAAGAACAGTTTGGCGATGAGAGAGTTGTACCATTCTCATTCTCAACCAACCCAGAAGACGTTCAGATCGAACAGAAGTCCTGCTGGTTAACCTACACAAACGAAAAAACACACGAAATTATCCGTGCAAACCTTGACCGTTCTCCATTATATTCCGGTATGATCGAGGGGACAGGCCCGCGTTACTGTCCGTCTATCGAAGATAAAGTAGTCCGTTTCGCAGATAAAGACCGACATCAGGTATTTATCGAGCCAGAGGGACTTTATACAAATGAAATGTACATCGGCGGAATGTCCAGTTCTCTCCCGGAGGACGTACAGGAAGAAATGTATCACTCTGTGCCAGGTTTGGAACATGCGAAAATCGTAAAGAATGCATATGCCATTGAATACGACTGTATCAATCCGCGCCAGTTATATCCGACACTGGAATTTAAGAAGATCAAAGGGTTGTTCAGCGGAGGTCAGTTTAACGGAAGTTCCGGATATGAGGAAGCAGCAGCACAGGGGCTGATCGCGGGAATTAATGCGGCCATGGAAGTGAAAGGACAGGAACAACTGATTCTGGACCGTTCAGAGGCATATATCGGCGTTCTTATTGATGATCTTGTAACAAAAGAGAATCATGAACCATATCGTATGATGACCAGCAGGGCTGAATACAGACTTCTTCTCCGTCAGGACAATGCAGATCTGAGACTTCGTAAGAAAGGTTATCAGGTAGGCCTCATCAGCGAAGAAGAGTACCAGAAAGTCCTTACAAAAGAAGATGAGATCGCAAAAGAAATCGAACGAATTGAGCATACACATATAGGCACAACTAAAGAGGTTCAGGATCTTCTGGAGAAATACGGAAGTACACTGCTGAAATCAGGAACAACACTTGCAGAGCTGATCCGCCGTCCGGAACTTTCCTATGAAGCAATTGCACCGATCGATAAAGATCGCCAGAAACTTCCATGGGATGTGCAGGAACAGGTAAATATTAACATTAAGTACGATGGTTATATCCGCAGACAGTTAAAGCAGGTAGAACAGTTTAAGAAGCTGGAAGCTAAAAAAATTCCTGCAGATATTGACTACGAAAAAGTAGGAAGTTTAAGAATTGAGGCACGACAGAAACTGGAATTATACAGACCGATTTCAATTGGTCAGGCTTCCCGTATTTCCGGAGTTTCCCCGGCAGATATATCTGTTCTGTTAGTTTATCTTTCAAGCATAAAATGAAAAAATACCATATAAAGTACTTTAGAATGACAATAAGTACAATATATAGAACTTAAAACGTAAAAACAGGACCATATATCGTACTAAAAACAGCGATAAAAGGATACAAAACAAAGAGGAAATATAAAACATAGCGGCAAAAAACAGAGAAAAATAGCAAAAAACTGTAAAAGAAACCGGTATAATATAATGGTGATAAAAGGCGAAGAAAAGATAATAACAAGCGCAGATAATAGGAATATAGAACTAACAGAAAACAGCAAATAAAAAGGAGAAAAAGTGACATGCCATATAATCTGTCAACACTGGAAAATGGATGCAGAGAACTGGACATAGAATTAAGCGAAAAGCAGAAAAAACAATTCATCCAGTTCTATGAATTTCTGGTAGAGAAGAATAAAGTTATGAACCTGACAGGAATTACAGAATTCGAGGAGGTACTTACAAAGCACTTTCTGGACAGCCTTGCCTGTGTAAAAGCAGTCGATATGACAAAAGTAAAAACACTCATGGACATCGGCACAGGTGCCGGATTTCCGGGAGTTCCATTAAAAATTGCATTTCCACACCTGGAAGCATGCCTTCTGGATTCACTGAAGAAGAGAGTAAACTTTCTTGAAGAAAGCTTCCAACTTCTAGGGTTAGAGGGAATCAAGGCCATACACGGAAGAGCGGAAGAGTATGCAAAGAACAAAGAATACCGTGAGAAATACGATCTCTGCGTATCCAGAGCAGTATCAAACCTTGCAACCCTGTCAGAATATTGTCTTCCTTATGTAAAAACAGGTGGAATATTCATTTCCTATAAATCAGGAACTGTACAGGAAGAGGCAAAAGAAGCAGAAAAAGCAATCAAAATTCTTGGTGGTCAGGTGAAAGATATCACATACTTTAAGCTTCCGGATTCCGAGATTGATCGATCACTTGTCATCATAGATAAGAAGAAACCCACACCAGGAAAGTACCCGCGTAAAGCAGGAACACCATTAAAAGAGCCATTATCATAGAAAAAAGTCGTATCTGTTCAGTATCTTTACAGTAGAATGCTGAATAGTTACGAAAATCAACAATAAAACAGTAGCTGCCCATGAAAAATTCCGGTATAAACGTGCCGGATTCCGGGGTGGCTATTTTTTTCTCACACAAACATCACAGAATAATCACACTTTTATCCTAATTTCATCACAACTTCATCATAAACTATTTTTATAGAGATGTCCTCGGGTTCCCCCATTCTCTGTTTCACCTGGGGACATTTTCTATATTTTTTGGCGAAAATTAAAAGGAGGAGAACACATTGATTGAAGTAAACAATCTGGTCAAACGATATGGTGACCATACGGCAGTTGACCACCTTTCCTTTAAAATAGAGAAAGGCAAAATTTATGGATTTCTTGGACCAAACGGCGCTGGAAAATCCACCACAATGAACATGATAACAGGATACATCGCATCCACAGAAGGAACCGTTAAGATTGACGGACATGATATCCTTGAAGAACCGGAAGCAGCAAAGAAATGTATTGGTTATCTGCCGGAACAGCCGCCGGTCTATTTTGATATGACTGTTCTGGAGTACATGAAGTTTGTAGCAGATCTTAAAAAAATTCCAAAAGACCAAAAAGCAAACATGATTGAAGAAGTCATGGACATGGTAAAGATTTCCGATATGCGAAACCGTCTGATAAAGAATCTGTCAAAAGGTTACAGACAGAGAGTCGGACTTGCAGAGGCAATCATGGGATATCCGGAAGTGATTATTCTGGATGAGCCGACTGTAGGACTCGATCCGAAACAGATTATTGAAATCCGAACATTAATTAAAGACTTAAAAAAGAAACATACAGTTATCCTCAGCTCACATATACTTTCTGAAGTAAGCGCTGTATGTGACTATGTGCTGATCATTTCTCACGGAAAACTGGTAGCCAGCGATACACCTGAGAATCTTGGAAAGCTGGCAGAAGGTTCCAATACTCTGGAAATGCTCATTAAAGGAGAGCAGTCACAGATTGAACAGGCTCTCGAGGATATTGAGGGTGTCAATAGTGTGACTATTGAAAAAGATGAAAGACAGAACCTCTGGAGTGCGAAAGTTTCTACGGAAGAGCAGAATGATATCAGAGAAAAAGTATTCTATAAGATGGCAGAAATCAACAGTCCGATTTATGAGATGAAGTCCAAGAAAGTATCCCTTGAGGAAATCTTCCTTGAACTCACTGAATCTGATAAACCGGGATCAGCAGAAACAGCACAGGATACACTTGAAAATAAAGATGCTGAGACAGAAGAAAAAAACGTGAAACAGACAGCGGCAGAAAAACCAGAACAACAGAATAATGATAAAGGGGGAGAAAAATAACCATGACAGCTATATATAAAAGAGAGCTGAAGAGCTACCTGACATCCATGGTAGGATATTTATTTATCTTTTTTATCCTTGTACTGGCAGGTATTTATTTTTCAGCATATCAGCTCTCAGCAGCATATCCGAAATTTGAGTATACTTTAAATGCTATTACCTTTGTGTTCCTGATAGGAGTACCAATCCTGACCATGCGTGTACTTGCAGAAGAGAGAAAGCAGAAAACAGACCAGCTGCTTTTAACAGCACCTGTTTCCGTTGGCGGTATTGTAATCGGTAAATATCTTGCGCTGATAACGGTATTTGCCATTCCTATGGCAGTTATGTGCACTTATCCGCTGATCATGTCCAAGTTCGGTACAGTAGCTTTTGCATCTGCTTATACAGCAGTTCTGGGCTTCTTTCTTCTTGGATGTGCAAATATTGCGATCGGTGTATTTATGTCAGCTCTAACTGAGAGCCAGGTAATTGCAGCAGTACTTACTTTTGTTCTCTTATTTGCTTTCTATATGATGAATGGTATTTCTTCATTTTTCTCCCAGACATCAATGTCTACATGTGTGACATTCGGATTATTGATTCTGGCAGCAGCTATTATTATCTATACAATGATCAAAAATGTTTTGATTTCAGCAGTAATTGGTGTGGTTGGAGAGGTAGCTCTGACCATTGTTTACGTTGTAAAATCCAGCATTTTTGAAGGAGGAATCCAGAAAGTACTCGATGTGTTTAATCTGAGCGGACATTTCGATAATTTTACAAGTAACATTTTTGATATAAAAGGAATTGTATATTTTCTTTCAGTGATCGCAGTATGCTTGTTCCTTACAACACAGTCTATTCTGAAGAGACGCTGGAATTAGTAGGGAGGTGAAAGAAAATGAAACTGAAAGAAAAGATGAAAAACAATAACCATAAGAAATTTGATAAAAAGAAACTGATTGGTACTATCAGCAAGAAACATATCAAAAACGGATCCTATACAATGGTAATGTCGGTGATATTTATTGCAGTAGTAGTAGTGATCAATATGATCGTAAGCGCGATTCCATCCAAATATTCAGAAATTGATATCAGCAGTCAGAAGCTTTACAGTATCGGTGATGATACGAAAGCAATGCTGAAAGATCTGGACAAAGATGTAACGATTTATCAGATTGCACAGAGCGGATCAGAGGATGAAAACATTACAAATCTGCTTAAGCGATATGAAGATGCATCCAAACATATTAAAGTAGAGCAGAAAGACCCTGTAGTAAATCCTAAATTTGTAACTCAATATACAAGCGATGATATTTCTGCAAACAGCCTGATCGTTGTATGCGGAGACAGAAATAAAGTTATTGACTACAATAATATTTACGAGAGCACAATGGATTACCAGACCTACAGCTATCAGACTACCGGTTTCGATGGCGAGGGTCAGATCACAAGTGCAATCGGATATGTAACATCAGAAAATCTCCCAATCCTGTATACACTTGAGGGACATGGCGAGAAAGAGATGGATTCTACCATCAAAGAAGATATCGAGAAAGCAAACATGGACATTCAGTCTCTGAACCTCCTTACAGAGGGAAGCGTTCCGGATGATGCAGACTGCCTGTTCATCGATTCCCCATCCACAGATATTTCTGAGGATGAAAAGAATGCTATCATCGAATATCTTGAAAACGGTGGAAAAGCAATGATCTTCTCTGATTACACAGCAGAAGACCTGCCAAACTTTGACGCAGTTCTGGAGAACTATGGCGTTCAGAGAGTCAGCGGAATCGTATTTGAGGGTGACAATCAGCATTATGCAATGCAGATGCCATATTATCTGGTTCCTACTATCAACAGCACAGATGCAAGCTCTGAGACAGCTTCAGGCGGATATTATGTACTTGCACCATATGCACAGGGAATCAAGAAAATGGATGATATAAGAGATACTGTAACCATCAACAGCATCCTCACAACATCAGATCAGGCATATTCCAAAACAGATCTGAACAGTGAAACATTAGAGAAAGAAGACGGAGATGAAGATGGTCCGTTTGATCTGGGAGTAAGCATTACAGAAACTCTGGACAATGATAAAGAAACTCAGATCGTTTACTATTCAACCTCCAATCTGATGGAATCACAGGTAAACCAGATGGTATCCGGCGGTAACGAAAAGCTGATCATCGAATCCCTGAAGTGGATGACAGATACAGAAGACAGCGCAACAGTATCTATTCCATCCAAGAGCCTGTCTGTATCTTATCTGACACTTACAGATTATGACGCTGCATTCTGGAAGATCTGCACCATCGGTCTGATCCCTGGATTCTTCCTGGTTGTAGGATTTGTAGTCTGGATGAAGAGGAGAAAAGCTTAAATGAAGAATAAAACTGTAAAAATGATTCTTGCAGTTGTGGTTCTGGGTGTTTGCTGTGGGGCTTACGCGGGTGTAAAAACCTACGTCGCCCATCAGGAAAAAGAGGAGTCGAAGGAAGAAGCCGAAGAGAGTACAACTGTATTTACTGCATCAACAGATAATATTAAATCTCTGGATTTTATGGTTGATGATACGGAGACAACTTTTGAAAAAGACAATGACAGCTGGGTAAAAAAAGACGAAACAGATTTTCCGGTAAATCAAAGTACTCTGGACAGCGCAGCATCTGCCGTTGCATCCATAGAATCAGATAGAGTTCTGGATGATGTTGATGACCTTGCGGAATATGGTCTGGATTCTCCGTCAAATACCATTAAGATTGTAACAAAATCTGATGATGAAGACGGTGATGATACAACAACTACATTATATGTAGGAGATGAAAATTCATCCACCAGTCAGTACTATGTGAAAAAAGATGATGATGACAAAACTGTGTATCTGGTAGATTCGTCTTGTGTAGAACCGTTTACCAAAACTCTTAATGAATACGCGCAAATGGAAGATTTTCCAGCAATCTCCAGTACAGATACCATTACAAAAATCTCTGTAGATGGAGATAAATCTTATAAACTGACAAAGAATGCAGATACAAGCGTATGGTCAGTCAAAGGTGATGGTGATGAGGAAAAAGCAGATTCAGCCACAGTAAGCTCTCTGGTATCCTCATTTGGAAGTATGGCATATAACTCACTTGCGGACTATAAGTGCGAAGATAAGAGTAAATATGGTCTGGATAAACCGTATGCAACAATTACTGTAGACTATCAGGAGGAAGTTACTGATGATAGCGAAGATACCAGTGAGACTGCGGACGAAGCTACTCCATCTGCAGAAGAAACTGGTGATGATGTTGAGCAGGATTCAACTGAGGCAACAAATACAGAATCTGATGAAACAGTAAGCAAATCTACTGATGAAGAAACCGAAGAGGTAAAGGAAACATCTACAGATGCAGATAGTGAAGGTGACACTGATGAAGTAACAGATAATACAGACAGCACATCAAAAAATGAGGATTCTTCAGATGAAGAACAATCCAAGACGGTAGATAAACAGCTCACAATTTTGGTGGGAAATAAAGCAGACGACAGTAATAGATATGTTATGGTAAATGACAGCAGCGAAGTTTACACTATGTCAGAAGACACTTTGTCTGCACTTACTGATAAATCAGAGGAAGAATTCTGGGATATGACAGTAAGTTATGTATCTGTAAATAACCTTGCAAGCCTTAAGGTGAACTATCAAGGCAGTGATTATAAAGTAAATGTTTCACGTGAAACATCCATAGATGATGATGGAAATGATAAGGAAACAGTAACTTACAAACTGAATAATTCAGATTTGGATGAAACAACATTTACAACATTTTATAACAAGCTGATCAATATGGCTGCTCAGAAACGTCTCACAGATAAATACGAACCGGATGGCAGTGCGGAACTGACAGCTACATTTACAGAAGAAGACGGCGATACACTGGAAGTTGCATATTACAGTTATGATACAAACTATTATGCAGCAGTAGTAGATAATAAAGTATATCTCGTAAACAAGATGAATGTAAAAGATCTGCTTACAGCGTTTGAATCAGTTGCAGAAATAGAAGAGAACGATTCAGATGAAACTAAAACAGATGAAACAATGTCTGATGATTCGAATTCTTCCCAGGAGAGCAATACAGATTCTGAAGATGCGGAAACTGCAGACAGTACAGAAAAGTAAATAAATTTAAAATTTGAAAATTAAAAGAAGTGGCATACGGAAATCTCTGTATGCCACTTCTTTTGTCAACCTAGAGAACTATTGTAAATAATAAAATCAAAAGAAAATTTTAACCTGTTCAAGAAATGCGTCCGGTGATTCAACGTGCGGAAGATGTTTGGTTTCTTTCAATACAGAAACTTCTATAGCAGGATTAGAAGCACAATAGTCTTTTGTAATAGCTTTTCCATTCGGCTCCGCTTCACCTTCAACAATATAAATACTGTTATCCAGTGCTTTAAGTGCATGACTGATATTAATATTCATATATTTAGCTATAAGGCTGGAATATAAAAATCTGGTATAATAGCCCCCTTTATGTGCTGCCTCGTAATAAGCATCTGTCATCTGAGAATCTACATGGAATGGATTATAATACATCTTCTCAATAAACAGATTATTTACATTGTCACGGGACACAATCATATGATAAACCAGAGTTCCAAAAACAGGAATTTCCAATGCCAGCTTTAACAGACGATCTTTTTGGGTTGGCATCTGTTTTAACTGAGTAAGACTCGGCGGATTAACGAGCATGATTTTGTTAAAAAGCTCTTTTTCATTGTGACAGGCCATTGCAACAAAAGATCCGGAGAGACCGCTTGCAATCACATCTGTTTTCTGTCCAATAACTTTTCTGATAAAATCACAGATCATTTGTACATACACAAAATTAGTGTATGTAATACCAGATTTATCAGAACGTCCACAACCTAAAAGATCAATAGTGTATACGGTATGCTCAACAGTCAGTTCCTCTTCAATCTTGTTCCATTCATATCCGGAAGAACCAGGTAAGGTATCATGGATTAAAAGAATAGGTGAGCCAGCTCCTTTTTTTGTATAATAAATATTTCCAAAACGCCATTCGAAATAGTGTTCATTGGAAATGTGAAGCATCTGTTTTAATTGTGCAGCAGCAGCGACAGTTCGGTTGATAAAATGAACAGCAACAGTTGCGCCAGTCATCAGAGCAGCAAATGTAAGAAATTTGTGCTTGTTTTTACTCATTTTCAGCCTCCTTTATTAAGTATAACAAGTGTATAATCTGCTAAAATTATATATGTGTATTATACCTCTATACGTTCTGTTTTACAAGAAAATCTGCTAAAAGATATGCGAATAGGTCGAGCATAAATTATTGGCCATCACACTTTGAGTAATGCATTTCGTTGTAAAATGAACGTATGTTATTTGTATAAATTTTGGTCTTATGTTTTGGAAGTTTGGAATATACATGCAAGAAAAATTTCGTGAAATAAAAAAATTGGTTCAAGACCCGGAAAGTAGCACTTATGCAAATTTAAACCTAGTCAAGTAAGTCACTACCCACTGCTTATTGCTCTTCACAATTGAAGCAAGTAGCGAAGTGAATTGCGAATATCCACTTGACACCGGAACTGAGAAACAGTTATTCGGTGTAGAGCCACATAGCAAAGTAGGTGATTTTATCCGATTGAATAAAATTACTGATACAAATATGTCTTATAATGTATAATATAATAAAAACGTAAATATGGAACTATTCGGACTATAAAAATTAATAAGTATCAGGAACATAAAAATATACAATATTTATTACCAAAATACTGCGTTTTTTTATGTTTCACGTGAAACATTATGTGGCATGATCAAAACAAAAGTGTTATAATAAATCTGTATATGCCTATACACCATCGAAATGTGGATGTAACAGGAAAAAATAACTACAATTAAAACCTCATAAAGGAGGAATCAAGTTGGGTAGAATTATAGCAGTTGCTAATCAGAAAGGCGGAGTTGGAAAGTCAACAACTGCAATTAATCTTTCAGCATGTCTTGCAGAAAAGGGCAAAAAAGTTCTTACAATTGATATGGATCCACAGGGAAATACAACCAGTGGACTCGGCGTTGACAAAAACGGGGTAGAAAATACTTTGTATGAACTTTTACTCGGAGAGGCAGAAACGAAAGATACAATTGTAAAAGATGTTGTTGAAAATCTGGATCTGATCCCATCTAATATTAATCTTTCCGGAGCAGAGATTGAACTGGTGGGAATTGATGATAAAGAATTTATTTTAAAAGGGATTACAGATAAACTTCGACGCAGATATGATTACATAATACTGGATTGTCCACCGTCATTAAACATGCTGACAATCAATGCACTGACAGCAGCTACATCTGTTTTAGTGCCGATTCAGTGTGAATATTATGCGCTGGAGGGACTTTCACAGCTAATTCATACCATTGAGCTGGTAAAAGAAAGACTGAATAAACGTCTCAAAATGGAAGGCGTGGTATTCACAATGTATGATGCAAGAACAAATCTGTCTCTGCAGGTAGTGGAGAATGTAAAAGAGAATCTGAACCAGAATATTTACAAAACAATTATTCCGCGAAATGTAAGACTGGCAGAGGCTCCAAGTTATGGACAGCCCATAAACATTTACGATCCAAGATCATCAGGAGCTGAGAGTTACAGGCTTCTGGCAGAGGAAGTAATTAATAGGGAGGATAATTGATGGCAGGCAGGAAAAACGGTCTTGGCAGAGGATTAGATGCATTCTTTCCGGACAGAACGTCTACTGTCAAAGAATCTACCAGAAAGACAACAACTAAAACAGTTAATACCGACAAAAAAACAGGTGTAACTGAAAAAGAAGTAGCTCATACTACAGTAAAAAGAAAAACTGCAGGACAGAAGTCCGGTGCGATGATAGTAAAGATTTCCAGTGTAGAACCAAATATTAATCAGCCGCGTAAACAGTTTGATGAGGATGCACTTTTAGAATTATCTGAGTCCGTTAAACAGTACGGAATACTTCAACCACTGCTTGTATCCGATAAAAAGGACTATTACGAGATAATTGCAGGTGAAAGACGTTGGAGAGCTGCAAAACTTGCCGGACTGAAAGAAGTTCCTGTAATTGTAAAGGAGTTTTCCGAGCAGGAATTAGTGGAAATTTCTCTGATTGAAAATATTCAGCGGGAAGATCTGAATCCGGTCGAGGAAGCGAAGGCCTATAAGCGCCTGATTGATGAATTTAATCTAAAACAGGATGAAGTTGCTGATCGTGTAGGGAAGAGCAGAACTGCAGTAACAAACTCTATGAGATTATTGAAACTTACTGATAAAGTACAGCAGATGTTGATTGATGAAATGATCACTGCCGGACATGCCAGGGCAATTCTTGCAATTTCTGATAAAGAAAAGCAGGAAACAGTTGCAATGAAAGTTTTTGACGAGAAATTAAGTGTTCGTGAGACAGAATCACTGGTAAAACGTATGCTGGAACCGCCAAAAACAGAGAAAAAGAGTAAGTTTACTACAGCAGAAGATGCAATATATGAGAGCCTGGAAGAAAAGATGAAAAGTATCATGGGCACCAGAGTTCAGATTCATCGAAAGAAAAAAGATAAAGGTAAAATTGAAATTGAATATTATTCCAAGGATGAACTGGAAAGAATCATAGATCTTTTTGAATCCATTGGTTAGGAGTGACAGTAATATGAGTGGCATTTTTGAAAATCTTGGGATTGATTCCGGGATCATCATTATTATACTGCTGATTCTTACTATCTTCCTGCTGGTAAGGAATATCAGTATGAATATGCGTCTGAGCCGTCTGGAACGCAAATACAAAACATTTATGAAAGGTTCAGATGCACAGTCTCTGGAGAAAGTCTTCGTAAGAAAATTTGCGCAGATAGACAAACTCTATGAGGCGAAAGAAGAACATGACCATGATATTCTTTTTATCAAAAAGAATGTTGATAAAATGTTCAATAAATATGGTATAGAGAAGTATGATGCATTTGACGATGTTGGCGGTAAATTAAGCTTTGCGCTGGCACTGCTGGACAAAGATAATACAGGCCTTATCTTAAACGCCGTACATAGCCGTGATAATTGCTTTTTGTACATGAAAGAAATTGTAAAAGGTGAATCCTATGTTATGCTCAGTCAGGAGGAAGTCGAAGCACTTCGAAAAGCTGTTAATTTTGGACTGGATAATATCGAAGAAGAATAAGACAGTTTAAAAATGGAAAATAAGAGCATACTTAAAAAGAATCTGTTTTGCGTAATGCGCATAATATGATAAAATTTTAATATAAGGATTGTGCAAGGTGCTTTGCAGCGGAGCAATCGAGGATATCATTACATAATGAAATATAACATTTCAGGAGGAACAAGATGTTAGACATTAAATTTGTGAGAGAAAACCCGGAAGTTGTAAAACAGAATATCCGTAATAAATTTCAGGACAACAAACTTGAATTAGTAGATAAAGTTCTGGAACTTGACAAAGAAAACAGAGAGATTAAACAGGAAGTGGAAGCTCTTCGTGCAGAGAGAAATAAAATTTCCAAACAGATTGGTGCCCTGATGGGACAGGGTAAGAGAGAAGAAGCAGAAGAAGTAAAGAAACAGGTAGCTGCTTCAGGAACTCGTATTGAAGAACTTTCCGCAAGAGAAAAAGAAGTAGAAGAAGAACTTCTCAAGAACATGATGGTAATCCCGAATATCATCGATCCATCTGTGCCGATTGGTAAAGATGACAGCGAGAACGTAGAGATTGAGAAATTCGGTGAGCCGGTTGTTCCGGACTTTGAAGTTCCATATCATACAGATATTATGGAAAGCTTTGACGGAATTGATCTTGACAGTGCTAGACGTGTTGCGGGAAACGGTTTTTATTATTTAATGGGAGATATTGCAAGACTTCACTCTGCAGTTATCTCTTATGCGCGTGACTTTATGATCAACAGAGGATTTACTTACTGCGTACCGCCGTTCATGATCAGAAGCAATGTTGTAACAGGCGTTATGAGCTTTGCAGAAATGGATGCTATGATGTACAAGATTGAAGGTGAAGACTTATATCTTATCGGTACAAGTGAACATTCTATGATCGGTAAATTCATCGACCAGATCATTCCGGAGGAGGAACTTCCTAAGACCCTTACAAGTTATTCTCCATGTTTCCGTAAGGAAAAAGGAGCTCATGGACTTGAGGAGAGAGGTGTTTACCGTATTCATCAGTTTGAAAAACAGGAAATGATCGTTGTCTGCAAACCGGAAGAGAGCCCAATGTGGTTTGATAAATTATGGCAGAATACAGTTGATCTGTTCCGTTCTCTTGATATTCCGGTTCGTACACTTGAGTGTTGCTCCGGTGACCTGGCAGACCTGAAAGTAAAATCTCTTGATGTAGAAGCATGGTCTCCACGTCAGAAGAAATACTTCGAGGTAGGAAGCTGCTCCAACCTTGGTGATGCACAGGCGCGTCGTCTGAAAATCCGTGTAAACGGTAAAGATGGTAAATATCTCGCACATACATTAAACAACACTGTTGTAGCACCACCTAGAATGCTGATTGCATTCCTGGAGAACAACCTGAATGCAGATGGTTCTGTAAGCATTCCAAAAGCCCTGCAGCCATATATGGGCGGCATGACAAAGATTGAGAAAAAGCACGCTTAATGAGGAGTGAGCTTTTTCAGGGAGGTGTTCTTATGCACAGTTATCTGAGGGCAGTTGGTTTTTCTAAGATCACCAAAAGAAGCAGTATCAGGCAGATTATCACAGACGTGGTAGAAACCTATGATGAGAAAAATGTTATAGAAGATTACCCGGATGGTGTATTTGCTGAATTTTCAAAGAATTATGGATGCGATTGTGGAATCACTGTCTGCGGACAGTATGATGAGAACAATGTGTTTTATCCAGATTACTACTTTCCCTTTTTTCGTGGAACAGGCATTACAACGCAGGAGAGTGTTGTGATAGAGAAACACGCAGAAAAAGAATCCTTTGCAGGTGCCTGTGACGACCTGAGAATAGGAGTTACATTAATTTTTTATCTTCAGAATGCTGCTGAATATTTGCAGCAGCGCCAAAAAGATGGTATGTTTCCGGGAGGCCAGCCATTAACTCTTTCCGGGCTGGCCAGAGAAGGAAAAATTCTCTTTCCTGTAGAGAAAGATAAAGAGGCGGTTAAGGCTGAACGAGAGCTTACAAAAAACAGAAATCATTTGATCGCAGCTGCCCGTAACGGAGATGAAGAGGCTATGGAGAGTCTCACAATGGAGGATATGGACACATACTCCATGATTTCGCAGAGAATTGCTACGGATGATATTCTTTCTATTGTAGATTCATATTTTATGCCATATGGTATTGAATGTGACCAGTACAGCGTAATGGGTGAAATTGTTGATTTCATGACTTTTAAGAATATTATTACAGGAGAAGAAATCTGTCAGATTACCATAGACTGCAATGATATGCTGTTTGACGTATGCATTAACCGGGAAGATCTTCTGGGAGAACTTAAGATTGGCCGCCGTTTTAAAGGAATTATATGGCTTCAGGGACAACTGCATTATTAAAAAATGCTAAGTTGTTTCTGGATTGTATGTTCTGGAATTGAGTTATATACGTACCGGGTTTATAGGACAGTAGTAGATGAATTTGTGATATATGTTTCACGTGAAACATATTTGCCAAACGTGTTTGACTTTTTTGAGATATCATTTGCTGTTCATGAATTGTACGCTAACAGATTCTAATGCATGCGGAAAGAAAATTTAAGATTCCCTTGTAATTTAATACAAAATATAGTAGAATTACAGTCGTGAATCAAGTTGTCCTCGTAGCTCAGCTGGATAGAGCACTCGCCTCCTAACTTTTAGCCATGGCTTTCCAATTTGAAGGAATTTTAAAATGAAGGTCGGGTTCGAATACAGTGAGGAACGTATTTCCAGACTGAGAGAACAGGACATCGCTTAGACGATGTAAAAGAGAAAAACCAATTAAAATGTTGACCACCTGTCGGTTTGTAGCCGATAGTAGATCATAAATCACAAAATCCGAATGAATGGCCAAAAGCTTTATATTAAGCCATTTTTCGGGTGTTCGTCCCCTTAGTTTAACGGATAAAACAAGGGCCTCCTAAGCGGTGACCAGAGTTATCGCCTCGGCGTATAACAGAAAAATGAATTTGAGTTCGATTCTGTTATGTGATGTCACAATTAAGAGGACATGCGTTTTTGGAAAAGGCGATAGCTTCATACCAAAAAATTTTATCATATAAGATTGATTCAGCTGACGTAAGTCAGTTTTAAATCATAAAATCCAATGCCGTTGAAATGGCTGAAAACCTTGATTTTAAGCCAAAAATCCGGTATTAGTCCTGTTAGTTTAATGGATAGAACAAGTGCCTCCTAAGGGGGGACCTGTACTGAGAACTTTTGAAAAGTACTCAGGTGTCGATGGCAATTCGGTACTGAGAATTTTGATTAGAAAAGCCAAGTGCTGCAGAGGACGCAAATAGCATTTTCGCCGAAAAAAATATCGGCTGAAAATAGAAAAAAATCGGTTAACGAGTCCGAGGCAAAAAGGCCAGAAAAGCCTTATTTTAAGCCAAAAATCGTATGTCGGCATAGCTCAGCTGGATAGAGCATTCGCCTCCTAAGCGAAGGGTCGGAGGTTCAAATCCTCTTGTCGACGGTGGGCATCGGAATGATTAGCAGAAATTGCGAAATCATTCCGATTTGTCTTTGTAACGGTGTAAAATCACTCCGTTTTACTCTCGGAATTGCAAACGAAATAGGGATCCGGGCAATGAAATTTTCCCAACAAAAAAGTACCTATTTCCAAAACATGAAAATGAATTCTTCTAAGGAATTATGGCGACGATGCTGTTTTCGCCAGTATGGTTAGCGTTAAGTATTGTTAAAATCAGTACTTTCTTAGCAAAAATTCATTGAATGACAACTCTATATAAGTTATCGAATGACAATGCTCATTCACAGATCTGTAAATGGTCTCGTGAATGGGCATTTTTCTTTGCATTTAAATAGCCAAAAAAGGAGGGAATTCTAATGAATTGCAAAAAGAATGCGAACAGCAATCCGGGCGAAGAAGGGCAACTGTTTCATCCCGAGAGTGAGAAAGTCGTAGAAATCGGACTGGAGAGATTAAGGCCATTTAAAAATCATCCATTCAAAGTCAAAGAAGATGAGGCCATGGCACAGCTCATGGAAAGCATTGAGCGATATGGAATTATGAATCCGCTGATCGTAATGCCGACAAGAGAAGGAGTATAGAGCAGTGTTCCTATGAAGAGTTTGAATACGCTATGGCAGTGGGAGTGACAGCACCGTTCTATCTGTCAAAGCTTTTTTATGAGCATTTTGCAGATGGAGCTTGTATTATTAATATGTCATCTTCCAGGGATAGAATGAGCCAGCCACAGACAGAAAGTTACACCGCGGCGAAAGGTGGAATAGCAGCATTAACGCATGCACTTGCGGTGAGTCTTGCCGGGAAAGTCAGAGTAAATTCCATTTCTCCCGGATGGATTGAAACCGGTGACATAGTCTATGAAGGTTCGGATGCTGCCCAACAGCTTGTAGGAAGAGTAGGTAATCCAACGGACATTACAAATATGATTTTGTTCCTGTGCTCCGATAAGGCAGGATTCATTACTGGTGAGAATATTTGCATAGATGGTGGTATGACAAAACAAATGATATACCATGATGAGCATGGTTGGAAATATGAAGGATGAATCCCTGTTTTTATCAGACAATCCTAAAGTTTGATAAAACATTTGACTTTATTCATGATAAAAATGGTTTTGAGGTGATATACCATGGCTTCCTTTGATCAGAAGCTCCGTACCCTACGCCTGATGGAAATCCTTCTGGAACGTACCGATGATACGCACATGCTGAATGCATCGGAATTATGCACGATTCTGGATCAGGAATATGGCATCCGTACGGATCGAAGAACGATATATACAGAGATGGAGATCCTTGATAAATTCGGACTGGATATCCAGCAGAAGAAAGGAAAGAATCCTGGCTATTATATCGGGGCCAGAGATTTTGAATTGCCGGAGTTAAAACTCTTGGTAGATGCTGTGCAGTCCTCCAAGTTTATTACGGAGAAAAAATCCAAGGAACTGATAACGAAATTAGAGAAGCTCTGCTGCAGGACGGATGCTGCAATGCTTTCCAAATATGTTTTCATTGTAAACCGTCCGAAGACAGAGAATGAAACTGTTTATTACAATGTGGACTACATTCATACTGCAATTTACGAGAATAAGGAAATTAAGTTCCATTATGCAGAGTGGACTGTTAAGAAAGAACTGAAACTGAAAAAAGACGGTGCATTCTATGTTGTCAGCCCATGGGCACTGACCTGGGATGATGAAAATTATTATCTGGTGGCATATGATGCAGCGGCTGGAATCATCAAGCATTACCGTGTTGATAAGATGCAGAATACTGAGATTCTGGAAACAGATCGTAAGGGTGAAGAGTCCTTCAAGAACTTCGACTTGGCTGCATTTGCTAAGAAGACCTTTGGAATGTACGGCGGTGTAGATGCGGAAGTAACACTGGAATGCAGGAATGAACTGGCCGGCGTTGTAATTGATCGCTTTGGACATGACGTATGGCTGATCCCGCAGGGAGAAGATCATTTCAAAACCAGAGTACTGGTATCAGTAAGTCCGCAGTTCTTCGGATGGGTAACCGGTATCGGATCCGGAATGAAGATTACTGGTCCGGAAAATGTGAAGCAGCAGTATAAAGAGTATATGCTGGATGTGCTTCAGAACTATTAGGATAATTTAGCTGTCGGGATTTTTGCACATTGCTTTATGCTACATTTTAGGAGCAGACGGGGAGTCTCTAAAATATAGCGGGATGGTGATGTGGTGTGATGGAGTTCCAGACGAATTTAAAAAAGCTACGTACCGAGGAGGGACTAACACAGGATCAGCTGGCCTTGCTGGTGGAAACCAGTACGGATACGATTGGAAGAATTGAGCGAAAGCAGAAGATAGCATCTTATGAGGTGCTGTTTCGTATCGCCAGATATTTCGATAAGCCTGTGGAAGATGTGTTCTGGTATGAGTGAGAGAACAAAAAGAGAAGGCTGATGCTGTCATGGATGTGATTTCCGTTGATGGCATCAGCCTTGATTTTATTTCACGACCTTTCCGAAGGTTCGAAGCTCCATTTCAGGTTTGATCTGGATAGGAGCATATTTTTTGTTGAGAGATATCAGTTGAACATTATCTTTGTTCTTCTGATATTTTTTAATATAAGCGTCACCGTTCAGATAGAAGATTCCGATATCGCCATTTTCCAGCTGGTCCTGTTGATGAACCCATACGATCTGTTTATTCACATAGACCGGTTCCATACTGTCGCCGGAAACACGGATGCCGAAGTCTGCGGTTGCAGGGACATCATCACCGACTTCAAATTCTTCATACTGATCAGAGTCAAGAAAGAGGCCGGTACCGGCAGAAGCAGGTTCTGTAAATACTTTAAGCGTTCTGTTTGTGATGTAGACAGGTTCTTCCCGGACATACATTCCGCTTTTGATCAGCAGATTCATATATTCAATCGTTTTTCTCTTGCCTTCTTCATTGAGCTGGGCGAAGAGGTTTTCTTCGATAGCAATGCCGAAAGTATCATTAATATTATCGATTCCAAGAATCTCGCAGAGGGCAAAAAACTGAATGACATTTGGCGAATTCACATTCTTTTCCCATTTACTGATGGACCCGGATTTTACTTCCAGCCCTTTCTTATTCAAAAGATCAGCAAGCTGCAGCTGATTCAGATGTTTTTCTTTTCTCTTGGCAGCAAGTGTCATACCAAAATCTCTATACAAACCAGTCACCTCCCAAGGTATTGAATTCCTATATAGACTATAACGCAATTATTTCCCAAAAGCAAGCAAAAATAGATTATAAATCGAAATATTGCACATGTGCGTCTTTACTTCGAGTATAAATCGCTATATACTACCAATATAGAGAGACAAACAAATGTTCGAGAAGAAAGGAGGCAACTCATGGATCGTGTGATTATCCATTCCGATGCAAATTGCTTTTATGCCAGTGTTGAAATGCTGTATCATCCGGAATTTGCCGGCAAGCCACTGGCTGTTGGCGGAGATCCGGAAGCCAGACATGGTATCGTGCTTACGGCAAATTATATCGCGAAGAAGCATGGTGTAAAAACTGGTATGGCTTTATGGCAGGCCAGGCAGGCATGTCCTGATGTGATCTTTGTGCCTCCTAGAATGGATTTGTATCTGAAGTTCTCTTCGATGCTTCGGGAAATCTACGGCGAGTATACGGATAAGATTGAACCGTATGGCTGTGATGAAGCATGGCTGGATGTTTCCGACAGTAGTTCCTTGAAGGGTGATGGCCGTAAGATCGCAGATGAGATCAGTGCCAGAGTCAAAAAGGAACTTGGCATTACGGTCAGCGAGGGCATTTCCTGGAATAAGATTTATGCAAAGCTTGGCAGTGACTACAAGAAGCCGGATGCGATTACCGAATTCAATCGGGAGAATTATAAGAGTCTGATCTGGAAGCTGCCTGCATCGGATCTTCTCTATGTCGGAAGATCTACCAACAGGACTTTGTCGAAGTATGGTATTCATACCATCGGTGATCTGGCTTGTACGGATCCGGATTTTCTCCTTAAAACACTTGGCAAGATGGGGCTTGTGATCCATTCCTTTGCAAATGGATGGGATGAGTCACCGGTAGCTACAGAGGGCTATTCGGCTCCAATTAAGTCCATTGGAAACAGCACGACTACGCCTCGTGATCTGGAAAATGATCTGGATGTTCAGATTATCTTTATGGCATTGGCAGAGAGTGTATCGGCCAGACTCAGGAAGCATGGATTTAAATGTAACACTGTAGCAATCTCCATCCGGGATAATAGTCTCTATCATTTTTCCAGGCAGATGCATCTGCGAGAGCCGACGGATATCACAGATGAGATTATGAATGCTGCCATGGAATTGTTTCGAAACAATTATGACTGGTCCCATCCGATACGAAGTCTTGGTGTCAGAGGCGCAGACCTGGTTACGGCAGACATTCCGGTGCAGATGAGTTTGTTCATGAATGAAGAGAAGCGGGCCAAACAGGAGAAGATGGATAAAGCTGTAGATGAGATCCGGCGACGGTTTGGATATTTCAGTATACAGCGGGCATTTATGTATCAAGACAAGATATTATCAAAGCTGGATGCACAGGGATCCCACACCGTTCATCCGGTAGGTTACTTTGCACGTTAGCTTTGAGCCATGGCTCAAGGATGGAGGTTATGAATGGAATCAAGCAAGGTTTATGTAGAAGTTGTTGCCAGATTCGATAAGGACGGAGTCATGATGCCGATGGCTTTTGTCTGGGAAGACGGCAGGAAATATGAAATTGACAAGGTGAAATCTAAAGAAAGATGCGCCAGTCGTAAAGCGGGTGGAACAGGCATCATGTATACGGTAGTGGTAGCCGGTAAAGAATGCCACTTATATTTTGAATTTGATAAATGGTTTATGGAGCGTAAATTTGCGTGATTTAAAAAAGTATATCTGCAGGGAAGCTGACCCTTTCCCTTTTGCGACCCGCAGATTGACATAAGGTACGTTTGCATATGAGTCAGCACAGGACGCATCCCACTTTGGTCCTGAATATGCCGGTGCCTGCAACGAAGCTTTATAGTGCTTCCCATTCAAAATCAGGGGGAAGTAGGAGTAGGACCGATAGTATCGGTTCAAAACGATGAAGGAGATTTTGATAGATGACAGAAAGAGACTATGCAATTAAGTCTTTCAAAGAGATTACATTGAATGCAAAGAGACATACCGAACAGCGTATGGATCTCTATTATGAAAAGATAAAAACACTGATGAGTGATTACCAGGATTTGATTCTGGAGAATCAGATGGTTTTAGAAGAACTGGAGCAGGAATGTCAGGACAAGATCAATGAAAATATGGCATATGCTCTTCAGTATATGGATGTTTATGATTATCGTATGCACATTGGACATCTGAAAAAGGAAATGAATAACGTGATCCTGATCTATGGATTATGTGATATGGTTCATCGCGCTATGACACTGGTGAAGTATTTTACTCCAAATTTCGGAGAAGAGTATTATGATGTGCTTTACGGATGTTACTGCAGAAGCAGAAAGGCTGCGGATGTTGATATCATGATCGAGCTTGGCATGAGCAGAGCGACATTTTACAGAAAGAAGAAGGCAGCACTGAGATATCTGGGCTACTATTTTTTTGAAATCGTGGTGCCGCAATCGGCGAGCAAGAGATATAAACCTTCGTTTCCGGTGGAAGAGGAGTAATAAGGATTATGGCAAAGAAACCATCAGAAAAAAGCAGAGAATTGTATCAATATTTAAAGATACATTTCTCCGAAGAATTTGCAACAGCGATCACAAAATATCTGAGTACCGACTTTACGGCAGAGTGTATGCTTCGGTATATTAGAAATACGGGGAAGTGCAGCATGGAGATGATTGTCGATGAGATGCTGGCTATTTTGAATGATCGTGATGCATATGTTCAGAAACAGATTGAAAAGAACAGGAGAATTGATTTGGACGATTTATTTATCAGAGGTTTTGATATTCGATGGAATGAGGAATTACAGGATTCCTATGTGTATCAGATTCCGGCGATTGCGAATATTGACCATTTTGAATTTAAGAGTAATATTACATTTTTCGTAGGAGAGAACGGATCCGGTAAATCCACATTGCTGGAGGCGTTTGCTGTAGCATGTGGTCTGAACCCGGAAGGTGGTACAGCCAATTATAGATTCAGTACTTATGATGACTATTCGGATCTGGCTTCAGCAATCAAACTTCGAAAAGGTGTCTCTAAACCCAAATGGAGGTATTTCCTTCGGGCAGAGAGTTTCTATAATGTCGCATCTGCTTTGATGACAAAGTATAACGATGATGGTAAGATGCAGGATCTTCACGCCAGATCTCATGGGGAAAGCTTTCTGGATTTTATCCAGAGAGCAGATCAGCCGGGACTCTATATCATGGATGAGCCTGAGGCTGCTCTTTCTCCTCAGAGACAGCTGACATTATTAATCCATCTTGTGAAGATGGCCCAAAAGGGTGCACAGTTTGTAATCGTAACACATTCGCCGATCTTGCTTGCTATCCCGGATGCGGATATTTTTTCTTTTGATGAAGGTAGCATCCGGCAGATTCGGTATGAGGATACGGAAAGCTATCAGATTACAAAGATGTTCCTGGATAACAGGGAATATATGCTGAAGAAATTACTTGCGGAGGATGATGACGAGTAAGGGATGGCTATTATACTACGTGTAGAATGACAACCGTAATAGAAGTTGATAAGATTACAGTATTTCAATTATTGTGAAATACTGTACGGGTTTAGGAGGGATCAGATGCTTAAGAAAAGAAGAAAAAAGGCCCTCGAGGAAGGACACACAAATAATATATGGAACAGGCACGATTTCGTAATGTGCGGTTTGGGAGAAAAAAGCAGAACGCTGGCAATTGTTAAGCATATTAGAAAGTGCATGAAGTGGAGTAAGCAGAGAATTGTCAGAGGATATGCGGATTCGGATATTTGGAATATGTATGGATATCTGCAGGTATTACTGCCGGACATGCTGGAATACCTGAAAAATCATCGTTGCGGTTCTCCGGGATATTTTGGAGAGAATTATACAAACGAGGATGGGATTCTTGTAAACGATACTTGCCATGAGGTCTGGGATAAGATATTGGACCGTATGATTTTTCTTTGGAGAGAAACAGACGAAGAAACATGCTCTAAAAAGAATTCATACGAAGAGGAATATATGAAAGCTCTCGATGAATTCAGAGATAAATATGGACTACTTGGGAAAAAACTTCAGACTCCGGAAGAACTGGAAGCCAACCGAAAACGAGGCGGCGGTGGAACTGTCCACTTTATGAGTGAACTACCCGAATACAAAGAAATAGCGGAAAAATACATGGATGAAGAAAAGAAGTTAGAACAGTACAGAATCGACTGTAAAGACGAAGTTATGGATCTGATGAAAGAACACTTCTTTGCCTTGTGGGACTAAAATTACTGAAGGAGCAAATGCCGATGATTTTTATAACCGGTGACTGCCACGGAAATTTTGAACGGTTCAATCCGAGCATTTTCCCTGAGCAGAAAGAGATGACAAAAGAAGATTACGTGATTATCTGTGGCGACTTCGGCGGTGTGTGGCACAAGGATGAAGAAAGTCCGGAAGAAACAATGGTTCTGGACTGGCTGGATTCCAGGCCGTTTACCACATTGTTTGTGTGTGGTAATCATGAGAACTTTGATCGCTTATACCAATATCCGGTAGAGGACTGGCACGGCGGAAAAGTGCATAAAATCAGAGCCTCTGTTCTCCATCTCATGAGAGGGCAGGTATTTAAGATTGAAGAAAAGAAGATATTCAGCTTCGGAGGGGCCAGCAGCCATGATATACAGGGCGGAGTGTTGGAACCGGATGATCCGGAGTTTGAAAAAAAGTATGGGAAACCTATAAGACCATGTCAGAAGCAAAGAAGCGCAAGAAGGAAATCGAGTATCGTGCAGATATCGGACAAATGATCGTGCCTCATTGTAAGACAGTGAAGGAGCTGCTGGAGGAGTATATTAATTTGTATGGGAAAGAGGCCTGGGCTCTGTCCACATATTCTTCTAACGTGAGTATGATCAATAACTATATCATCCCGATTATTGGCGGAGATAAGCTGGAGAATATCAATACCAGATTTATTGAAAAATATTACCAGAGACTTCTCCGAACTCCGGCGGTGATCAATCCGGCAACCGGCAAGCGTCAGTCAGAGTATGTAACTCCGGCAACGATCCGGGATATTCACAAACTTCTTCGTAATTGTTTTCAACAGGCAGTAAAATGGGAGCTGATGGCAAAGAATCCGGTGATCTATGCAACAGTTCCAAAGTATAAGAGCGCAAAACGTGAAATCTGGACGGCAGAGACTTTGATGCATGCACTGGAAGTCTGTGAGGATGATCGCCTGAAGCTGGCCCTTAATCTGGCATTTTCCTGTTCTCTTCGTATGGGAGAAATGCTTGGGCTTACCTGGGACTGTGTGGATATATCGGAAGAAGCCATTGCGGAGAGCCGGGCTTTTATTTATGTCGATAAGGAAGTTCAGCGAGTAGACAAAGCAGCCATTCAGGAACTTCGAGGAAAAGATGTGATTCTGGTATTTCCGGAGGAGAGCAAGAAAAACAAGACCGTTCGTGTGTTGAAATTGCCAAAGACAGAGAGCAGTATCCGTAAAGTATTCCTTCCAAAATCTGTGGCAGAGATGCTGGTGGAATGGAAGAAGGGACAGGATAAGATCAAGGAAACTCTGGGAGATGAATACATGGATTATAATCTGGTGATGGCGACACCTTTTGGGCTCCCGATTGGAACTTCTTCTATTCGTAAGGCTTTAAATGACCTGATTAAGGAACACGATCTTCCACCGGTAGTATTCCATAGCCTTCGTCATACCAGTGTTACCTATAAACTTAAGTTGAATGGCGGTGACATCAAGGCGGTACAGGGAGATTCCGGTCATTCCCAGATCAATATGGTCACCGATGTGTATTCGCATATCATTGATGATGATCGCAGAAAAAATGCGGAACTCTTTGAGCGGGCCTTTTACGAGAAGAAGAATCTGGATCCGAGCATGCATGCCAATGTGGCCGGAAAGACAGTAGAACTTCCGACAAATGTGGATGCGGAGCTCCTGGCGAAGGTCCTTTCCAATCCGGAGATGGCAGCACTTTTATCTACTTTGGCCAAGTCACTGGAGAGTAAATAAAGGGAAAAGCACTCTCTTTTCATTTGCGTCGAAATGGTAGCCAAGATGGCGACCAATAAATATGAGTCTCTTCGGAGGCTCTTTTTGTTATACCCATTATACCCGCCTGTATTAAAAATAAGTGGGTATAATGGGTATAACGAATGCAAGGAACCGGACATTCACTCAGAAACGCAGAGGGAGAATAGCGGAAATTTAACGGAAATACATTGCTGAAGTTTCCGATATATGTTATGATATTTCCGAAAGGGGCGATGATATGACCGATATTAGATATATTTCAACAAAAGAAGCCGCCGGGATCATGGGCTTATCAACTAGAAGAGTAGTTGGATTATGCAATGCGGGAAAACTGGAAGGTGCTTTAAGAAAAGGTCGCAATTGGATGGTTCCGGAAGAGACGGTATATGCATACCTGGGTACCGCAAAGCCTAAAGAAGAAAATGGAGAGATCCTTTCTTGCGCAGTCGGTAATACATCTTACATGGATGTAGTAAAGAATAGCTATTATGTAGATAAAACGCTTCTGATTCGTGATTTGATTGACGATCAGGTTCCGGTCATTTTGTTTACCAGACCACGAAGATTCGGCAAAACACTTGCTCTTGATATGCTTAAAACGTTTTTTGAAAAAACGAAAGAGGATACATCTATTTATTTTAAAGATAAACAGATTTGGTCATGCGGTGAAAAATATCAGAAGATGCAAGGGGCATTTCCGGTGATTTCCATCACTTTCAAAGATGCAAAGTTTTCGGATTGGGCCAGTACTTATGCGGCAATTAAAAATGTGATCCGTGATGAATTTATGCGGCACAATGAGCTTTTTACAAGCGACAGACTTAATCCGGTGGAACAGGATTATTTGTCCAGAATGCAGACGGATGAGCTGAGTGATGTGGAATATACCAGATCACTCCTGAATCTGGGACGCATGCTGGAAAAACATCATCAGTCTAAGGTAGTCATTCTCATTGACGAGTATGACACTCCAATCCAACAGGGACATTCCAGAAGTTTCTATAATGAAGTGATTACATTTATGCGTAATTTTATGTCCGGTGGTCTTAAGGATAACCCTTCTCTTGCTTTTGGCGTTCTTACCGGTATCCTGCGTGTGTCAAAGGAGAACCTGTTTAGTGGACTTAATAATCCAATCGTAAATTCTGTACTTGATGAGAAATACAGCAAATACTTTGGATTTACCGTGGATGAAGTGAATACCATGGCAGCATACTACGGACAGGAGGCAAAATTGGAAGAACTTCGTGAGTGGTACGATGGATATCGTTTTGGAAGTACAGAAATCTATAATCCTTGGTCTGTTGCCAATTATTTCTATAATAACTGTCAGGCGAAACCATATTGGACCAATACCAGTGATAATGAGATCATTCGGGAGATCATGATATCTCTTACACCGGATATTGCAGAAAACCTTTTTGCACTGTTGCAGGGGCAGACCGTTCAGGCATCGTTAAATATGGATGTCATCTATCCGAGGATAACGGATGGAACAGATACCATCTTCAGTTTCTTATTACTTGCAGGATATTTAAAACCGGTAAGTGATGCGGTTGAAACAGAATTTGGGACATTTATGGAACTGGCGTTACCGAATAAGGAGATTCGCAGAGTTTACAATACAGAGATTTTATCCTGGCTCAGGGGGACAGTGGATGGCAATGTCATGGCAGGACTTGAAAAAGCACTGTATCTGAATGATGGGAAGAAACTTCAGGAATTCCTCCGGAAATATATGATTACCTGCATTAGTTGTTTTGATGGAGCAGCAGAAGGCTTTTACCATGGCATGATGCTTGGACTGGCAGCAGGCATGTCCTCAAGATATTACATCAGATCAAACAGGGAATCCGGAGAGGGAAGATTCGATCTTGTGTTGGAGCCTAAGGTGCATTCTTTGCCAGGTATTATCATGGAATTCAAAGCGACAAAGAATGATGCTGGTTTATCTGCATCCGCCGACGAGGCTCTGAAACAGATTGAGGATAAGCACTATGATACAGATATGAAGGACCGTGGAATCAAGGAAATCGTAAAATATGGCATCGCCTTTGCAGGTAAAAATGTAGAGATTGCAAATGGCTGAAAAGATAAGCCCACCCCTTCGCCAACTCGCCCAGACTTGCAGTTTTCTTTGCATAAAACCATGCTCTGGCTAATGGTAGCCAAGTTGGCGACCATTAAAAATCGAAACTCTTTTATGTACATTGTTGCATGATATGGTAAGGCATGATATATGTCATAGTGACGAGGAAAATGAATCAAGCTTGCTTGAATTCATTTGACGACCGCTGATCATCCGTAAAACGTGTTTTACGGATGTACCTTAGCAATACCAGGTGAAGCTGCCGGGACGGGGGATAGTTTTGACCACCGGAGCAGTCATTCTGAGAGCTGGCTGATGAAGCCCCACGAAATAGCAAAGCGGCGAAGCCGGTGACGAATAAGAACTCCATTGCCCAAATCAGGGGTACACAATGCGTGTATTTTGGGGTATAATATAAGTGTAGAGATCATAAAAACAGGTCAATAATTTAATAGAGTTATCAATTCCGAGAAAGTACGGAATCGGTAGCCGATAAATCTATTGACGTCGTTATAAGCACTCAATTTTTACTGTTTGGCAATTCGGTACTGAGAACTAAATTAGCTCATGCCAACATTTTGCAAACAAAACAGGCCAAAACGGGGCTGATCCGGGACCATATAAGAACTGACAATCAGGTACCCACGATAGCTAAAATACCCCGTAAATCAAGGCTTTTCAAGAACTTCATAAGACAGCGATAAACCAGGAGCAAGGTACCGAGTGCCTTGCTCCTAAGCGAGGGGTCGGAGGTTCAAATCCTCTCGGGGACGCCAGGAAATATTGCTGTAAATCTTTTAGAAATAAAGGATTTACAGCTTTTTTGATACATAATATGCAGAAAAATAAAAAGATCTATTTGACTCAGTGACTGGGAACAAATAGATCTTTTTGCAGTACATACATAAGATGATATCATGTTAGGACAAAAATGCATTTTGATCCTAATGTCATAAGATATAAGAATATGAATAAGCACTATAATAATATTGTGTGGAAATAAAAATACATATATAAATTGGGCAAATCAATCAAGTTCTCCTGCTTTAACCAAATCAAGTAAGTCCCCTGCTTCAATTGCGAAAAGCAATAAGCAAGTAGCGAAGCGTATTGCGAATATCCGCTTGACTTATAAAAAAGTGAGCAGAGAGAACTTGTGTAAGTAAGAATGAACTTATTTGATATCGTCTTCGGTTATGGATTTAACATTCGGGGTTCTTCCATCTGCAGAAGTTTCAATAGTTAATTCTCCGGATTTCAGAAGTTCTACAGCTTTTTCGTGAGCTTCTTCGTTCCAGTTGTTTCCGGTGATCTTCCAGTTATTGTCTGTTTCAGGGCTGATAGTTCCGCCTTTTACTTCAGATATATACTGTCCGATCAGTTCGCGGACACCGCCGATATCACCTTTCACATCCATTTCCAGAAGTACCGGAAGTTCATCACCTTCCTGGAATACTTCACCTACAGTGAGAAGCTGAGAGTTTGCGCGATAGTTGTTAACTGCGATTGTAAAGGTATCATCATCTTCTACAGATGTACCATCAGGCCATGTCAGATTTTCAATACGGTTTCCAACTTCATTGGCAATATTAATCTCATAATTTACACCCTGGAACATATCGTAGTTGTATGCACGCATATCTTCACTAAAGGAAATTGTGAGATCACCTGGTTTATAAGTGTTATAGTAGGATACAGTCCATTCCATATATTTCTTTAACTGCGCGCCGGTCATCTGAATTTTGTACAAGGTATTATTGTATTTGTATACCTGAGCGGTATCACATTTGCGAATATCTCCTTCATAAAGGTTTGCATCCATAATAAATAATGCAGCGGCGGATACATCTGCATCTGTATAATACAGCTGCACTTCCTGGATAAGATCCATTAATGCAGTATCCTGAATCTGAGCGGTTGGGATTTCTGCAATTTCATTTTCAGGAGCCAGGCTGCCGCCTTCAAGTTTACCAATTACAATAGAAGCGTCTTCTTTAGCCTTTTCGTCATAAGGAGCCAGAAGTTCATCCAGTTCTTTGTCGGAATCATATTCTCCGATTGCATGGCTTACTGATGTGCGATTTACAACATCCCATCCATTGTCTGATTTTTCAAGTTCCAGATGAATTTCTGCCAGTGTGGTAGCACCACTCTTATTTTCAATTATATAGACACCGTTAATTTCTTCACCTTCGATAAGCTGGTGACCATGTGCGGCAACAATCAAATCGAGTTCCGGACACGCGTTTGCCAGATCTCTTACACCAGAGTCTTTTGCTTCATATTCATTTTCAATATCCATATGAACAACTGCGATCATAACATCTACCTGATCCTGAATTTCATCAATTGCTGCACGAATCTCTTCAACAGGATCTGTTACTGTACAATCCTTCAGGTTTACGGAATCCCACCTGGTAATATTCGGTGTAACCATGCCGATAATACCAACTTTTACTCCATTTTTTTCAATAATTATATAATCATCTGCAATTGCTTCACCGTCTTCGTCATAAACATTTCCAACCAGAGGTTTGGATTCCTGCTGAGCCATAATCTTTTTCAGGACATCCATACCATAATTGTATTCATGATTTCCTGTAACACACACATCATATCCGATTTCATTCTGAGAAAGGATCATAGGATGGATATCTTCGTCCAGGAAAAGTTCAGCAGAGTTACCCTGAATGGTATCACCTGCGTCAACAAGAATTGTATTCTCATTACGAAGAGAATCAATTGCAGTAGACATCTGGACCATACTTCCTGAAGTGTCTTCTGCATTTACGGCATAATCCCAGGTTGTAAATTTTCCGTGGGTATCACTGCTGGCAAGAATCTGAAGATCCATAGTTTCAGATTCACTGGCGTTTTCCTCTGTGGCATAAACAGCTGTTACTGTACCGAAACTGTTTACAGCTAATGCTGACATAAGAAGCATTGCTAAAATTTTTTGTCTCTGTTTCATAAATTCCTCCCGATTTTGAAGCATAATAATTTTCTTTTTTCGACGTCGTGCTATGTTTATATCATTATTTTGCTTAATAAAAAAGGGACTCGAGTCCTGTTTTATATTTGGGACATATGTCATTATCAGTGCATCAAACACGACAAAAATTGTGCAAAAGGAGAAAAAGAAATCATGAAAAAAAGAGTAGTAGCAGCGGTACTTGCAGGTTTAATGGCATTTTCACTTACAGCATGTGGAAGCAGTTCCGATAGCAAGACAGAAACAAACACAGAAAGCAAAACAGAAGAAACAGCAGACAACGATGCAGATGAAAGCCGCGAAGAAGAGACAGGTGACGCATCTGATATGAAAGTAGCGATGGTTACAGACTCCGGTGACATCACAGATCAGAGCTTCAACCAGACAACCTATGAAACATGTAAAGCATGGGGAAACGAAAACAACGTAGAATTTAACTACTATAAACCGGAAAGCGATTCCGATGAAGCAAGAAGCGCAAGCGTAGATCAGGCAGCAGCAGACGGAGCGAATGTAATCGTACTTCCTGGATATATGTTCGCATCTGCAGTAGTAGAACAGTCTGAGATGTATCCGGATATTAAATTCGTAGCAATTGACGTAAGCGCAGGCGATATCTGCGAAAAAGGTGTTGGTGAAGGATACAGCTACAATCCTGATGAATATGATGTGACAGAGTACTATAATACGGACAATGTTTATTGCTGTACATACCAGGAAGAACTTTCCGGATATATGGCAGGATATGCAGCAGTAAAACTTGGATATCATCACCTCGGATTCCTTGGCGGAATGTCTGTACCGGCAGTTACACGTTTCGGATATGGATATGTTCAGGGCGCGGACGAAGCTGCAAAAGAACTTGATATCGTAGATGACGTAGCAGTTGAGTATGTATGTGGGGGACAGTTCTACGGTGATGCAGATATCACAGCATACATGGATACATGGTATGGAAGCAAAGATGTAGAAGCTGTATTCGCATGCGGCGGCGGTATTTATACATCAGCAGCAGAGGCAGCTACCAAGACAGGCGGTAAAGTAATCGGTGTTGACTCCGACCAGTCTGGAATCATCGGTGAAGACTTAACTATTACATCTGCAATGAAAGGTCTTGCTCCGACAATTAATGACGTTCTCGATGCGATCAAAGCAGACAACTGGAAAGATTATGCAGGAAAGATTGATAACCTGGGTCTTGTATCAGAGAATCCTGAAGACAATTTCGTTCAGCTTCCTGTAGAAACAACACAGTGGTCAGATGATTTTACAGAAGATGATTACAAAGACCTTGTAAAGAGAATGTATGACGGAGAACTTACAGTAAGCGGTGATATTACAGCATTACCGGAAACTGAGATCAAAGTAGAAGACTACGGTAGCATTAAATAATTAAGATTTCATGCAGACAGATAATGGCCTGAGAAAGGGGAGTGAGCATGCAGACGCTCAGTACTCCCTTTTCTTTAACGCCAATATCGGCAAGATCAGCGCTTTTTGCTGTTATTCTGCAATATTTCCGGCAAAGAGTTGCTTCAGAAATGGTGCAGAATAACAGCAAGAATAAAACCGTAATGACGGTTTACTCCGCTGCCGATAATAAACACTTTGCATGATATAAAAAAGGAGAAAGAAAAATGAGTGAATATGCAATTGAAATGTTGGGAATCACCAAACGATTCCCAGGAATCATAGCAAATGACAATATAACACTTCAATTAAAAAAAGGTGAGATCCATGCACTCCTGGGAGAGAATGGAGCAGGAAAATCAACACTGATGAGTGTTCTCTTCGGATTATACCAGCCGGAAGAGGGAGAAATCCGCAAAGATGGCAAAAAAGTAGAAATCAATAATCCAAACGATGCCAATGACCTTGGAATCGGAATGGTACATCAGCATTTCAAACTTGTAGAATGTTTCAGCATCCTTGACAATATCATTCTCGGTGTAGAGACAACAAAAGGCGGTTTCCTCCAGAAAGACAGTGCAAGGAAGAAAGTTATGGAATTGTCCGAGAAATACGGACTTGCTGTGGATCCGGATGCTATTATCGAAGATACTACTGTAGGTATGCAGCAGAGAACAGAAATCCTGAAAATGCTTTACCGCGATAACGAAATCCTGATTTTCGATGAACCGACTGCAGTTCTTACTCCTCAGGAGATCCAGGAACTGATGCAGATCATGCAGAACCTTGCAGCAGAGGGAAAAAGTATTCTGTTCATCACACATAAACTTGCAGAGATCATGCAGGTGGCAGACAGATGCAGTGTTCTCAGAAAAGGTAAATACATTGGAACTGTAGATATTAAAGACACCACACCGGAAAAACTCTCCGCCATGATGGTAGGACGAGACGTCAACTTTATTGTGGACAAAGAACCTGCAAAACCAGGAGATGTAGTCCTTGATATCCAGAATATGTCTGTTGCATCCAAACGTCACAAAAACAACGCTGTAAACAACGTTTCCATGCAGGTACACAGAGGTGAGATCGTATGTATCGCTGGAATCGATGGAAACGGTCAGACAGAATTTGTCTACGGGCTCTCAGGACTGGAACCATTAACCGGAGGAAAAATCGTTATGAACGGTCAGGACATTACAGAAATGCCAATCCGTAAACGATTGACATCAGGTATGAGCCATATTCCGGAAGACCGCCACAAACATGGTCTGGTACTGGATTACTCCCTGGAAGATAACATTGTTCTTCAGAGATATTTTGAACCACAGTTTACCAACAAATTTGGTTTCCTGAAACGAAAGGAGATCAGAAAATATGCAAACAGACTGATCGAAGAATATGATATCCGTTCCGGTCAGGGACCAATCACAAAGACAAGAGCTATGTCCGGAGGAAACCAGCAGAAAGCCATTATTGCACGTGAAATAGACAAAAATCCTGAGCTTTTGATTGCAGTACAGCCGACCCGAGGTCTGGATGTAGGTGCTATCGAAAATGTACATAAACAGCTTGTACAGGCCAGAGATGCCGGAAAAGGTGTACTTCTGGTAAGCCTGGAGCTGGATGAAGTAATGAATGTATCAGACAGGATCCTTGTTATGTATGAAGGTGAAATTGTAGGAGAATTTGATCCGAAGAAAGTAACTGTAGAAGAACTGGGGCTTTATATGGCTGGTTCTAAAAGAAAGGAGACAAAGGGCAATGAATAAAGAAACAAAGAAAAAAGAAAGCATTCTCAGAAATAATGCAGTCCAGACCATCCTTGCGTCTCTGCTCTGCATTATCGTGGGACTTCTGATCGGATATGTGGTACTACTGATCATCAATCCGAAAGGAGCATCAGGAGCTATCGTATCAATCTTAAAGAACTATCTGTATTATCCTAGTTCAGTGGCAGTTATGAAATACTGTGGAACAACACTGGTAAAAGCGTCAGCGCTTTTATTATGTTCTTTATCCGTTTTATTTGCATACAAAGTAGGTCTCTTTAACATCGGAGCGGCCGGACAGTATGTAATCGGAGCAGGCGCAGCTTTATATTTTGCATTAAAATTCGGAATGCCATGGTATGTATGTCTGATCGCAGCAGTTGTACTGGCAGCATTAGTAGGCGGACTTTCCGGATTCCTGAAAGCATATTTTAACGTAAACGAGGTTATTTCATGTATCATGCTCAACTGGATTTCTCTGTATGGAGTAAATATGCTGCTTTCACAGGTAAAAGCAGAGTCCACACCATATACCATTGATCTTTCAAGTGGAAATAAAAGCGCACTCATGCCAAATGCCGGTCTTGATCAGCTTTTTTCAGGAAACAAATTTGTTACTATTGGATTACCAATTGCTGTGATCATGGCAGTAGTTGTATGGGTTGTCCTTGAGAAAACAAAATTTGGTTTCGAGTTAAAAGCAACTGGCATGAACAAAAATGCTGCAAAATACTGCGGTATGAAAGAGAAGAGAAATACTATCGTAACAATGATGATCGCCGGAGGCCTGTCTGGTCTTGGCGCTGCGTTTTTTTACTTAAGTGGTATTGAAACCTGGATGGTACAGCAGACAACTGTTCCGGGAATGGGATTTAATGGAATTGCAGCAGCATTCCTTGGCGGTCTGAACCCGATTGGCACGATCTTTTCTTCTTATTTTATTCAGCACATTACAAGTGGTGGAAGCTATGTAGACAAAACAATGTATTGTACACAGATCTCTGATCTGATCTCAGCATTTATCATTTACCTTTGCGGATTTGTATTCTTCTTCAAACTCTGGCTTAACCGTTATCTGGACAAAAGAGATGAGAAGAAAGCTGCAAAACAGGTGAAAGGAGGAGAAAAATAATGGTTTTATTACTCCAGTATACATTAATATTTGCATCTGTTCTGATTCTGGTAGCGCTTGGCGGATGTTTCTCTGAACACAGTGGCGTTGTAAACATTGGTCTTGAGGGAATCATGGTTATGGGAGCTCTTGGAGGAGCTCTGATGATGAAATATCTTCCGTCAACTATGGCGGCACCGTTGGTGATCCTGCTGGTAATTCTCGGCAGTGTGATCGTAGGAATGGTATTTTCTCTTTTTCTTGGTGTTGCGGCAATTCATTTTAACGCAGACCAGACACTTGTAGGTACAGCACTGAATCTGCTTGGACCTGCAGCAGCAGTAGTAATTGTAAGAGCCATCAATATGTCAGAAAGTATTGATAATGTTTCCTCTACGGTTGCGTACAAAGAAGCAAAAAAAGCGTTTCTTGTAAACATTGGGAAGTTTGAATTCAGCTGGTTTATGCTTTTGGCATTGCTGATTCTCATCGCATCATATATCATATTATATAAGACTAAGTTCGGTCTCCGTCTTATGGCATGTGGAGAGCATCCGCAGGCAGCAGACTCCGTGGGAATCAACGTTTACAAAATGCGATATGCAGGTGTTCTGATTTCCGGAGCATTGGGCGGACTTGGCGGACTGGTTTATATTACAGCCGGTGTCAGTGAATGGAAATTTGAAAACGGCGTTGCCGGATTTGGATTCCTTGCACTTGCAGTTATGATCTTTGGTCAGTGGAAACCGGTGAATATCGGACTTGCAGCACTTCTGTTTGGCCTGTTCCGTGCGCTTTCCAATGTTTATACAGGATTTGACGTACTGGTAGCATTAAAGCTTCCAAGTACCTTATATAACATGTTCCCGTACATTATTTCCCTGATTGTTCTTGTATTCGTATCAAAGAATTCCAGAGCACCGAAAGCAGAGGGTATTCCGTATGATAAGGGGCAGAGATAAAGTCAGAAACGTATAAAAAGATAACTATAAGATGTGAAAATGTTTCACGTGAAAAATTGTAACTGTTCAGTATCTTCACAGCAGTGAACTACTAAACAGTTACGAAAAAAATCAGGTAAAGGATGGAAAGATCATGAAAAATTATTCAGAAGATGCAAGCAGACAGTATCATATTCAGGTGGCAAATGGTGAAGTAGGACGTTATGTAATCCTGCCGGGAGATCCAAAAAGATGTGCAAAAATCGCACAGTATTTTGATAATCCGGTACTGATCGCAGACAACAGAGAGTATGTCACATATACAGGAACACTCGACGGTGTAAAGGTAAGTGTAACGTCAACAGGAATTGGCGGTCCGTCTGCATCCATCGCAATGGAAGAACTGTACCGTTGCGGTGCAGATACATTTGTAAGAATCGGTACATGCGGAGGAATGCAGCCGGAAGTAAAGAGCGGTGATGTAGTGATCGCCACAGGTGCAGTCCGTATGGAAGGAACTACCAGAGAATATGCACCGATCGAATATCCTGCAGTAGCAAACCTTGATGTGATCAATGCTCTTGTAGGCGCTGCAAAAGAAAAAGGTTTCCCGTGCCACACAGGTGTTGTGCAGTGCAAAGATGCATTCTACGGTCAGCATGAGCCGGAAGAAATGCCTGTAAGCTATGAACTAATCAATAAATGGGAAGCATGGAAGAGAATGGGATGCCTTGCATCTGAAATGGAATCCGCAGCTCTCTTTATTGTAGCCGGAAAACTTCGTGTAAGAGCAGGTTCCTGTTTCCTGGTAGTAGCAAATCAGGAAAGAGAGAAACTTGGTCTGGAGAATCCGGTAGTCCATGACACAGATATGGCTATTCGTGTAGCTGTAGAAGCCATCAGAAAAATGATTAAAGAAGATCAGGCTAAATAAACAGCTGGTGAGCATAATGAACAACGGTAATGAGCGAAACTGACAGTGACAGAAAGAAAAGAGGACGAGCAAAAATGGAAATTAAAGAAATCTTAAGACATGTAGATCATACACTTCTTCTTCAGCCATCCACATGGGAAGAAATCAAACAGATCTGCGACGATGCGATGAAATATGGAACTGCATCTGTATGTATCCCTCCGTGCTATGTAAAAGAAGCAGCAGAATACATGGACGGAAAAATGGCAGTATGCACAGTTATTGGTTTCCCAAATGGAAACACAACAACAGCAACAAAAGAATTTGAGACTAAAGACGCTATTGCAAATGGTGCATCTGAAATCGATATGGTAATCAACATCGGATGGTTAAAAGATAAGAAATACCACCTGATCGAGAATGAGATCAGAACTCTCAAAGCAGCATGCGGAGAAAAAATCCTCAAAGTTATCATTGAGACATGTTTCCTCACAACAGAAGAGAAGATCAAAATGTGCGAAATCGTAACAGCAGCAGGAGCTGATTATATCAAGACATCAACAGGCTTCGGCGGTGGCGGAGCAACATTTGAAGATATAGAACTGTTCTCCAAACACATTGGACCAAATGTAAAAATGAAAGCAGCAGGTGGTATTTCCTCTCTGGATGACGCTGAAAAATTTCTTTCCCTGGGTGCAGACAGACTGGGAACGAGCAGAATCATTAAGATTGTAAAGAATGAAGAAGCAACAGGTTATTGATTTTGAGCAAGAAATCTCATCGCCTATATTTGGCAGCGAGATATGAAACTTGTAATTATCGGAGGTGTAAAACTATGCAGAACTTAGACGAAAAAATGATCAATAAACTGATCGGGACAGCAATTGAGCAGCTGAAATTTTCCTATACACCATATTCCAATTTCAAAGTCGGTGCAGCACTGCTTGCGAAGAGTGGAGAAATCTATACAGGGTGTAATATCGAGAATGCAGCATACACACCTACCAACTGCGCTGAGAGAACTGCGTTCTTTAAGGCTGTAAGCGAAGGAACAAAGGAATTTGATGCAATCTGCATTGTGGGCGGAAAAGACGGCGTTCTGACCGAATATGCGGCGCCATGTGGCGTATGCCGTCAGGTAATGATGGAATTCTGCAACCCGGAGACGTTTAGGATCATTCTGGCAGTAGATAAAGAGCATTACGATGTTTATACATTAAAAGAACTCTTGCCACAGGGATTCGGACCATTGAATTTAGCATAAAATGGAGGAACATCATGACACAGGAACAACTGATCGCATTACCGAAAATAGAACTGCATTGCCACCTGGATGGTTCACTCAGCCGTGAATTTATAGAAAAGCGTCTGGGCAGAAAAGTCCATCAGGAGGAACTGAGTGTATCAGATAATTGCACCAGTCTTGCAGAATATCTGGAAAAATTCACATTGCCGGGACAGTGCATAATGGATGAAAAAGGACTGGAAGAAGCCGGATATGATGTACTCAGAAGTATGAGTAGAGAAAACGTTTGCTATGCAGAAATTCGTTTCGCACCTTTATTATCAGTGACAGAAGAGATGAACTGTAAAAAAGTCATCGAAGCGCTGCTGAAAGGACTGGAACGGGGCAGAAATGATTTTGGCATAGAATTTGGTGTGATCACCTGTGCCATGAGACACCACAGCGAAGAAGAAAACAGCAGAATGATAATGACTGCCCGCGAATACTTAGGTTTCGGCGTATGTGCTGCAGATCTTGCAGGTGCAGAAGCCTCATATCCCATGACGGAATTTATGAATCTGTTTTACAATACACATAAAATCGGAATGCCATTTACAATTCATGCAGGGGAATGTGGAAATGCGCAGAATATTATAGATGCAGTAAGAGCCGGGGCGGGCAGGATTGGTCACGGAATTGCAATGAGAGGAAACAAAGAACTTCAGTGTGAACTGGCAGCAAGAAGGATAGGTATCGAAATGTGTCCGATCAGTAATCTCCAGACAAAAGCTGTACAGAGTACATCAGAATATCCTGTCAGAGAATTTCTGGATGCAGGTCTGAGAGTTACCATCAATACGGATAACAGAACTGTCAGCAACACAACATTAACAAAAGAACTGGAATTTGTTCAAAAACAATACGGAATCCGGGATGAAGAGGTCCTGCTTCTGATGAAGAATGCAGTAGATGCGGCCTTTGCAGGAGAAGCTGTAAAAGAAAGGCTGTACCGGAGCATAACAGCAAAATATAAGAGATGAGGTAAAGAAACATGAAAAATTATGAAAGAATTTTTGTAATTGTACTTGATTCTCTGGGAATCGGGGCAATGCCGGATTCAGCAAATTTTGGTGACACCGGAGTAGACACTTTTGGACATATTCTTGAGAAAATGGGCTCTCTCGAGATCCCAAATCTCGAAAAACTCGGAATGCTGAATCTCCATCCGGCCGGAAACATGACAGGTGTGGAAAATCCAATCGGACGTTATACTCGTCTGAGTGAAGCAAGTAACGGAAAAGACACCATGACCGGACATTGGGAAATGATGGGAATCAAGACAGAGAAACCATTTAAAACCTTTACAGAAACAGGTTTTCCGCCGGAACTGATCGCTGAACTGGAGAAGCAGTGTAGCAAGAAAGTTATCGGAAACAAGAGTGCAAGCGGAACTGAGATCATTGAAGAGCTGGGAGAAGAAGAAATTGAGACAGGTGCAATGATCGTCTATACATCTGCAGATTCCGTACTTCAGATCTGCGGAAACGAAGAAACATTTGATCTTCAGAATCTGTATCGCTGCTGCGAGATCGCCAGAGAGATTACACTGAAGGACGAATGGAGAGTAGGAAGAGTCATTGCAAGACCGTATGTTGGAAAGAAAAAAGGTGAATTCAAACGTACCAGCAACCGTCATGATTACGCCCTGAAACCTACAGGACTTACTGCTTTAAATTCACTTAAGGACAAAGGCCTCGACGTGATCGGTGTAGGAAAGATTAACGATATTTTCTGCGGAGAAGGAATCACAGAGACTCATCATTCAGACAGTTCTGTACATGGAATGGAGCAGACAATTGAAATCTGCAAAAAAGATTTCAAAGGATTGTGCTTCGTTAACCTCGTAGACTTCGATGCATTATGGGGACACAGAAGAAATGTAGAGGGATACGGAAGAGAAATTGAGAAATTTGATAAGAATCTGGGTGTCCTGTTAGAAGAAATGAAAGAAAGCGATCTGCTTATCATTACAGCAGACCACGGAAACGACCCAACATATACAGGAACAGACCACACCAGAGAACACGTACCATTTATTGCTTACTCCAAGAGCATGAAAAACGGCGGCAAGATCAAAAACGAAGATACTTTCGCAGTGATCGGAGCTTCCGTAGCAGACAATTTTGGCGTAGAAATGCCAGAGGGAACGATCGGACATTCTATTTTAAATGAATTAGTGTAAGACCATTTACAGGGGAAAATCATATTCTCCTGTAAACATTTAAAGCAGATGAAAAACACAGAAAGTATAGGAACCGCATATGAAGCAAAAATATTTACAAGACGCATTGCCGTTTCTGAAAGAAGTGGATAAAGAAAGACAAAGACAATTTGAATTTTATTTCCGCAATGCACCATTGTGGGTTATGGACCTGCTTCAGAGCGAAGAACTGGAGCCGGGGACCACTTTTATCAGAGAGAATGAACCGGCAGATACGATTTTCTTTATTGGAAGAGGCAGAGCAAAAGCTACAGATTACCGAATTTCCGGAATCGCATACGATTTCATGAAACCAAAAGATCTGATCGCACTGGGTGGAATGGAAGTGATCATGGAACTTGAGAACTATCAGACTACCTGGGAAACCGAAACGAAATGCACAGTTGTAAAGCTGCCAAGAGCAAAGTATGAGAAATGGATTCATGCAGACACAGATGTTTTTCGTCTGGAATCAAAGATCACATGTAAATCCCTGCTGGAAGAAAGCAGAAGAAACAGACTGTACCTTTTCCTTCAGGGTGCAGACAGACTCGCACTTCTGCTAGTTGAATGGTTTGAGAAATTCAACAGAAATGGAGAACTCTGTATCAATGAAAGCAGACAGAGCATCGCAGATGAGACAGGGCTTTGCCTGAAAAGCGTCAGCAGGGGAATAAAGAAATTCGCCGGTGACGGACTGATCACCAAAAAAGGAAATCAGATATTGATCGATCAGGAACAATATGAGGGTCTGAGAAAGATTGTCAATGAAAATATGGACAGTTTTTCAGGATAAAAGATCATGCAAAGATTGTTTCACGTGATACATTTTGCCTGATATCTGATCATGCAAAGAAGTGTATTGACATATAAGAAAGAGATGATAAAGGAGATTAAGCAGTAAATGAGTAAATTATATGAGAAATTGGAGACATGCCTTGCAAGTGTACGTCAGAAAACAGATTTTAAACCGGAAGTAGCACTGATCCTGGGTTCAGGACTTGGCGACTATGCAGACGAGATTAAAATTGAAACAACCATCGATTATACAGACATCGAGGGGTTTCCTACTTCAACAGTAGCAGGTCATAAAGGAAGATTTGTGTTTGGATATGTTGGAAGTGTGCCGGTAGTGATCATGCAGGGAAGAGTTCATTACTATGAAGGATATCCAATGACAGACGTTGTACTTCCGACAAGATTGATGGGAATGATGGGAGCAAAGAAGCTCATTCTGACAAACGCAGCAGGTGGTGCAAACCCGGAATATAAGCCTGGAGACTTTATGATGATCACAGATCACATTACAACAGGAGTGCCAAGTCCGCTGATTGGGGAGAATATTGATGAACTTGGTGCAAGATTCCCGGATATGAGTGAAGTATACAGTCTCCGTTTGCAGGATGTGATCAGAAAATGCGCAGATAAATGCGGTGTTAAGCTTCAGGAGGGTGTATACGTCCAGTTTACAGGACCAAACTATGAAACTCCGGCAGAAGTAAGACTTGCACAGAAATGGGGCGGAGACGCAGTAGGAATGAGTACAGCATGCGAAGCCATGGCAGCCCGCCACATGGGACTTGAAATCTGTGGAATTTCCTGTATTACAAACATGGCAGCAGGAATCTCCAAAGAAGAACTTAACCACAAAGAAGTCCAGGAAACAGCGGATCGTGTGGCAAAATCATTTAAAGAACTGATCACTGAGATTGTGGTAAATATGTAAAACTACAGTATATATGTTGTAAATATAATAAAATATAATGAAGCAGAAAAAGATCTTTGCAGGTAAAAAGCAGAGGTCTTTTTTTGTGTATTATTTTTGGCAATTGAACAAAATCAAGCAAGTGGCGAAGCGGATTGCGAATATCCGCTTAACCGAGGCGGCTTATCAGAACAGGTTAAGAATAGATTTAGCGTGGTATTGTAAAAAAGACAGGAATATTGAAAACAGGCGTTTTCAATCCCTGGTCTTTTGTGCTAAAATAGGAAAAGAGTTTATCTAAATAAATCGCTAAAGAGAGATAAATCATTAAAACATAAATGATACAGAAAGGAAACTGGTTTTTATGGAAACAGGAACAATTTTTAAATTTCATAATGATCTGGACACAGACCAGATCATAGCATCACAGTATCTGTTACTTCCGAATCTGGATGAGATGAAAGGCCATGCCTTCGAATCCCTGGATCCGGATTTTTCTAAAAAAGTGAAACCTGGTGATTTCGTAGTAGGTGGAGAGAACTTCGGATGCGGATCCTCCAGAGAGCAGGCACCGGGTGTACTCAAAGCATTAGGCGTGCAGGCAGTCGTAGCGAAATCTTTTGCACGAATTTTTTACAGAAACTCTATTAACATCGGATTACCGGTAATTGTCTGTAAAGATCTTTCGGACGAAGTAAATACCGGAGATCAGATGGTTCTTCACATGTCAGAAGGAACTGTAGAAGCCAATGGAAAAACATATTCCTGTACAAAACTTCCGGAATATATGCAGAATATTTTAAATCAGGGTGGCCTGATCGCATCTCTGAACAAGGAGGAAAAGTAAAATGGGAATGACAATTGCAGAAAAGATCATCGCTGCAGCAGCAGGAGTAGACAGTGTAAAACCTGGAGATATTCATACAGTCAAACTTGACCGTCTGATGAGTAACGATGGAACAACCCATCTTACTGTTGATATGTATAACAACAAATTAAAGAATCCGCATATTGCGGATCCGAAGAAACTTGTGTTTATCGTGGATCATAATGTACCGTCTGACAGCCCGAAAACAGCAGCATCACAGAAGAAGATGAGAGATTTCGCAAAAGAAAATAACATTGATTTCTGGGAAGGCAAAGGTGTCTGCCATCAGGTTATGATCGAGAACTATGTTCGCCCAGGTGAACTGATCTTTGGTGCAGACAGCCATACATGTTCTTACGGTGCATTAGGTGCATTCGGAACAGGCGTAGGATGCACAGACTTTCTGTATGGAATGGTTACAGGAACTTCCTGGGTACTGGTTCCAGAGAGTGTGAAATTCAATCTTGTAGGCAAACTGCCTGAAGGTGTTTATGCAAGAGACCTGATTCTTACAATTATCGGAGAAATTGGTGCAAACGGATGCAATTATCAGGCAATGGAGTTCACAGGAGAGGGTGCAAAAACACTTAGTATCAGTGACCGTATGGCACTCTGCAATATGGCAGTAGAAGCCGGTGCTAAGACGGGTATTTTTGAAGCAGACGAAAAAGCTATCGAATACCTGAAAGAACACGGACGTGAGCCGAAAGCTGTATATCACAGCGATCCGGATGCCGTTTATGCAAGAGAATATACATTTGACTTATCAAAAGTCCGCCCTGTAGTTGCCAAACCTGATTTTGTAGATAATGTAGTTCCTGCAGAAGAAACTTGCGGAATCGAGATTAATGAAGCATTCCTTGGTTCCTGCAACAACGGACGTATCGAAGATCTTCGTGTAGGCGCAGAAATCATTAAGGGTAAAAAGGTAGCTGAGGGTGTCAGATTTCTCGTTGTACCTGCAAGCCAGACAATTTACCGTCAGGCATTAAAAGAAGGCATTATAGACACCTTTATGGAGGCAGGAGCCATTGTTATGAACCCGAACTGCAGTGTATGCTGGGGAAGCTGTCAGGGTGTTATCGGTGAAAACGAAGTTCTTATCAGCACAGGAACACGTAACTTTAAAGGTCGTGCAGGACATCCAAGTTCTAAAGTATATCTGGGATCAGCAGCGACTGTTACAGCATCTGCTATTGCAGGAAAGATTGCACTGGCAAGTGAAGTATAAATAAATTACATAAATAATACAGTGAAACCGGGATGCAGAGAGGACGGATTCTGGTTTCATGTGATGTTAAACACAGATGTTTCACGTGAAACATGAAACATTTTTTGAGAAATCTGTAGATTCTGTTGTATATTGATATTTAACCAAGTCAAGTAAGTTCCCTGCTTCAATTGCGAAAAGCAATAAGCAGTGGGTGGGGACTTGCTTGTATCAGGAGGCGTGCAAGCGCTTTCTGATAAACTGCGGAGCAGTTATTTGGTTATGAGCAAGTAGTGAAGCGTATGATTTTATCCGCTTGACCAGTGAGGGACACATTTGATGCTTAATCACATATTCTCGAAAGAGAAGAAGGGATTTGCCTAAACAGGTATTGACTCTTATTGAGACAGATGCAGGAATAGGATTTCTACAACAAAATAAATATGCAGGTAAAAATATAAAGAGGTAAGATTATGGATAAATTCACAGGAAAAGTGTGGGTACTTGGTGATGATATTGATACAGACATCATTATCCCGACAGAGTACCTCGCACTGAAAACAATTGATGATATGAAACAGTACGGTTTCAGCCCACTGCGCCCAGAATTGGCAGGACAGATCCAGCCAGGTGACATTATTGTTGCAGGAAAGAATTTCGGATGCGGTTCTTCCAGAGAACAGGCACCGGAAATTATTAAAGCACTGGGCATCCAGTGTGTAATTGCAAAATCTTTTGCAAGAATTTTCTTCAGAAACTCCATCAATAACGGACTTCTTCTGATTGAACAGCCAGATCTTCATGATGATATCAAAGAAGGCGATGAAATTACCGTAGTGATGAACGAACATGTAGATTACAATGGAAAACAGTATCCGATCGCTTCTCTGCCGGAGAATCTGATGAGTATTATCCAGGCAGGCGGACTTGTAAAAGCCATGCGTAAATTAAACGGACTGGATTAATGGGAAAGGAGAAGCAAATGGGCGAGACAGTTATTGAGAAAATCATTAGAAACAACGTTGGAAAAACAGTAAAGCCAGGAGACATCGTAACGGTCAATGTAGACAGAGTTATGATCCATGATATATTTATCCCATTCGTAGCAGAAAAGTTCGAGGAAATGGGCTTTACGAAGCTCTGGGACCCGGATAAAGTAGTTTTGATCTACGATCATCTGGTACCTGCAAGCCAGTTAGACGACACCAGACATTTCCATACAGGAGATGCTTTTGCAAAGAAATACGGCATGAAAAACGTCCACAGAAGTGACGGAATCTGCCACCAGTTAATGACTGAAGCAGGCTACGTGAAACCTGGCAATATCGTATTCGGTACAGACAGCCATACAACTACTTACGGATGTGTAGGCGCGTTCTCATCAGGCATAGGATATACAGAGATGGCAAGTATCCTGGGAACAGGAACGATGTGGATTAAAGTTCCGGAGACAATTAAAGTTGTAATTGAGGGAGAACTTCCGGAAAATGTAATGTCCAAAGACATTATTCTGCGTCTGATCGGTGATCTGGGTGCTGATGGAGCTACCTACAGAGCACTTGAATTCACAGGCAGCACAGTAAAGAATATGACTGTAGCAAGCCGTATGACCATGGCAAACATGGCAATCGAGGCAGGTGCGAAATGTGCATTATTCACACCGGATGAAAAGACTGCAGAATACTGCGAAATTGAGTTAAATGACTTCCAGAAGAGCCTTACAGGTGATGAAGATGCAACATATATGAAGACTATTACATATCGTGCAGAAGACTTTGTTCCGGTTATGGCATGCCCGTCTCAGGTAGATAAGATCAGAGATGTAAGCGAACTCGAAGGAACAGAAATTGATCAGGTATTCATTGGATCCTGCACAAACGGTCGTCTGGAGGATCTTAAAGCTGCTGCAGAGGTCTTAAAGGGCAAAAAAGTAGCAGATTACGTTAAATTGATTGTAACTCCTGCAAGTCGTAAAATATACCGCCAGGCAATCGAACTGGGAATCCTGGATACTCTGGCAGAGGCGGGAGCTATGATCACACATCCTGGATGCGGATTATGTTGCGGACGTGCAGGCGGAATCCTTACAGATGGTGAACGTGTAGTAGCTACAAATAACAGAAACTTCCTTGGAAGAATGGGAACTTCCAAAGTAGAAATCTACCTTGCATCTCCAAAAACAGCCGCTGCCTGTGCAATAGCAGGAAAAATTGTAAGCCCAAAATAATAAAAGCAGCAAAATATATTAAAAATCATGCAAATTATAATATAAAGACCTATAAAATGGACTTAAAAGATAAATGTTGACAAAACAACAAACAAAGAACAATAAAACGGACTTATATGGCAAGGGTTACTATAAAATATTATAAAAGTAGAATTTAGAAATACCAAAAGACAGTACATGAACGGCAGGAATACCTGAGTGTACTGTCTTTTTATGCTATGTTATTTTATAGAAAATTAATACGTAATGCTTTGATGATATAAAAACTTTTCTGGATAGAATCGTATTGCACTGGAGAGGAAGTCAAGCGGATAAAATCATCCGCTTCGCTACGTGGCTCTACACCAAATAACTGCTCCGCAGTTTATCAGAAAGAGCTTGCACTCTTCCTGATACAAGCAAGTCCCCACCCCCCTGCTTATTGCTTTTCGCAATTGAGGCAGGGGACTTACTTGATTTGGTTATATAAGTTTTCTGCTTTGAGTGTGAATACCTATTCACATGGCTGGATAAATCATATTTTTGACCTGGCAAATTGTAAAACATAAAAATTATAGTAATTGCATATTGAACAATAATTGAACTTAAAAATGAACCTTAGATTAAAAACAAAACTATACAAAATAAGAGCTATAAAAAAATAAATACTTATTGAATTATAGGTTCAATTATAGTATAATACGAAGAAAATCCGATGAATATTTCTGAAAACAGATTTATACATTCTGTAAAGCAGATAGTATATGATTTTTGTTTCCTAAGACCTGTAAGTGGATAGAATTGAACTTGATTTAACCGGATTAAGAATATCCGCTTGACTAAGAAACTGAAAATGTAGGTTGAAAATATAACATGGTAAAAGCCACAACAGAGTAAGGCAGTAAGGAGAACATTTTATGAATAATAAATTTGCGGAACGTTTAAAAACAACGCTGGAACAGAAAAATATGAAACAGATCGATCTTGTAAAACGTGCATCAGAACAGGGTGTGAAGCTTGGAAAGAGTCATGTGAGTCAGTATCTCAGCGGCAAAACAATGCCGAGATCAGAAATTTTACATTTCCTTGCAGATGCCCTGGAAGTAGATGCAGAATGGTTAAAGGGAAATGATGCAGTTACAGAAAATGCAAGTGAAAAAACAGAAAAAGAAACATCTGCCCGGAATGTTCAAAAGAGGGATGTGCCACTGGATAGAAATCTTAAAGGAAGAGGAAAAGATATGAAAGAAGAGAGCAAGGTTCGTGAATTTAAAAAATCATCCAAATTGAACAATGTGTTATATGATGTACGAGGACCTGTTGTAGAAGAGGCCGCACGTATGGAAGAGGCAGGAACTCAGGTACTGAAATTGAACATTGGAAATCCTGCACCATTTGGATTTCGTACACCGGATGAAGTAATCTATGATATGAGACAACAGCTTACTGAATGTGAGGGATATTCTCCTTCAAAAGGTTTGTTTGCTGCCAGAAAAGCGATCATGCAGTATGCGCAGCTCAAAAAACTGCCGAATGTAACTATTGAAGATATTTATACAGGAAATGGTGTCAGTGAACTGATTAATTTAAGTATGTCAGCATTATTAGATGATGGTGATGAAATTTTAATCCCATCACCGGATTATCCATTATGGACTGCATGTGCTACTCTTGCAGGCGGAAAAGCTGTACATTATATTTGTGATGAACAGTCAGAGTGGTATCCGGATATGAATGATATCAGAAAAAAAATCAACAGCAGAACAAAGGCGATTGTTATTATCAATCCGAACAACCCTACCGGAGCATTATATCCTAAGGAAATTCTTCAGCAGATTGTAGATATTGCCAGAGAACATCATTTGATCATTTTTTCTGATGAGATTTACGACCGCCTTGTAATGGATGGAGAGAAGCATATTTCTATAGCTTCTCTGGCACCGGATTTATTTTGCGTAACATTTAGTGGTCTGTCCAAATCACATATGATTGCGGGATTCCGAATTGGCTGGATGGTTCTCAGTGGTAATAAGAAAATAGCAAGTGATTATATAGAAGGAATTAAGATGCTTTCAAATATGAGACTCTGTTCTAATGTTCCTGCACAGTCAATTGTACAGACTGCTTTAGGCGGGCACCAGAGTGTTGACAGTTATATTGTCCCGGGCGGACGTATCTATGAACAGAGAGAGTATATCTATAATGCGTTGACAGACATTCCGGGAATTACGGCAGTAAAGCCAAAAGCTGCATTTTACATGTTCCCTAAGATTGATGTAAAGAAATTTAATATTGTAAATGATGAAAAATTTGCATTAGATCTGCTGAAGGAGAAGAAAATTCTTCTTGTACATGGCGGCGGATTTAACTGGCATCAGCCGGATCATTTCCGTGTAGTTTATTTACCGCGAATTGAAGTCTTAAAAGAAGCAGCTGGTAAGATCAGAGAGTTTTTGGAGACATATCGTCAGGAAATCTAACAGAATAGGAAAGTAGAGATATAGAATTACTGTTTGGGTAATATTAGTAAAAATGGGTGAATATGTTTCACGTGAAACATAGCACCCATTTTAAGTTTCACGTGAAACATTATCCTAATTTTATAAAAAATTAAGTGGTGAAGAAAGCGCAGATGTGTTAAACTATATTCAGCGTATACTTTGCAAAGCAGTTATTACATGCGGGTACACACCATTTTCAAAATAACTATATTATGCACTTGGATGTAAGCTTGTTCGAATCAAGTTGGGTTCTTGTTTCAATTGCGGGAAGTAATAAGCAGTAAGTGGAAACCTGTACAGGTGTAAAGATATTAGTGTAGCTCTGACAGTGGTTATAGTTGCATTCCGTATTGATATAATAATTATTGGAGAAATGATGTACTAAAAACAGGTGATATACTTAGCTGCAAAGATGCATCGGCATGAATTTTTGGAGGTACGACAGAAAATGGAAAATGAGGAAAAGAACCAGGCTGAGCAGGAGAACAAAAGTCAGTCTGTCTGGAAAGAGATATGGGACTATGCGAAAATTATTATTGCTGTTTTTGTCATAGCATATCTGCTGGGACATTTCGTATATATTAATGCGAGAGTACCGTCAGGATCTATGGAAGAGACGATCATGACAGGCGACAGAGTATTTGGAAACCGGTTGGCATATATAAAAGATGACCCGGAGAGATTTGATATTGTAATATTTAAATATCCGGATGATCCGTCTCAGCTTTTTGTAAAAAGAGTGATTGGGCTGCCTGGTGAGACTGTAAATATTGTGGACGGAAAAGTTTATATTAATGATTCAGAAGAACCATTGGATGACAGCTTTTGTCCGGAAACACCTGAGGGAAGCTTTGGACCGTATACAGTTCCTGAGGGATGCTATTTTATGTTGGGTGATAATCGAAACCACAGTATGGATTCGAGATATTGGCAAAATACATTTGTAGAAAAAGATGCAATAGAGGCACAGGTAGCAGTGCGTTACTGGCCGTTAAATAAGATAGGTGTTGTTAAGTAAAAACTTATAAAAAGACTGTTAAGAACAGAAGCTTCTGGTACTTTTAGAAGAAAATGATCTTAACAGTTTTTTTATGCCATAAAATATTGTTTTATAATTTTCCTATACTTGTCTGTCAGGCGTATTATGCGGAGCCGCTTTTGGGTGTAGAGCCATGTAGCGAAGCGGATAATTTTATCTGCTTGATTTTGGGGAGTAAAGAGGAAAACAGACTCTCTGTTATTGTGTAGAGATTTTACAAATGTTATACTTAAAACAGAATACAAATGAAAATCTGTCTGTGTAGATATCTGTCTAAAAAAGTATGAGAGAAGGAGAAGAAAAATGGGAAAATGGAAAAAGTTAATAGCAATAGGTCTCGCTGTATCAATGATAATGCCATCCTGTATACCGCAAACGTTGTGGGCTGCGGAATTTTCAGCAGATGATAGTGTGAGTGTTAAGGAAGAATTTGCAGATGGTACAGAAGAGGAACAATTGTCAGAGAATATCAGAATGCAGGAGTTTGAAACAGGAGAAACTGATGCTGATAATGATATGAGCTTCCTTTCTTCAGATACAGATAATTCTGAACAGTCAGGGCAGAAAGAAGCTGATACAGACCAGGTGGCGGAAGGGATTACTATGCAGCTTTACAGTGAAGGCAAACTGGAAAAAGTATATGTAATCCCATATGCCGACATTGATGCAGCGACAGCACCGGCTGCATTAAATGGAAAATCGGGATACATATTTAAAGAGTGGAATACCAAGGAAGATGGAACCGGTGATGTATATAAACCAGGAGATTCTCTTAAGAACTTATTAATATCAGTAAATCCAGAAGTGCAGAATCAGGAAGAAACTGCAAAGATTACAGAGAACACGGTTGATTCTGAACAGAGTATAGAAAACAGTGTGAATGTTGATGCAGAAAAAGTAAGAAATTCGCAGCAGACAGTAGACTCAGAAGAAGGTGTCTGCGTTGAAACAGCAGAAGCTATGGAAGCGGCTGTTGACATAGAACAGACAAAAAGTACAGAAGAATTGTCAGGAACTTCGTCTGCAGATATATTAAATGCAGAGAGTAAAAATACAGTAACTTTATATGCTATATGGGGCAAAGCGTCAGTATATAAAATTACATATAAGCTTAATAAGGGAAAAAATAATTCTTCTAATCCTAAAACCTATACTGTAAAAGATGAGATAAAATTAAAAAATCCTACGCGTTCAGGATATCATTTTGCAGGATGGTATACAGACAGTAAATATAAACAAAAGATAGATGTAATAAAAAAAGGAACAACCGGTGCGCTTACTTTATATGCGAAATGGACAAAAGAAATCAGTCCATCGGCAAAAGCTGCGTCGCTCACTTCGATAAAAGGAATAAAGGCAAAGACTATTGCCGCATCTGCGATAGTTTCTAATTATGTAAAAAGTGCAGACAGTTATTATTACCTGGTATACGTTGATTCTAATACAGGTAAGGTAAAAAAGGCAGTTGCGAAAGTAAAGAAACCTGAAACTGCAAAGGCCCAAATTACATTTAAGCTGGGGATTTCCGGACATCCTGAATATGCTCAGGGAAAATTTGCTGTAGGAGTGAAGAAGTCTAAAACGGTTTATACAGTGATCAGTTCGAAAAGTTATGTTAGAAATCCAGAAAAACTTAGTGGAAATACAGCGGCATATTTTGTGCCGAAGACAAAAAAGGGAATTCAGGCTACTAATATTAATGAAGTGACAGGGACGAAATCCAAGACAGTATTTTTTAATTTGTATATTTCAGATTTACTGAGAAAAGACAGTGGTGTAGAAGAGTATAAATATAATGGCAAGACTTATTACTTTAATAGTTTGTATGGGTATCGCTATCTGGTACAGCAGTGTAACACGAAAGGAATTCAGGTGACTGCGCAGATTAGTATTGATAAGAATACAAGTACCCGAAACCTTACCACGGGAAACAGCCCGTATGCAGAGACTGCTTATTATGGATGGAATACAGACAACAGCACGTCGAGACAGACTATGGAAGCGATGTTTGCATATTTGGGGGAGAAATTTGGAAGTAACAGTTGTTATATCAGTAACTGGGTTCTTGGAAATGAAGTAAACAGTACAAGTGCTTATTATTATATAGGAAAAGTGAGCTTTTCGAAATTTATCTCCATGTACAGTGAAGCTTTTCGATGCCTGTATAATGCAGTGCGCAGCAGTCGGGAAAGCTCAAAAGTGTTTATCTGTCTGGATAACTGCTGGAATCAGAAAAATGCTTTCAGTGTCTGCTATAGCGCAAAATCAACTCTGGACAGTTTTGCTGCAAAATTATCCGGTATGCAGAAAGGTGTTAACTGGAATCTGGCATATCATGCTTATAATCAGCCACTTTCCGACTCCAGGTTCTGGTCCGGGGCAAATGCGTCACTGTTTACTAATGATGCGAACTCAACAACATTTATTACAATGAGAAATATTGAGACACTTACAAATTATGTAAAAAATAAGTATGGATCAAATACAAGGATTATTCTTTCGGAACAGGGATTCTCTTCTGCTTCCGGAGGCCAGGCAAATCAGGCAGCTGCGCTGGCACTGGCATATTATAAGGCTGCGTGCAATCCAATGATCGATGCGTTTATTATAAGAAGTTATAAAGATGAAGCACATGAAGTGTCTCAGGGCCTGGCTATGGGATTAAAAGATACCAATGGCAGAAAAAAGACATCCTATAATGTTTTTACTAATATGGACAGTTCTAATTCTCTGAAATATACAGAGAAAGTACTGAACAGTCAGGTGGGAAACTGGAAAGCAAAGGTTCCGGGATATACAGCCAAGAGAGTTTCCAGCATGTATCGAAATTAAGCACCGCGAAAAGGAATCTGAAAATGTGTAAAATCGTCACAAATTAAACACATTTTTCCCACACAAAGAACACAAATAATTTCTATACTTAGAAGCATCAAAAGGAAACAGAGATAAATAAACATAAAGCAATACCTAACAGAAACATTTCAGTTTGCTTTGTGGAATTGATATAAATTCAGGGAGGGACTTTATTATGATGAATAAAGATAACAGAAATGATAAAATCAGAAAAATTGCAAAGAAAGGTCTTACACTTAGCCTGTGTGCAGTACTTGCAGGTGGACTTGCTGCAGGAAGTTTCGAAGGAATCAACAAGATTACAGGCGCAGCAACAGTAGAAGCAGCAAATAGAGATGAGACAACTTTAACATATGCAAAATCAGAAAAGAAAGCAGACGACAGTGATGCTAAATCTGATGACAGTAAAGATGCAGAACAGAGTACAACAAAAGGAAGTCTTGATGTATCTGACATCGCAGAAGAAGCGCTTCCATCTATCGTATCTATTACAACTAAATCTGTTCAGGAAGTACAGAGTTACTACGGTATGTACGGTATGTACGGATATGCACCACAGCAGCAGGAACAGGAGGTAGAAGGCAGCGGTTCCGGTATTATTGTTGGTAAGAATGACGATGAACTTCTGATTGCTACAAACTATCATGTAGTAAGCGGTGCTGATACATTATCTGTTGCATTTGTAGATGGAAATGCAGTAGAAGCATCTGTAAAAGGATTTGATGAAGAGAGAGACCTTGCAGTTGTATCTGTATCGTTGGATGATATTGATAAGGATACAATGGATGCAATTTCTGTTGCAAAGATCGGCAGTTCTGATGATCTGAAGGTTGGTGAGCAGGTAGTTGCTATTGGTAATGCCCTTGGATATGGTCAGTCTGTTACAACAGGTATTGTAAGTGCTAAAAACAGAAGAATGGATTCTGATAATAATACAGTAACTGACGGAAGTGATGACAGTAGTAATGGTGTAAACTTAATCCAGACAGATGCAGCTATCAATCCTGGTAACAGCGGCGGTGCTCTTCTGAATATGGAGGGTGAAGTAGTTGGTATCAACTCTGCGAAACTTGCATCTACAGAGGTTGAAGGTATGGGCTATTCTATTGCAATCTCTGATGTAACCGATATTCTTCAGAATCTGATGAATGAGACTTCCAGAGATAAACTGGATGATTCTGAACATGGTACAATTGGAATCAAATGTATTTCTGTAAGTTCTGAAGCAGTTCAGATGTATGGAATTCCGGCAGGTGTATTTGTATCAGAAGTAACAGAAGGCGGAGCTGCAGATAAAGCTGGATTGAAAGCAAACAGTGTTATTACAGAGTTTAATGGAAAAACTGTTTCAAGTGCAGATCAGCTGATTGAGTATCTTTCCTATTATGAACCAGGTGAAGAAGTAGAGCTGACTGTACAGGTTCCAAAGGGAACAGGATATGAAGAAGAAACGATTAAAGTAACTCTGGATGAGAATACAAGCGCTGATGACAGTGAAAATAAAGACAGTAAAAAAGATAAAAATGACCAGAAAGATTCTGATGAAGATACTGACAGCCAGGATAGCGAAGAATCCAATGAAGATGACAGTGAGAATCCATTTATTGAATATTTCCAGAGCCAGGGATCCTTTAGATAAAAAATGTTACTTAACTGAACAGGACACAGAAAGCGTACTGTGATAAAAGATCGATATCAGCACTTTCATATGCGACAGATAATCGCATATGAAAGTGCTTTTTATATTACTGAAACGACAAGCAGCAGATCCAGATATCTGCAGACATGATTCTTTTTCATAAAGATTCTGCATTCCTTTTTAGGAACAATGCTTGTGAAGGGCTACATGGTGTGATAAAATGATCGTATTGCAAAAACAGGCGAATTATTGAAATTATCTGGGAGTTGTTAGTGTAAATAAAGAGGTGATAAATATGACAGTAAAAGAATGTTATCAACAAATGGGTGCTGATTATGAAGGTGTACTCGGACGATTAAGAAGTGAGGCACTTATTAAGAAATTTGCAAAGAAATTTCTGGATGATGGAAGCTTTCAGAGCATAAAAGATAATCTGACACAGGGAAATGGTGAGGAGGCTTTTAGGGCTGCTCATACATTAAAGGGTGTGTGTCAGAATCTTGGATTTGATAATCTTTATAAAGTAAGTTTTGATATCACAGAGAAACTCAGAGGGAAAGAAACTAAAGGCTGTGAAGAACTTTTTGCAAAAGTAGAAGATCAGTACAGGAAGACAACGGAAGCAATTCGTATGATAGATGAATGATATGGAAAAGGTTAGTTGTAATGAGCAATATCGATAAATTAAAAAAAATCAATTCAGCTATTTTTGATGTAGATGGAACTCTGTTGGATTCTATGCCGGTATGGGATGATATAGGAGAACGTTATCTTGCAAGTCTGGGAATTACAGCAGAGGAAGGATTGCGGGATGAGCTGTGTACTATGAGCCTGGAGCAGGGAGCTGCTTATATGAAGAAGGAATATCAAATTGATAAAACGGTTTCACAGATTATAAAGGAAGTTTTGAAAATTGTAAGTGATTTTTATCGGTTTGAAGCCCCGTTGAAACAAGGGGTAAAAGAAACGCTGGAATGGCTGAGTGAAAATCAGATAAGAATGGTTATTGCTACTTCAAGTGACAAAGAACTGGTAGAAGCAGCGCTGGAAAGAAACTGTATTCGGAAATATTTTGAGCGGATATATACCTGTACAGAAGTGGGAGCAGGAAAGGATGAGCCGATTATATATCTGAAGGCAGCAGAGTTTTTGCAGATGAAACCGGAGAATATCATGGTTTTTGAAGATGCTTATCATGCAGCTCAAACCGCAAAGAAGGCAGGGTTTATGGTTGTCGGTGTTTATGATGCAAGTAATAAGGAGAATATTTCCCGAATGTCGGAAGTATGTGACTGCTATTATGACAGAATGAGTGAGATCATTTCCTGAAAAAGAATAGAGGCTAAGAATAAAAAAGTTCCACAGAACAGTGATAGATATTGAATGTATCGAACTGTTCTGTGGAACTTTTTAAGTAACAGGAAATTAATACCAGCGTGTCATTGGCAGATCGTTATTAATCCCCTTGGTCATAAGAATCTGATGAATATCAATAATTCCGTTATGGAAAGTTGCAGCGCATGCTGACAGGTAAAGATCCCACATACGCAGGAATGATTCATCAAACATAGTTTTTTCTTTTTCTATATTATCATGAAAATTCTTTTCCCAGTGAAGTAATGTTTTATTATAATGCAGACGAAGATTTTCAATGTCCAGAGTATGGAAATTATCTTCAGCCATATGATTCAGAATTTCCCTGAGGCTTGGAACTGTTCCACCTGGGAAAATATATTTCTTAATCCACGGATCACCCGGATGTTCTTTAAGGGCACTGATAAAGTGAAGCAGGAATAATCCGCCAGGTTTCAAAACTTTTTCTACACAATCAAGAAAGAGCTGATAATTGTCACGGCCGACATGTTCCAGCATGCCAACGCTGACAACACGGTCAAACTGATAATTGTGTTTTGGCAGATCACGGTAGTCCATTAGTTCTACTGTAAGATATTGCTCCAGACCCTGCTCTTTGATACGGTTCTGAAATTCTGTATATTGTTCATGGCTTAGTGTAATTCCGGTACCGTGGATTTTATACTTCTTAGCTGCTTCAATCAGCAGAAATCCCCAGCCACAGCCGATATCCAAAAGGCTCATTCCCTCTTCGAGATGTAATTTTTTTAGAATATAATCTACTTTATTTACCTGTGCCTGATACAGGGTATCGTCTTCGTGGATAAAGTAGCCACAGGAATAACTCATAGTTTTGTCCAGCCATAATTTATAGAAATCATTTCCAATGTCATAGTGGCTGGTTACTTCTTTTTCCTGGTTCTTTTTAGATGTGGAACTGAACATGATTTTTTTCAGAGCAGATTCGTTGGTAGAGAACTTACCCATCTGTCCGAGAAAATGATCCAGTGCTTCATAAAGATTACCTTCAATATCAAGGTCACCGCGCATATAGGCTTCTCCTAATGCGAGAGAGGTACTCTTAATGAGGTCACCAACAGGAATTGCTTTTTTGAAATTTACTGTAAATGTAGGTTCGCCTTCTCCGATATGATATTCAGAATTCTTGAACTTTACCAGAAATGGATAATCTGTAAAGCGCTCAAGGAACTGCACCATTGCTTTCTCTTCGGTCTTTTCTTCTAATGTCTCAAACATAATAGTTTACCTCCTTTAACACAGGTTTATGATACACCTTAATGGGGACTTTGCGTCAAGGGGATAATTATACAAAGATAATTGTAAATTTACAGAACTTTATGGTAGGATTATTAAGGAAAACATTTAAAGGAACGATGGAAATTAGCCGTAATATGGTTGCAAAACAGATGTATTATATAAAAGAGATTTACATCAGATAAAAGAAATATACGGCAATACTTAGAAGGGTTACTGGAAACTGAAAGGTGAAGGAAATTATTTAAAGGAAAGAAGGAGGATATATAAAATGAAGGTGAAAAGAATAGAAATAGCTGCCAGTATTCTGACTTTATCTCTGACAGTTGTGATGAGTGGCTGCAGTGTCAGCATAAACCTTAATAATAAGAAAAAAGAAGCTACAGAGAGTATGGAAACCACAGAGAAAAAAGAAGAAACTCCGGCACCGGAATCAGTGGAACCTTCTGTATCTGTAAGTGCAGAAAAGACACAACAGACACAACAAACTGACGTACAGGATCAGTATACGACTTATTATGTAGTGAACTGCAATGAAAGTATTACATTGCGTAAACAGCCAGATGTAAATTCAGGGCAGATTACTCAGATTCCATTAGGTTCAGCAGTAAGTTATGTTGAATCTGCGCAGAATGGTTTCTATAAAGTTATTTATAATGGAAGTACCGGATATGCATTGGCATCGTATCTGTCTACCTCAAAACCTGTTGCATCTGCAGCTGCCCCGACACAGACAAGTACAGAAAACTATGAAACATATTATGTAGTAAATTGTGAAAAAAGCATTACTTTACGTCCGCAGCCGGATGTAAATTCCGGAGAAATCTGTCAGATTCCATTAGGTTCAGCTGTGTCATATATCAGTGCAGCTTCAAATGGTTTTTATTACATTTCCTATAATGGAAATAAAGGGTATTCATTAGCCAGTTATTTGTCACCGTCTTCCGGTGGCAACTCAGTCTATTCTACATGCAGAGTAGTAAACTGTAATGAAAGCATTACTTTGCGTCCACAGCCAGATGTGGACTCTGGAGAAATTTGTCAGATTCCATTAGGAGAAACTGTAAGTTATGTAGGATCAGCGGAAAATGGATTTTATGAGATTTGTTATATGGGAAAAAATGGTTATGCACTTGCTGATTATCTGACTTTTGTAAATTAACCGAATTAAGCAAGACAGCGGAGTGGATTTTATGAAAAAGAGATTATATAAAGCAATCATATTTGGAGTGATGGGGATTATGCAGGGAGTACTGGGTGCATCAGAATCAAGTGCGGCAGAAACACCAATTGTTCAAGTGAGCAATTTGAAATATTCATATGAGCAAATGCAGCAGGATATTACTGCGCTGAAAGAACGGTATCCAGAACAGATGCAGGTGAATTCACTGGGAACGACTGCAGACGGAAGAGATGTTACAGAGATAATCCTGGGAGATATAAATGCAGAGCATCATATCCTCATTCAGGCGACAATGCATGCCAGAGAATATATGAATACAGTGCTGGCGATGAATCAGATTGAGGATTACCTGCGTGATTCTGAGACTAGAAGTTATGAAGGACAGACATGGAAAGAAATATTTAGAAATGTATGTCTGCATATTGTTCCGATGGTAAATCCTGATGGGGTTACGGTTAGCCAGGATGGCATAGATGGGATCTCTGATGAGAGTTTGAAAAGTCTGCTTAAGCAATGCTATCAGACAGATCTTGCAGATGGAAAAGGAAATTCGGATATGACACAGTATTTCCGGACATGGAAAGCAAATGCAGAGGGTGTTGATCTGAACAGAAATTTTGATGCAGGATGGAAAACATATACGGGCTCATCCGGTCCATCTACAGAAGGTTATAAAGGAACTTCTCCAGGATGTGAGCCTGAATCAAAAGCGATATTAAGTGTAGCGGATAAATATGATCTGGATTGTTGCATTGCATATCATTCTTTTGGGAATTTGATTTATTGGAACTATGGCAGTCAGGGAGATATATTGAATGCAGATCAGATGCTTGCGCAGTGTGTGTCTGATGTGACAGGATATGAGATGCATTCTACAGTGCAGGATTCCACAGATGCAGCAGGTTGTAGTGACTATTTTGTATTGGATCTGGGGATTCCGGCTGTGACGATTGAGAATGGGGGGAGTGAGTGTCCTATGCCGATAGAGGAGTATCAGCCGATGTATGAGAGGAATCAGGAGTTGTGGGCGGCGGTTGCTTGTTTATATAATAGGTAAAGGGGGGACGCAGGCTCCAACCATTTTTGGTGGCTGGGTTTTGGGCCTTAAGAAAAGCTAAGATTGGAAAATCAGGTAAAGAGGACGCAAGCGCGAACCATTCTCTTCGGCTCGGTTTCGGACCTTAAGAAAAGCTAAGCCCTGAAAAATCTGCTAAAAGCATTCGCAAATAACTCAAACTCGCTGCGCTCAGACAGTGAGTGATTTGCGAATAACGCAGATTTCCCAGGACTAAGTTTTTCTAAAGGTCCTGCAAAGGTCGCCGAAGAGAATGGTTCGCGCTTGCTGGTTATTGGCCGGGACTGATCATCTGGATGGTAGTTTTTTCTTATATATAGTATAGGAAGAGACGTTTTGTACATAGATATAGTGGATGATACGGATTTGTTGCTGGAAAGCAGGAGTTTGAGTGGCAGACAGATTTTTGAGTGAAATAAAAAAGTTTGTCAAATTATAAAATTAACTGTTGACATCTGATATCTGCGGTGGTATATTAGTTAAGCTGTCGGAAATAATTGTTTCCTGAAAAGAGACAATTTGAATAAATTTCTGAAAGAAAAAAGAAATTTAAAAAAAGTGCTTGACAACTTAAAGCAAACGTGTTAAAGTAGTCAAGTCGCTTGAACAGAGCCGACAATCACAGATCAGGAGAACAGTTCGGAAAGCCGAAAGAGTTCGAAAAACTTTGAAAAAACTTGAAAAAGTGCTTGACAAAGTGATGAGAGATGTGATAAAGTAAACAAGCTGTCGCAAGACAGACAACCTTGATAACTAAACAGTGAAACACATAC
>ERZ1106969.218-NODE-218-length-66402-cov-30.357876_pt1 | contig 66402 bp, 62 predicted proteins | sample MGYA00403685_ERZ1106969 | MGnify/ENA primary metagenome ERZ1106969 (study PRJEB35170, sample SAMEA104062416) | human gut metagenome | biome: human gut; feature: human-associated habitat; material: faeces | place: Denmark | collected 2012-05-18 ... | reverse complement strand
CAAGTTTAATTTCTGGAATCATATATTCAGATTGTCTTTGCCAAGCATAAAAAGACTTTTTATAAACTAAATTAGAATCTTTACTAACACCAATAGATAAATTAGTATCAGAACAATCTATCAACAAAGTATAGCTCATTTCATTTCACCTTTTAAACTTTCTAAAGAAGTAAAAATTTCATTATATTTTTTTTCATCACTAGAAATTTTAAATTTTCTGGAATTGCTAGACATAATTTCAATTTCAATTTTTAAAGGTTCAAAAACATATTCAGGTATAAATTTTGCCCATTCAATTAAACATACTCCATCACCTTCAATAACTTCTTCTAAACCAATATCCATATTTATATGATCTTCAAGACGATAAGCATCAATATGATATAAAGGTAATGAGCCACTGAAATAACATTTTAAAATATTAAAAGTTGGGCTATTTACTTTTTCTTTAACTCCTAACGCTAATGCAACACTTTGAGTAAAAGTAGTTTTACCTGCACCTAAATCTCCATCTAAAGTAATTACTGCTCCTTTAAATAAATTTTTAGCAATTGCAAAAGCAATTTTTTGAGTATCTAATAAGCTATGACTAATAATTTCAATTTTCATTTTTACCTCAATTCTTATAAAAGAATAACATATTTAAAGGTAAAATATAATATTTTTCATACAATTAAGAAAGTATTAACCGCTTTTATTTAAAGATATTCATTAATTTATCAATAAAATGTTTATTACAATAATAAAAAACTTGTTTTCCTTCTTTTTTAAAACTAACAATATTATTCTCATACAAAATTGCTAAATGATAAGATAAAGTTGATTGAGAAATATTAACCATCTGTAATAATTCTTTTACATAATAAGTTTCTTCATTATATAAAACATGAACAAGTTTTAATCTTGTTTCATCACCTAAAGCATAAAATAGTTGACTTAATTTTTTGTAATCCATTTTTGTTACCTCTTTTTTAGTCTTTACTTTTTTTATTTTTTTTATAAATAAATCGCTTATTTTTATATACTAAGAAAATTATAACTTGCATTAAATATATATTTTTATTTACAATAGTAATGCGAGTGAATTTTAATTATGAAAAAAATCTTAAAAATTCTAATTTCTATAATTTCATTATTATTTATTTCTTATTTTGGATCTATTGTTGCAATATGTGTATCTAATAATGAATCTGAATTCTATGGAATGGTCAATAATGATGGATACGGTCATTTTGATTTTACTGGCTATAAAATGGAAAATGAAAGAATCTATGTTGGTCAGCATGGCAATGTAGAATTTTATTATAATAAATGGATTCAAACAGATAATCAAAAAAATATTACCCCCCCCATTACATAAATCTACCTAGATATTGGACTGGTCTAGAAATTGATGGACAAGTTTTACCTAGAGATGGATATGCTTCTTATAGAATTGTTACTTATAATTTAAAACCAGGTATTTCTATTAGTTCTTCTTTCATGAGAATGCCATCAAAAATATTTTTTAATGGTGTTTTAGCGTATGAAATAGGCACTCCAACTAAACAAAAACAAAGTGCAGGAGTTCCTTTAGAAGGCAAAACATATCCTTATATTGTACCAGAAGATGGTATTGTTGAAGTTATTATTGAGGTTGGAAATTGTGGTATTGGTGGTATTAGAACAATGCCAGGTTTTACATTAACTAGTAATTTACCATATCCTTATGCAATATTTTTAGATCAATATAACATGGCTTTTGCCGCCATAATGGTTGTTATTTTTTTGTTTTCATTTTTATCTTTTGCTTTACCAAAAACAAATAATGGTTTAGTAATGATGGTATGTTCTTTTTTCTTGATTTATATTACTAGTGTTGATACACCATTTTATATTAAAGAATTAGGTTTTAATTATCGCAATAGTGTACTTGATATGATGTTAAACGCTATTAGTATTTTTATTACTTGTATAACATATAGTTTTTATTTAAATAAACAAAAAATTATTAAATTTAATAAGCCTAAATTAATTATTTATTCTTTATTAGGTATTTTATTCTTAGTAAGTTTTCCTTTTACATATAATACTTATTATGCTTTTATATCTTATAGTTTCATTTCTTTAGTAGCTATTGATATTATTATAAATGCTTTAATAACATATATAAAAAAAGATAATGCAGTTAATTTATTAAATTTATTATGTGTAGGTTCATTTTATTCATTATTAAATTTTTCAATGATTGGTTCGACCGGTATTTTGATTTTTGATTTAACAACCTTTTATCAGACTATTTCATTATTCTTAATAATATTTTTTATGATTGTTTATTTAATTAATATTAATAGCATAAAAAAAGAAGTAATTAAAAATAATGAGCTTCAAGAACAAATTAGTTTATTATATTCGCGTTCTTTAATTAATTGCATGAATATTGATGAAATAAATAATGGTCTATCTACTATAAAAACAGAATTTGAAAAATGTAATGAAGATGGAATGCAGGCTACTTATTTATTTTCTACATCTTTAAGAAATGAAATTAATGGTCTTGATTATTATTTATTACCATTTGATGTTGAAAGTAAAAAATTATTAGACAAAATAGCTTTTAAAAATATTGAAACTAAAAAAAATCTTAATGTAATTTTTGATATTGAAGAAACAAATTATTTAATTCCATCTACTTTTTTTAGTGAAATAATTGATGAAATATATTGTAATATTAATAATAATCAAGATGTTTTTATTACTTTAACTAAAAATAAAAATATACATTTAGAAATACAAGTCAATTCTTATAGAAAAAATGTACTTTCATTAATTGATAATTTAAAAGAAAGATTGAACTTATTAAATTGGAATTTATCCATAAAAGAAAATAGCAATTCAACTATATATGAATTAGAAAGTAGGTAAATATGAATAAAGATTTAATGATTATTATTGTTGATGATGAATTAGAAGCATTAACACACTTTTTATATCAAGTAGTAGAAGAAAAAAATATTTGTTATAAATTTTTTAATACAAATCCTCTTGAAGCAATTGATTATGTAAAAAAACATGCAGTAGATGCAGCATATTTAGATATAAGAATGGCTACAATTAATGGTTTAGATTTAGCAAGAGAATTAATTAAAGTTAATCCAAGTATTAAAATTATTTTTATAACTGCTTTTTCTTTTGATGAAAAACAAATAAAAGAAGAATTTAAAAATAATCTAGTTGATTTTGTTTATAAACCTTTTAATTATGAAAGAATTAAAAAATCATTTATTTTATTAGGAATAGAAAAACACATTCTCACATTTCAAACATTTGGAGAATTTAATTTCTTAGTTGATAATCACCATGTTAATTTTGTTTCCAAAAAGAGTGAAGAATTATTAGCCCTTATTTTAACTTTTGAAGGTAAACTTTTAACTATGGAAACTGCTATTAGCTTATTATGGCCATTTAAAGAATTAGATTTAGCTAAAAGATTATATCGCGATTCTGTTTATAAATTAAGGCAAAAATTAAATGAATTTGGAATTGCTAATTTAGTAATTTTTCAAAGAGGTGCTACTAGATTAAATACAGATTTCACTACTATTAAATGTGATTATTGGAATTATTTAAATGATAAAGATGATCATTCATATAATGGTTATTTTTTAACTTCATATAGTTGGAATAAGCCAATAAAAGCTTTATTAGATAAAAAGAAGGATATCTTAGATGAAGAAATTTAGTGTTCCTTTTTTATATCTTATTTTCTTTATTTTATCTTTTTTTAATTGGTTTAATAATTTTTTAAATGATAAAAAAACTTTTCTTTTTGTTTTTTTTCTTGCTTGTGCTTTAGCTATCATGATTGTTGAAACAATTTTATTTAGAAAATTTACTTTTAAAAAATTTTTATCTTTAATATTTTTCATTTTGTTTATTTTATCTATTAAAGAAGCAAGAGGTGTTTTTATTTATTTAGATTTATCATTTTTAGAAAGATATTCTTTTTTATTTTTAACTTTATTTAATTTTTTTAACATAATTCAATATGATAAATGTGATTTAGTTAATATTGAATTATTATTAACAAGTATTTTTTATATTATTTTCCCTAATAATAGTCTTATTATTTCTATATATTTAATTTCTTATATAACATTAATTTTATTAAAAAAAGAATACACAAAAAGAAATATTCTTTTTACAACAAATATTTTATTTTCATTAATTAACATTTATCATCCTTTGTTTGGATATAATTTTTTATTCTGTAGTTTTTTATTATTTTATAGATATAGAAATATATATCATGAATATAAAGAATTAAATATTAAAGAAAATTTATATAATGAATTAAATCAAAAAATGAAAAAAATAAAAGAAGAAACTTTAAAAACTCAAATTAGGCCTCATTTTCTTTTTAATAGCTTAACAATGATTGATGTTTTGTATTTAAAAGATTATAAAAAAGGTGTTAGAGCTATTAATAAATTAAATGAATTGATGGATAAATCAAATAAAATTTTACAAAAAGAATATATATCTTTCCCTTTAGAATTAGATATTATTGATGATTATGTATCTTTAATGAATGAAAAAGAAAATAATCCTTTTGTAATAAAAAAAGAAATTAATATTAAAGATTTTGCTATACCTCCCCTTTCAATAGAACCTATTATTGAAAATTCAATTAAATATAGTAAAGTTAACACAAAAGAAAATGGCTATATTCTAATAAAAACATGTTTAATCGATGATAATATTAATATCATTATTAAAGATAATGGGATTGGTTTTGATCCAAATGTTATAAAAAATACTTCTATTGGTTTAAAAAATCTTATAAATAGATTTTCTTTATTAGAAAATGGTAATGTTATAATTTCATCTAAAAAGAATGAATATACAGAAGTAAATATTATATTTAAATAACAACCAATTAAAAAAATATAACTGCCAACTTAGTGCCAATATAAAGATGTTTAGTTGATAATTGTTTTTTGAGTGCATATCATCTTATTAATAATGGTCTTTGGAGGAAAAGCAAATGAAAGATTATAACTTAATAAAATATATCGGTAAAAAAATTGGTTATTGTAAAGAAGATAAGAAAGCAAATACAGTTCAAATTAACTTTACATATAAAGATGCACCATTTAGTGTTTTTTATGAATTTAAAAATAAAGTTGCTGTCAAAATGACTATTGCTTTAAATCAAATTTATGAAAGATATGGTAAATCAAAATATAATTCAGTTAAAGAATTTGCTAAAGCTTATACTGATAAATATTCTTTTTTTACAACATTCCATGGTGATGAAATTTATTTTCTTGAATCAGATTTAAGAAAGAATAAAGTTGATAATGTATTATCTGTTGGTTTAGCAAATTTACAAGTATTTACTTCAATAACAAATGAAGTTTTAAATCAAAATCTTGATACTTTTGATGAAACAGAAACAAAAGAATGGTATAGAAGCTATCTAAAAGATGAAAAGAAAACCGCTAAAAACTTTACAATCGGAAGTGCTATAACTTTTGCTGTTTCGTTTATTTTATGTATTATTTTTGGATCAGGTAATGTTGCATTTATATTCTTCTTATTATCTTTTGTAAGTTTTGTTTGTTTAGTATTATTTGGTGGCAAATTCTTATATTATTCAAAAAAAGTTAAATAATTAAAAAGTTATGACTGGAATTGTTTATTTTTTATTATTTTTATGGTCTATTGTTCAATCAATTGCTTTTTGGTTTCCAATGGTAATCATAATTGATGCTTTTAAAAATGCCCAATCTGGTGATGCGTTTTTATTTATTTTATTGTTTATAATTGTTAATTTTATTATTGGTTTCCTTTCAATTTTCATTTTAGGGCAATTCCATAGAGATGAGACAGAACATCATTTTCTTTTTAAAGCAATAACTAATGGATTGTGTGGTTCAGTAAGACTACCAATGCATATACTTATTCGTATTATTTTAATATTTGATGATGTCCCAATTGATTGGGGATGCTACGATAATGATAATTGGGTTTCAATTATTATTTATTCGGCAACATTATTAGATATAGAACCATCGTGGGGAGATTTCCCAGATAGAATAAATGATCATGATTCATCACCAAAATATATTAAAAAATTAAGAAATAATATTTCTAATACACCTAATCATGCATTAAAACCATTTGTAACAGAAAGTGATGGTAGATTGCATGGACCTAATGATGTATTAAATCAAGCTCGTTCAGTAGCAAAATATTGTTCAACTTATGTCGAAGAAAAGCAAAATAGAATTGATATTAATTTTGAAGCTCGTTTATCAGGAAATACAGTTTATTTTTATATCAATCTTAATAGAACAAAATTTAAAGGATTTTCTTCACAATATGATTTAGATAGTTATAATAATCAAGTTATGTCTTCACTAGATAGACAACAAGATCAAATTTTAGATTTAATGAATAAATATGCTGAAAAAAATGATTTAGATAGAGAATATTCAGTTGTTTTTGAAAAAGGAACTTGGAATATATAACTCAAAAAAGTTTACTTTTATTTGTTAAAAATTATAATCTAATAAATTTATATTAATACAAATTAACATTTTTTTATTATATATTTTTAAATTGTTGAAATCTAGCAACAAAATCTAATATATTAAAAAAAAGGAGCAAAAAATTATGCAAGATCTAAAAGAATTAGTTGGAAAAAAAGTTAAAGGGGCACGCGGAGAAGGTGTCATCACTGCAATCGATGTCAAAGGAAACATTGAAGTTAACTATGGCGGAAAAAAATTCAAACATCCTAGTTTTTCATTAGAAAAAGGAATGATAAAGCTTGTTGAAGATGTTCCAGCAAAAGAAGAAAGCAAATAATACATTTACGAAATAATTCTAAAATAGCTTTTAGAGTTTTTTTCAATAAAAAATGGTTTTAAAAAAATAATCTTAGTTAAATATCTTAAAAAGTTAAGTCTAATAGCTTAACTTTTTTTATGGAAAATTGTTTGGTTTACCGATATAATAATATTAGGTGATAACAATGGAATTTAATGAATTATTAATTAATAAAAATTTAACAATATATAAATTATCAAAAATTAGTAATATTGCAAAATCTACTCTCTTTGATATTGCATCAGGAAAAAGTAATATTTATGATTGTACTGGAAGAACTTTATTAAAATTATCTAAAGCATTAAATATTACAATAGAAGAATTATTAAATTTAGAATATGAAGAATATAATCCTTTTTATGAAGAAAATGTCCCTGATTTTTTAAAATATGATTTAAATCTTGTTAAAAAAGGAAGAAAAACTAAAGATTTATTATTAGATTGTTATTTAGATGAAACTAATAGTAGTATTAATGTTTGTGAAGTAGAAAATCTTATTTCTAAAGAACAAGCAAATTATCTAAGAAAAAAATTTTTATGGAGGTAATTCATGAATCTAGTAAATTTTAATCAATTTCAAGTAAGAAAAAAAACATATGGTGGAGCGAATGGAAATAAATTAAGTATTTGTATTGGTGATAGTCTATATATGTTAAAACTGCCTTCTCATGCAACCAAAAACAAAAATCTTTCTTACACTAATTCATGTATTTCTGAATATTTAGGTTCACATATTTTTAATATGATTGGGATAAAAGCTCAAGAAACAATTTTAGGAGAATATGAATATAATGGGGTAAAAAGAATTTCAGTTGCTTGTAAAGATTTTGAAGAAGATGGGTATGTATTAAAAGATTTTGCTTCAGTTAAAAACCAAATAATTGATTCAAAATCTAATGGATACGGAACTGATATTAATGAAATATTAGAAACAATAGAGCAACAATCATTAATTGATCCAGTCTTTTTATCTAATACATTTTGGGAAATGTTTGTTATAGATGCATTACTTGGTAATTGGGATAGACATAATGGAAACTGGGGATTTTTATATAATCAAGGAACAGATGACATAAAAATTGCTCCTATATTTGATTGTGGCTCATGCTTATTTCCACAAATTGATGATGATATTATTGATACAATAATGAAAGACAAATCACAATTAAATGCAAGAATTTTTAATTTTCCAACTTCTGCTTTATTATATAATGGGAAAAGAATTAATTATTATGATTTTATACAAAATCACGAATTTAAAGAATGCGATAATGCAATCATCAGAATAAAAAATAAAATTAATTTTGATGATATTAATCTTTTAATTGATGATATACCTTGCATTAGTGTTAAACATAAAAACTTTTTAAAATTAATTATTAAAAAGAGATTTGATGCTTATTTTAATTAAAAATTTTATTTATTAGGATTTACCATATTTCCTACATAAATAGGTACATCATTCACATCATAAATAATATAAATAAATGGTTTATTTAATTGTATATTATATCCATCTAATGTTGATTCAGCTTTATTTCCTGCTCCATAAGAAACTGATTTAATCATTGTGCCATCTTCAGAAAATGTTATTTCATTTTTTTGTTTAACTAATTGAAGATAAACACCCAAATTTTCATCATTAAAAATATTATTTAAACTATTTGCATTTTCATCAAAAGTATTTGGCATCATTTCTTTTAATATTTCAGTAAAATCAAGAGAATAATTATTTGAAAATTTAGGAAGCGATAAATTAATATATGCTTCTTTTTTTGTTGTTTGATCTAAATTAAATAAATTAATATCTTTAGTCAAAGAAAATATATCTTCATCATTTTTACTAATATAATATTTAATTTTGATATTATTTTTATAATAATCTGTTACTTCATAAAATTTATCTTGTTCATTAATTTCGCCTATATAAGAATGATTCATATAAGTAACTTTTTCATTACTATTATTAGAATAAAATGTATCTATATAATTATTTTCATCATTAAATATATGATACCAACGATTATTAAAATATAAAGTATTTATAAAATATATAACTGTATCATTATCATCTATTTCTAATTCTTCTTTTTTCATAAAATCTTTTTGATTTATTTTATTATCAATCCATTCAATTATTTTATCTTGATCATTTTTAAATGATAATTGATATGCTTCAATATAATAATCTTTTAATAAATTAATATATTCTTCATTATATTGAAAATCATTACTTAAAAATACTGAATTATACATTTGTATAGTTCCTTGTTCATTACAAAAATAATTATTTTTATATGTTTTAATTAAATCTTCTTTTCTTTTATTTTTATCTAATTTTAATAAATTATCAAATTCATTATTTATTTCTTCTTTAGTTGATGATAAAGATATATTATTCATTAAATAATATAGACTCATTGGTGAAAAAGAATAATTATCTTCTTTAAAAGATTTTCTATACATTTCATTAGAAAAATTATTAATTGCTTCTTTAAAATCATCACTTATTGATAAATTCTTAGTTTCTAAAGAAGGATAATTAATTTCATTTAATTTTTTAAATGAAGTGCTTTCCATAACTTGTTTTTCATTTATTGTAAAATTTCTTTTTATTAAACTACTTTTTGGCTTAAAATCAATCATTGATAAAAAAGGAATACTTAATATTACTAAAGGAGTAAGTATAGCTAAACATGTTAATGTAATTGCTAATTTATGAGATTTTTTATTAGGTTGAAGTTTTGAAGTATCAAAATTCAAATCTATATCTAATTTATTTTCTAAATCATTCTTTATTTCATTTTTAAGATTATTCATTGTCTTCTCCTTTATAATGCTTCTTTACTTTGTCTAATGTTCTTTTGTATTTAGAAGAAATAGAATCAATACTAACACCTTGTTCATTAGCAATATCTTTAAAAGTAAAATCATATAAAAATTTATAAATAATTAATTCTAATTCTTCTTCATTTAAATGTTCTTTAAATTTATCTATATATGTATTAAATTCATTTTTTTGATCAAAACAAGCAATTTCATTATCTAGTTGTTCATATTTATTATTTTTCTTTAATAAATTAATAGATAAATTTTTACAAGTAGTAAGTAAATAATATTTTATTTTCTTATAATTTCTTATTTTATTTTTATTAATAAAGAATTGCATGAAAGTTTCATTAGTAATATCTTTAGCATCTTCTTGATTTTTTAAAATATCAAAACTAACAAAATAAACAAGTAATTTATATTCTTGATAAATATCATTAAACGCTCTTTCCATGACTTGTTTTGAAGAAGATTTTAAATCTTTTAAATCTTTGTTAGTGATATCCATTTTTCTCTCCTTACATTAATAAGACAATTTTAAATAATTTTTTCGTTGGTTTATTTTAATTTTAGCAAAATTTAAAAAAAATTTAATTAGCTTTTTTGAAAGCGATTACAACTTACGCTTAATATTTACAAGAATACGCACATGTTTAAATTTTTTATAAATTTTTAATTTAATATAAATTTAGTTTTCTTAGGAGAACAATTTTATTTCATTATCATCAAGCAATTTTGTTAATTATTATTCGTTTGAAAATAAATTTTATAACAAAATAAGTCTTGATAACAAGGAGGAAAAATGAAACTAAAAACATCTAAATTAGCTTTATGCGTTTTATCTGCATTACTTTTAGTGGGTTGTAACACTACAACATCAAGTAATCAACCTACTACTTCTAGTCAAGAAACTACAAGTTCAGCTACAACAAGCAAGCCTCAATCTTCTATTACAAAAAATTTAACAGGTATTGAAATTAGTAAAATGCCTAAAAAAGTTAAATATGAAGAAGGCGACATTTTTGATAAATCAGGTTTAGAAGTTAAAGCAAAATATTCTGATAACAAAGATGAAATAATCAAAGATTACACTATCGATAAAGAAAAGACACCTTTAAAATTAGAAGATAAAGAAGTAATTGTTTCTTATAAAGGTTTCACTGCATCTATTAAAATTACAGTTATAGAAAAACATTATGATTTAACTATTGATTCATTAGGTGATCATATATTTGAAGCTGAAGATTTAGTCCCAGATGAAAAATGGATTATGAGAGATGATATGATTAGTCAAGGTCATACAAATTATGTAGTTGATTCAGCTGATTCAAGTAATGGAAAATCTATTGAAAGATATGACATTAATACTGTTATTACATTAGATTTCTATACAAATGAAGATATTACTTTAAAATTATCTGCAGTTGTTTCTAATTATGATGAAATTAATTTGAATGATTCAGTTGTTTTTAAAGTTGATGATACAACATTAGTATCCGATAATCCTACTCTTGGCCATAGAAATTCTAGTGATTGGTGGAATTGGAAAACTGCATTATTTAATGAAATTGATTTAACAAAAGGTAGCCATTCACTTACAATTAAAATGTACACCGCTAGACCTAATTTAGATTGTTTTAATTTCCATGTTAAAAAATATGGCGAAACAGTTGAAGAACATAAATTAACATCAATCTCTATTGATACAATGCCTACTAAAACTACTTACAATGTTGGAGAAGTTTTTGATCCAAAAGGTATGAAAATTAAATTAAATTATTCTGATTCTACTTATGAAATTAGTGAAGAATTCACATGTGATACCACAACTCCTTTAACAGAAGAAACAAAAAATGTTGAAGTAAAACATGGTGACCTTACCACTACTGTTTCTATTACTGTTATTAATAAAGGTGAAACAATTTCTGAATCAAAAGTTATTAAATTAGAAGCTGAAGACTTTGATAAAACAAATCTTCAAAATAATGGTAACGGATTTGTTGAAAATACAGATTTTGCAAGTGGTGGAAAATGTTTAGGTAATGGTACACATGGTACAATTGAATGGACTTATACATTAACTAAAGAAATGAAATTAGATATCTTAAGTGTAGTATGTAAATATGAAGATTATTTTGTTAAAGATTATTTCAAAATCTTTATTGATAATGTAGAAGTCTCTTTACAAAATCCTGAATTAAAGTTAGGAAGAACAGATGGTAATGATTGGTTTAATTTTAAAGAAGCAAATTATGTTCAACAAACATTACAAACTGGTACACATAAAATTAAAGTTCAAATCGGTACAGAAGATACAGCAGGTTGTAATACAGATTATATCCAATTTACATTTACTGAAATCTAAGGAGGAAATTAAATGAATAAAAAATTAAAATTAGGATTATTATCTACCCTTCTTTTAGTTGGTTGTAATGTTGTTACTCCCCCTTCAAGTAGTAGCAGCACTCCTTCAAATGGAGAATTTGATTATGAAGATCCTAAAACTAATATTGTTTCTGAATCAAGTCATTCTAGTAGTTCTTCTTCAACATCAACTCGTAAAGATAATTATGGTGATTTAGATATAGAAGTACTAACAACTGTAAATGATAATGGAACATTTTTAGTTGAAGCCGAAGATTGTGATACAAAAGGTTGTACATTACAAACTGGTTGTGTTGGATTTTTTGAATCAACATCATTTGCAAGTGGAAATATGTGTATTGCTTGTATTGCTGCTCCTTCAATTTTAGCTTTCTCTTTTGAATTAGAAAGTAGTTGTGATATTGAATTTATTACTGTCAGTGCTAAATATGAAAATCCTTGGAGTCTAGATCAAAACGTTTCTTATTATGTCGATAAGGATGGTAATAATTTTGTTCATACTTTATCTTCAAATGGTTATACAGATTTTGGCCATACAAATGAAAATCAATGGTACAATTTTAAAAGTGTTTCTTTAGGAAAATTATCTTTAAACCGTGGCACTCACACTATGTATATTCAAGTTAAAGGAGCTTTCCCAAATACTGATTGCTTCAAATTAATTGCAACTAATTTTGATAAATAGAAAGGATTAAATAAATGAAAAGAACAAGTGCAGTAGGTATTATTTCTACCGCAATTATGTTAACAGCTTTACTTACAGTAGGTAATGTTGTAGCTAGTGCGTATGGTGGAATTATAGATACATTCTTTAGCAAAAGTAATGTTATAATGGATGAACAAACTCAAAATGCTTTAACAAAAGGCAAAGATTTAGCTAAAGAAATTCAAGAAAATGGTACAGTTTTATTAGAAAACAAAAATAATACTTTACCTTTACAAAAAGCAGAAGGTCAAGAAAAATTAAGAGTTAATATTTTTGGCTGGGGAGGTAGTGATAATGGCTTCCTTTATCAAGGTGGTGGATCAAGTGAAGGTGGTTATTCTCTTGATAAAATTTCTTTATATAATGCTTTTAGAAATAATGGTTTTGAAATTAATGAAGAATTAGCTAGTGCTTATAATGGTTTACCTTATCGTAGAGAAGGTGCACCAGATCAAAACCAACATTCAATTTATTATCGTGCTTATGATCCTGATGAAAGTTTTTATACAGATTCTTTAATGAATAACGCTATTGAATTTTCTGATGTTGCTATTGTAGTCTTATCTAGAAGAGCAACAGAAGGTGATGATTTACCAAAAGTAAGTTATGACGAGAATGGAAATGCTGATTATTCAAGAAGATATTTATCATTATCTGCTAAAGAAACAATAATGTTAAGAAAGGTAACTAATAAATTTAATAATGTAATTGTTTTAGTTAATTCATCTGCTCCAATGGAATTAGGATTTGTTGATTATTATAAAATTGGTGCATGTTTATACATTGGTTATCCTGGATATTATGGTACAGAATCTATTGCCAAAATCATTTCAGGAGAGACTCAACCAAGTGGTCATTTAACTGATACAGTAGCATATGACCTTAGAACTGCTCCAAGTTATGTTAATGCAGGTCCTGATGCAACTCATGTTTATAATGGTAAAGGTGGTAGATATAATGATTATGCCGAAGATATTTATGTTGGCTATAAATGGTACGAAACTGCTAATACAGAAGGATATTTTGATAGTTGTGAATTAAATATTTATGGTAAAAATAGACGTGGATATGATGCAGTAGTTCAATATCCATTTGGATATGGTTTAACATATACAAACTTCTCATGGGATATTGAAGAAATAAAAGTTCAACATACTCTTGATGATGGATCTTTAACTGAAGCAACTAATTTACAAGAAAATCAAGCATTATTAGCTAACGATGTCATTACTTATAAAGTTTGGGTTGAAAATACTGGTTCAGTTCCAGGTAAAGATGTAGTTGGTTTATATTATAGTGCTCCTTATACTAAAGGTGGTATTGAAAAATCAAGTATTAATCTTGCTGATTTCCAAAAAACAGATTTATTAGAGCCTCAAAAAGGACAATATTTAAATTTAACTTGTAAAGCTTCACAAATGACAAGTTACGATACTTATGATCGTAATAATAATGGATTTATGGGTTATGAACTTGAAGCTGGTCAATATACTTTATCTTTAAGATCAGATGTTCATAATTTAAAATTAGATAAATTAAATCAACCAATGTCATATGATTATAAAGTACCTGAAGGTGGATATAAATATGCAACTGATGAAGTAACTGGTAATGAAGTAAAAAATAGATTTACTACTTACACTAATACTACTTCAGGAGCAAGTTCAACTTGTGATGAGCCTCAAACAAATTATGCTTTATCTATTGATGGTAATGATGATTCAGATGATTATGATCAAAATATTACATATTTAACTAGAGCTGACTTTGCTTCTACTTTCCCTCAAGTAACAGAAACTAGAACAATGTCTAATAATATGTTTAAAAATGTTTTCTTAGTACATAATCCATTTGTTGATCCTAATGATGAAATGCCTACAACATCTTCAACCTCTACTTCATGGACTCTAGATGACGTTAAAGGTTTAGCTTATGAAGATCCAAAGTGGCAAGAATTAATTGAACAATTAAGTGTTCAACAATTAGCAGATTTATGTGCTAATGGTGGATTTGGAACAATGGCAATTAATTCAATCAAGAAACCAAAATGTACAGATAGTGATGGTGGTACAGGATTTACTAGTGGTGTCTCTACTGGTGAAGATGGACATGCTATTAAATATCCAGCTGCTAATGTTTTAGCAGGTACATGGGATTGGAAAGAAGCATATAAGTGGGGCCATGCTGTTGGTGATGAAGGTCAAGCTTTAGGTATTCAAGGTTGGTATGCTCCTGGATGTAATGTGCATCGTTCTCCATTAGGTGGAAGAAACTTTGAGTATTTCTCTGAAGATGCATATATGTGTGGTGTTTTTGTTGCATATACTGTTAAAGGTTGTACTGAAAATGGCGTATATGCATATATGAAACATTTTGCAGGTAATGATACCGATGAAGGTCGAAATGGACAATTTAAGTGGATGACTGAACAATCATTAAGAGAAATTTGGGCTAAACCTGGTGAAATTGCTACAAAAGTTGGTGGTGCTAATGCAATGATGGCATCAGTCGATAGAGTTGGTGCAACTAGAGTTACTGGTTCTTATGCTTTGCTTGAAACTGTTTTAAGAGGTGAATGGGGCTTTAGAGGTTCTGTTATTACAGATTATTATCAAGGTGGTAATGTTAACGATTTAGATGAAGGTATTAGAGCAGGTAATGACTTAGCTTTATTGCCTGGTGGAACTCATACTGTATTTGATGAAGATAAAGGTACTTGGAGTGCAACTGGAGTTAAAGCTTTACAAAAATCAGCTCATAATATTCTCTTTACTTATATTGATACTGTAAATAGAACAGAAAAAGCTCAAAATATTGATTTTGGTAGTACTTCAGGAACTAGACAAACAACAAATGATGGTACTTGGTGGAGAGGTGTTTTAATTGGTGCTGATGTAATATTAGGTTTAGCAGTTATCGGCATGGTTACAACTAGTGTAGTATTAACTTGGGTTCTCCCACATAAAAAACTTACTAAACGCGAAGGAGAATAAATTCATGAAAATTAAATCAAATTTAAGATTATTTATCTTTCAATTAATTGCTTCTATATGCGCAATATTTACATTTGTCTTTACATTTGTAAAAGCATATTTTGAAGAATCAAAAGTAGATTTAAGTCTATTTGAAATGGCAATCGGTGTTGAAGATCGTTTACCTACTAATGGAATATTAATCTTTGGTTTTATTCTTATCGCTATTGGTATGATAGTAGCGATTGGATTAACTATTTTATTAATTATTAAAGATAGTAAAGATATTGAAAAAATACTTACTATTGGTGGTATTGTCAGTGGGTTATCTATCTTAATAGGTGGTATCTTACTTGCTTGTAGTATCTTTATTACTGGCTTAAACGAAACAAATTCTGCTTTAGGATTTACTCAAGGAAACTGGGGTATTAAAGCTGGTAACATCTTAGTTCCTGTATTTGCTTTAGTATCATTTATTTGTTCTTATCCAAGTGCATGTGTAATCTTACATAGAAAAGATCAAGAAGACAAACTTAAAAATTTATAAAATCTCAAAACTTGATAAAAAAGGAATTTAAAGTATAATAAGAGTATGGATATTTTATCCATGCTCTTTAAATGGTTATTATGATAAATATAGCAATAGTAGAAGATGAAAAAAATGAACAAGATTTCTTAATTAGTTCTTTTAAAAAATTAATGTTAGAAAAAGATATTAGTATTAATCTCAAGACATATAATTCTGGAGAAGAATTTTTATTTGATTTTGAATATAATAAATTTGATATTGTTTTAATGGATATTGATTTAGGACAAAATAAATTAAATGGACTAAATGTTTCTAAAAAAATGAGAGAAATTGATAATGATGTTATCTTAATTTTTATCACTAATTTAGCTCAATACGCAATAGATGGTTATACAGTTAAAGCTTATGATTATATCATTAAGCCATTCTCTTATTATGATTTTTGTTTAAAAATTAATGCCTTATTAAATAGTAATTTATTAGATAATTCTAAAAAAATTTTAGTTAAAAGTGAAGGAAGACAAATTATCTTACCTCTTAAACAAATATATTATATTGAAGTTAATAATCACACTTTGATTTATCATTCTTCAAAAGGAGATTTTGTTTCTATAGGTTCATTAGGTGAATTATCTAAGAGCTTAGCTCAAAATTATTTTTCTTTATGTAATTCTTGTTATTTAATTAATTTAAGATATGTGGAAACTATTTCTGGTTTTGATGTTATAGTGCATGGCACTACATTAGCTATTTCAAGACCTAAGAAAAAACAATTTATAAATGATTTGAATGAGTATTTAGGCTTATGATTGAACAGATATACCCTCTTAATAGTTTATTCTTTTATCGATTAATATTTATGGCTTGGCTAATTTTTGGTGAAGCCCTTTTTCTTTTTAAATTTGAAAGAAAAAAACATTTTTTAATAAAATTACCTTTAGTTTTATTATCATGTTTTATTTTTGCTTTAATCTTTCCAATCCCATCATCTAATTCATTTTATTCAATGATGATGTTTTTCTTAATGTTTTTATTCACTTATTTTGCTAGTTTTTTCTTATTTGAAGCTAATTGGAAAATACGCTTATTCTCTATGATTTGTGGATATACATGTGAACATATTGCTTATGAAACATATTTTTCTGTTATTAATTTGTTAAATATTAATAAAAATGGCTTATCTGGATTATATGATTATGGAACAATATCTTTATTTACCGGTTGGCAAGATATCTTAATATATTTCTTTTCTTATATTATTGTTTATTATCTTATCTTTATTATATTTGCCTTAAGATTAAATAAAAATAATTTTTATGAGGCAAAATATGATTTTAAATTTTTAGTAGTAGGATGTGTTTTTATTTTAAGTGATATTGTTATTAATAGTATTGTTTCTTGGTATAGCACCATTCATTTTGAGAATATTTATTTAGGTATAGTTGCATTAATTAATGTTTTATGTTGTTTTATTGGCTTATTTTATATTTTTGAAATGTTTTATTCTAACAATATTAAAAATCAAATGAAAATAATTGAGGAAATACAAAAAAAAGAAAGTAATCAATATAAGATTTCTAAAGAAACAATTGATATGATTAATATAAAATGTCACGATTTTAGACATCAAATAAGAGAATTTGGTGACAATCAAAAAATTGATAATGGAGCCATTAATAATTTAAATAAATTAATACGTATTTATGATTCTACTTACCATACAGAAAATGAAGCATTAAACGTTATATTAAATGAAAAAACATTATTATGTAACAATAAAAATATTCGTTTTACTTGTATAGTTGATGGTAATGCACTTAATTTCATTGAAAATGAAGATATATATTCTTTATTTGGTAATTTAATTGACAATTCAATTGAAGCAGTCAATCAATTAGATGATAATGAAAAAATAATTTCTTTAAAAATAAAACAAGTAGGTAATATTGTCTCTATTTCTATAAAAAATGGTTATAAAGGTAAAATACAAATGGAGAATAATTTACCTTTATCAAAAAAAGAAGATAATGTTCATCATGGTTTTGGCATGAAAAGTATCAAGATGGTATGTGAAAAATACAATGGAAATTTAAGACTAAATATTGAAAATAATATTTTTATTGTTACTATTCTTTTTATTAAAAGAAGTGACTAAAAGGTATTGAAATAATGAAATATTAAAAATGATTGTTAACAACAATATATAATTAAAACTTAAAAATATAGAATCTAATAAATCACATACAATAGCTGATTTCCCAACACTACTATGTTGCATTTAATTATTTAATTAACAAATTAACGTTTTTTTATTACATATTTTTAAATTGTTGAAATCTAGCAACAAAATCAAATATACTAAAAAAAAGGGAGCAAAAATTATGCAAGATCTAAAAGAATTAATTGGAAAAAAAGTTAAAGGAGCACGCGGAGAAGGTGTCATCACTGCAATCGATGTCAAAGGGAACATTGAAGTAAACTATGGCGGAAAAAAATTCAAGCATCCTAGTTTTTCATTAGAAAAAGGAATGATAAAGCTTGTTGAAGATGATCCAGCAAAAGAAGAAAGCAAATAATACATTTGCGAAGTAATTCTAAAATAGCTTTTAGAATTTTTTTCAATAAAAAGAGGTTTTTAAAAAATAATCTTAGTAAAACTCTTAGAAATTGTGGAGTAAAAAAATAATGATACGAGAAACAAATCGTATCTTTTTTGATACCTAAAAATATATTTTAATATTAACAAAACATCTACTAAAAATAATTTGAAATCATTTGAATATTTAGATTATTTATTAAATGAATTAGGACCACTTAATGAAAAAGATAAAATTTAGCTCTCTTAAATAAAAAGGATGCATAAGCATTTACACATACGCATCCTATTATTTTACGTTTTAGAGAATAATTAATTAAAAACTAACAATGTAACAATAAAACCATTTCTCTTAAAACTTTACAAGCTACTGCAGTAGAAACACCACTTGCATCATAATGAGGTGATAATTCAACAATATCTGCACCTACAATATTATGTAATCCTTTCATATCTAAGATAGCTTGTTGTAATTCTTTATAAGTAATTCCGCCTGCTTCAGGAGTTCCTGTACCAGGGAAAATTGATGGATCAAGAACATCTAAATCAATTGTAATATAGACTGGTTTATCTTTTAATGCTTCAATACATTTATCTAAGCCCACTAAATCGAATTTTCTTAAATGTGTATGTCCTTCATTAGCCCATTTAAATTCACTAGAATCACCAGAACGAATACCAAATTGATAAATTCTTCCATCACCTAATAAATCATAACATTTTCTTAAAACTGTCGCATGAGATAATTCTCTTCCTAAAAATTCTTCTCTTAAATCTGTATGAGCATCAAAATGAATTATATGTAAATCTGGATATTTTTTAATATATTCTCTTATTGTTCCTAAAGTAACTAAATGTTCTCCACCTATCATCATTGTTTTTTTATTATCATCAAGAATACATTTTGTTACTCTGCTAATTTCATCTAAATCTTTTTCAACATCACCCATAGGTAAATCTAAATCACCAATATCACATGTTTTAATATCTTTTAAATCCATATCAAAATATGGTGAATACCATTCTAAGCCAATAGAATCTTGTCTTATAGCAGGACCTGCAAATCTAGTTCCTGGTCTAAATGAACATGTTGCATCCATTGGTGAAGAAAATATTACAACATTAGATTCTTCATAAGTGTTATCACAACTTTGAAACACTGATAAATTTCTTTCAAAATGATTCATATTAAGTTAATCCTCCTTTTTAATATCTACAACTTTTATAAATCCTACATTTGAATCAGACATAATTGTACCTTTTGATCTTACATAATATTTATACATATCTATAATATTTTTAGTAATTCTTTCTCCAGGGATTAAAATTGGTATTCCTGGTGGATAAATCATTACACTTTCACAAGATATTTGTCCTTCTGCTGAAGAAATAGGTACTACTTTATATTGAGAAAAATAAGCTTGTCTGGGTGAAATTGCTAAATCAGCATAATCATAATTTAAGATTGGTACACGATGTCTTTTACCTTTTTGATAATATTTATTAGACATATCTTTAAACGCTTCTATAAGCTTATCGACATCATCTTTAGTAGAACCAATAGCTAAAATTGCTAATATTAAATAAGTTTCCGCTAATTCTAATTGAATATTATAATTTTTTCTTATTTCATAATACACTTGGAATCCAGACATTCTTAATCCATCAACTTTAATAACTAATCTAGTTTCATCAAAAGAAAATCTTCCTGTATTATCATTATCGCAATATGATTTATCTAAAACATGTATACCAGGTATTTTATTGAGATTATTTCTAGCATATTCTGCTAATTTTAAATTTTCTTTTAAAACTTTTTTACCTTCAAAAACCATATATTTTCTTGTTGCATCTAAAGAAGCAAGTAACAAATGAGAAGGTGAAGTTGATCCAAACATTGAATATGTTTTTCTAATTCTTTGATAATCCACTCTATTTCCTTTAATTAATAAAGCACTAGATTGAGTAAGAGAACCACAAGTTTTATGAATTGATAAAGAAGCAATATCTGCACCAGCTTGCATGCTTGATAAAGGCAATTCATTATTAAAATGTAAATGCGCTCCATGAGCTTCATCAACCATAACAATCATGTTTCTTTTATGTGCTTCTTCTACAATAGTTTTTAAATCAGAACACACTCCAAAATAAGTTGGATTAATAACAAATATAGCTGTAGCATCTAAATTGTTATCCATTGCATTAATATAATCTTCGACTTTAACACCATTACTAATACCATTTTCTGGATCAAAATCAGGCTCTACAAATACTGGTATTGCCCCTGAAACAATCAATGCATTAATAGCAGATTTATGAACATTTCTTGGTAAAATAATTTTTTCACCAGAATTAACACAACCCATAATCATTGTCATAATTCCAGAAGTGGTACCATTAATTAAAAATATTGCTTTATCAGCATCATAAGCTTCCGCTAGTAACATTTCACTTTCAAAAATAACACCAGTACCTTTATATAAATTATCTATTCCAATAGGTGCATTTATATCAGCTTGATAAACTTTAATACCTATTAAATCTGTAAATTCATTATGAATTCTTCCCATTTTATGTCCAGGCACATCAAAAGGGACAGGATTAGAATCAATATATTTTTTAATCGCCGTTAATAAAGGCGTCTTTTTTTGTTTAGATGATTTCATTCTTAAACCTTCATTAAAGAAAGATATAATCTTTCTACATATTAAATATATCTATATACAATGTTAAAAGCAATCATTATTTTTACTATTTTTTATCAAAATATTTTTAATACTAAAATCATTAAGTTAGTCATATTTAACTATTTATTTATTGACTATTTAAACTTTAATGATAAAATTATGTTGTAAAGGAGCTAACTATGGAAGAAATTGAATTCCGTTATGACACACAATTACTCATTGAAGGAAAAAATCTCAATGAAGATAAAATCAATGAATATTTTTTAACACATTTCAAAGGCGATTGCTTATTAGCAGTTGGCGATGATGAATTAATTAAAATTCATTTTCACACTAATGAACCTTGGAAAGTTCTTGAATATTGTGCTTCTTTAGGTGAAATCTACGATATCGTTGTTGAAGATATGGTTAGACAAGCTAAAGGTTTACATGGTTAATATTCATTAAATTATTTAAAATCATTTAATTATTTATTGTAATTAAAAATATCTGGATTTTGCTCCAGATATTTTTTTATTATAATTATTTTCCTTATAAATTATTATTCTACTTTATCTTCTTCAGTAGTTTTTGTTTCGATAACTTCTTCTTTATTATCTTTTTTAAAGCTAACTAAAACTCTAGTTAAGATACCTAAGATAAGAGCACAAGCAACTTCTGTAATTGTAACTTGACCAAATGATAATGTCATTCCACCAATACCTGCAATTAAGATAACTGAGACAACGAATAAATTTCTATTATCATTTAAATCTACATCTTGAATCATTTTTAATCCAGATACAGCGATAAAACCATATAAAGCAATACAAACTCCACCCATAACACATGAAGGAATTGTAGCTAAGAATGTTACAAATGGACCAACGAATGAAGCAACAATACACATAATAGCAGTTGTAAAGATTGTTGATACTGATGCATTTCTACTAATAGCAACACAACCAACTGATTCACCATAAGTAGTATTTGGGCAACCACCAAAGATAGCACCAACCATAGAGCCAACACCATCACCAAGTAATGTTTTATCAAGACCTGGATCAACTAATAAATCACTACCAATAACTGTTGATAAGTTTTTATGATCTGCGATATGTTCAGCAAAAACAACGAATGCAACTGGAACATAAGCCACTGCAATTGTTCCTAATCTAGCCCAAGTAAATTCACCAAATCCTTTAAATGCAGTTAAGAAAGTAAAATCTGGATACCATTTAATATCAGCAAATAAACCAAAATTAATTACTTTTAAAGCATCAACATTAAATAAATGGCCAAAGCCAGTAAAGATAGCTGCTAAAGCATAACCTGCTAAAATACCAAGAATAAATGGTATCATTTTTACCATCTTTTTACCATAAACTGAACATGCAATAGTAACACCTAATGTAACAAGTCCACATAAAACAGCTATATATGGATTGCAAATTGAAGCTCCTGCAGCATCTTTAAGACCACCTGCAAATAAATCTCCAATAGCATTTCCTGCTAAACTTAAACCGATAATTGCAACAGTTGGACCAACAACAACTGCTGGCATTAATTTATTTACCCAACCGACACCAAATTTTTTAACTATTAAAGCTAAGATAACATATACTAAACCTGCTAAAGCTGCACCAATGATTAAGCCTAAATATCCAACACTCATTGATACACCACCTGCAAATGCTGCAAGCATACTTCCTATGAAAGCAAATGAACTTCCTAAGAAAACAGGGCTTTTAAATTTTGTAAATAATAAATAAACGATTGTTCCAATACCTGCGCCAAATAATGCTGCAGATTGACTCATTCCGTTACCAACGATTGCTGGTACAGCAATTGTAGCTGCTAAAATTGCTAAAAGTTGTTGAAAGGCAAAGATTAATGTTTTGCCAAATGGTGGACGGTCATGTACACCATAGATTAAATTGTTTTCCATGTTTTTTCTCCCATTCTTTTAATCTTTTGAATATAATGAAACATTCATTTCTCCATCTGTTTCATTAAATTTGACTGCAACTACTTCATCAAGTGAGGTAGGGACATTCTTTCCAACATAATCAGCTCTTATTGGTAATTCACGATGCCCTCGGTCTATAAGCACCGCTAGCTGAATTGTTTTTGGACGCCCAAGTTTCATAATTGCGTCTATTGCCGCTCTTACAGTTCTACCAGTAAAAATAACATCATCGCATAGAATTACTTTTTTCCCTTTGATGTCAAAGTCTATGTGAGAATCACTTACTAATGGCATTTGTCCTAACTCTGATAAATCATCACGATACAAAGTTATGTCCAAAGTCCCCGATAGTAATTCTCTCCCATCAATTTGCTTAATTTTCTCTTTGATGAGATTAGCCATTGGCACACCCCTTGTCTTAATACCTATCAAGACAACATCTTCTACACCATTGTTCTTTTCAATGATTTCGTGCGAAATACGGCTCAATGCTCTTTGCATTGCTATTTCATTAAATAAAACGGTCTTTAATCTCATTTCATTTACCTCCTAAATGAAAAAATGCCTTGTCACAAACGCGACAAGACACTTGAAATCTTTTAATTGCAATATAGCCTCAGCTACATTTTTGAATCTTGTCGGCATCTCTTGTACCAAATTAAAGATTATTTTATTCCCTTATAGTTTAACAACCTAAATTAAAAAAATCAAACATTTTTTAAATATTTTGTTCTTACATCATTTTTGTAATTATATTAATGATTTTTAATTAATGATTTTATTATAAATAAACTAAGAAAAAAATTAAAAAAAATAATTAATAGTTAATGAAAAATACAAATTGTAGATTTATAATAAAAAAAGTTTGTGAGGAAAATAAAATGGCAAAATATATATTTGTTACAGGCGGTGTTGTATCTTCTTTAGGAAAAGGTATAGCCGCTTCTAGTATTGGAAGATTACTAAAAAATCGTGGATTAAAAGTTTTTATGCAAAAATTTGATCCATATATTAATGTTGACCCAGGTACAATGTCACCATATCAACATGGTGAAGTATTTGTTACTGATGATGGAGCTGAAACAGACCTTGATTTAGGTCATTATGAAAGATTTATTGATGAAAACTTAACAAAAGAATCAAATATTACTTCTGGTAAAGTTTATTCAACAGTCATTGAAAAAGAAAGACGTGGAGATTATTTAGGTAAGACTGTCCAAGTAATTCCACATATTACTAATGAAATTAAAGAAAAAGCATTGTTAGCAGGTGAAGTATCAAAAGCTGATGTTGTTATTACAGAAATTGGTGGTACAGTTGGTGATATTGAATCATTACCTTTTTTAGAAGCAATTAGACAATTAAGAAGAGATGTTGGGGCTCAAAATACTTTCTTTATTCATAATACTTTAGTTCCTTATTTAAGAGCAGCTGATGAATTAAAAACTAAACCAACTCAACATAGTGTTAAAGAATTAAGATCTATTGGTATTCAACCAGATATGATTATTTTAAGAACAGAAGTTGATATTAATGAGCAAATGAAAGAAAAAATTGCTTTATTTTGTGATGTAAAAAAAGAAGCAGTTATTCAAGCTAAGGACGCTCCTATTTTATATGAAGTAGTAACAAGTCTTCATGCTCAACATGTTGATGATTATATTTGTGATTATTTTGGTTTCCATACTAAGCCTATTGATATGAGTGAATGGAATGCTTTAATTGATAGAATTAAAAATCTTCAAGGTGAAATTAATATTGCTTTAGTAGGAAAATATGTTCAATTACATGATGCTTACTTATCTGTTAATGAAGCATTAAAACATGCTGGATATGCTTTAAATAAAAAAATTAAAATTGATTGGGTTTCTGCTGAAGAATTAACAGAAGAAAATCATGTTGAAAGATTAAAAAATGCCGATGGAATTCTTGTCCCTGGTGGATTTGGTATTAGAGCAGTTGAAGGTAAAATTCTTGCTATTAATTATGCTAGAACTAATAATATTCCTTTCTTAGGAATTTGTTTAGGCATGCAATTATGTGCAATTGAATTTGCTAGAAATGTCTTAAATTTAAAAGATGCATCTTCTACTGAATTTGATGAAAATACATCTAATCCAGTTATAACTATTCTTGATGATAAAGCTAATATTGTTAATAAAGGTGGTACATTAAGATTAGGTTTATACAATTGTACTTTAAAAGATAATACTTTAGCGTACTCTTTATATAATAAAAAACATATTCAAGAAAGACATCGTCATCGCTATGAATTTAACAATGCTTATTTAAAATTATTTGAAGAAAATGGTTTAATTGCTTCAGGTATTAACGAAGATAAAAATTTAGTAGAAATTCTTGAATTAAAAAATCACCCATATTTTATTGCAAGTCAATTCCATCCAGAATTTTTATCAAGACCTAATAGACCTCACCCATTATTTTATGGTTTTATAAAAAATTCTATTGAATATCAAAATAAAAAAAATAAATAAATTTTAATAACATGAAAAAGCACATTACATTACTCCTTTGTTTATTACTTACTAGTTGTAATATAATTAACAACTCTATTGTTAATTCAACTTCTAGTTCCATCAATACAAGTGTTAGTAGCTCTACTAGCACTATTTTAAGTAGTTCCACTAGCAGTAACAGTTCTTCTATTTCAAGTTCTTCTCATAGCAGCATGAATAAAAATGATAATATTACTAGAGAATTACATTTATTAGCTACTAATGATTTTCATGGATCTATAGAAGAAAATGGTTCAGAACTTGGTTTATTAAGATATGGTACTTTTTTTAAAAATAAAGGGAAAGAAGATAATACTCTTATTTTAAATTCAGGAGATATGTGGCAAGGTTCGATTTTATCTAATTCTAATCGTGGTGAATTCTTAACTAAAGTTATGAATAATATAGGTTTTGATTGTTTTACTTTAGGTAATCATGAATTTGATTGGTCAACTAAATATATTAAACAAAATAAAGCTTTATATGATATCGATACTAATTATCAAACACCTTTTTTATGTGCTAATTTATATAATTATGATTTAGAAAATAATATTGTTCTTGATCAAGCTAACGATATAGCATCTAGTTATACTATAAAAGAATTAGAAAATGGTTTAAAAGTCGGTATTATTGGAGTTATTGGTGAAAAACAAATTACTTCTATTACTTCTAATTATGTTGATAATTATACATTTGTTAATCCAACAAATATTATTAAAGATTTATCTAACGAATTAAAAGTTAATCAAAATTGTGATGTAGTAATTGTTGACGCTCATACTTCTTTTGATCAAATAGATACTTCTATTACTGATATTAGTCCTATTAGTAATAAAAGATACACTGTTGCTGTTTTTTGTGCTCATTCTCATCAATATGAAAAATATTTAAAATAATGTTCCTTTTATTCAAGCAAGCTGTAATGGTCAATCTTATGGTGAAATAAATTTATCAATTACTAATGGTGAAATAAGTTTAATAAATTATTCTAGTCATGAAAATGATGTTAGTGAAATAGCATCTATTAAAAATTATGATGAAGATTTAGTTTCATTATATAATCAATATAACACTCAAGAAATTCAAGATATTGCTAATGAAACTTTAGGTAATTTTAATGGCTATATGACTAATAGTTGTTCTTCTACTATTTCTTTTCCTAACTTAGTTGCTACCGCGATTGCAAAAGAAGCACTAAGTCAAGGATATGATATTGATTTTAGTTTAGTTAATAAATCAAGAAGTTCAATCAATAAAGGTGATTTAACTTATTCTTCTTTATATAAAGCTTTACCTTTTGATAATGAAATTTTAGTTATTGAAGCTAAAGGAAATGAGATTTATAATCAAGCAAATTATAATAGTGTTTATAATGTTAATGCTATTTCTCTTGATCAAAATAAAACATATAAAGTTGCAGTTTTAGATTATATTGCTCTACATAGAAATGTTTATAGAAAATATGATTATTTTTCATCTCATAAATTAATTGGTTCATTAACAAATAATAATGAAATTTATAATTATAGAGATATTACCGCTAATTATATTCGTAAAAATAAAAAAATAAATTATAAAAATTATAGTAAATTAGATTCTCATTATAATGTTTAATATTTAAAATATTTGGAAATAATATTACTTGAGGAAAGTAATATGAATAAACAAATTATTTTAAACCATTTTTTAAGCGCTATTATTATGGGGGAAGAAATATTTTTAATTTATAAAGATAAAGCCCAAGATGAAAAATTAAAAGACATTATAGAAGATTTTATTAATTCATTAATAAATCAAAAAAAAGAAATGGAAAAATATATATCTAAAACATTTCAAATTAATGAAGAATTATCTCTTCTTCAAAAAAATGCATTAATATTAGAAAAAATAAAAACTAAAAAGATTAATAATGACTATTCATTATGTATTAATATTATTAAAACAATGGATAAAGCAATTGTTGGTGCTTTAAATTATTTTTATAAATGTGATAAAGAAATTAGATCTAGTATTAAAGAAATTGTAGAAAATACATTATCTAATTATGATAACATAATTGGAAAATTAAAAAATTATATAATTAAAGATTTATCCTAAAGCAACATCAAGAACCATCATTAAAACAAATCCGATTATAAATCCCCATGTTCCTAAATGAGGATTTTTTTCTATTTTAGCATCAGGAATTAAGTCTTCTGCTACAACAAATAACATTGCTCCTGCTGCAAAAGATAATAACCATGGTTGTAAAAATGTTAAATATTTAGCTAAGAAAAATCCTATAATCGCAGCAACTGGTTCTACCGCTCCACTACCCATACCAAATAAAAATGATTTATTTTTATTATGCATTATTTCTTCTAATGGTAAAGAAACTGCAGCCCCTTCAGGAAAATTTTGTATAGCAATACCAATAGCTAAACCTAAAGCACTAATATAACTTGCATCTGTATTAATTAATGAAGCACTGCCAAAAGCAAAACCTACTGCTAAACCTTCAGGAATATTATGAATAGTAACTGCTAAAAACAATTTAATAGACTTATCAATTTTAACATGAGGTCCTTCTTCTTCATTAGTGCCTTTATGAAAATGAGGAATAATTTTATCTAAACCAACTAAAAATAATCCGCCTAATATAATTCCTATTGCAGCAGGTATAAAACTTAATTTACCCATATTTTCTTCTGTTTGAGATAAAGAAGGAATAATAAGCGACCAAATAGAAGCTGCAACCATTATTCCACCTGCAAAACCTAAAAACAAAGTATTTAATTTTTGAGAAATATTATTTTTAAATAAATATATAGTTGCAGCTCCTAATGTTGTAGCAATAAATATAATACTAAATCCTAAAATAATTAATAATAAATGAGACATATTTTTACCTCCTATAATATTATTACACATTATTAGTTAGTCATGTATAACTAATTAATATTTTTGTTTATTTTTATTCTTGAAAAAACCTTAATAATAATTAATAATTAAATTGAAAAGGTTGTATTATTTATGGCAAATGTTTATGATTATTTATCTTGGCGAGGTGATTTATCATTTAAACAAGATAATTTCAATGAAGTTGATGGTTTAATTTTAGCTAAATTAGCATATATTCCTTATGAATATTTTCCAGTATCATTAGAAAATAATTCTGCTCAAATTAAAGATATTGCAGTAGAAATGCTTTCTAATTCTCATATTGTACAAGATATTTTATGGAAAGATGATGTTAAAATGCTTGAATATTTAGTTGATGCTGAAAGATTTAAAAACTTAAGAATTTCTAATTATAAAAAAATAACAGATACTGAATCTCAAACACAATTTTCTGCAATAACTATTGAATTAGATAAAGATTTATTTTTTATTTCTTATCGTGGGACTGATGATACTTTAGTAGGTTGGAAAGAAGATTTAAATATGAGTTTTACATGTCCAGTTCCTGGTCAAGAATTAGCTAGAAAATATTTTGAAGAAATAAGTTCATTACATAAAGGAAAATATATTTTAGGTGGACATTCTAAAGGTGGAAATCAAGCTATTTATGCTTCTTTATTTTGTCCTAATGAAATAAGAAAAAATATTATTCAAATCTTCAATTTTGATGGCCCAGGATTTTATGATAAAATCTTACAAATGCCTGAATATAAAGAAATATGTGACAGAATTAAAACATTTGTTCCTCAATCATCTATTGTAGGAATGTTATTAAGCCATGAAGAAAAATATATTATAGTTCATAGCACCCAAAGAAATGGAATCATGCAACATGACATGTCTACATGGGAAATCCAAAGAACTAAATTTGAATATTTAGAAGCAGTTGATAACACTAGTAAATTTATTAATTTTACTGTCAAAGACTGGTTAACAAGTATGGAACCAAAACAAAGAGAAATATTTGTTGATACTGTATATAAAATATTATTAGAAACTAACGCTAAAACTGTTACTGAATTAAATGAAAATTGGTTAAAAACAGCTTTAATTGTACTTAAATCAGTTAAATCTCTTGATGAACCAACTAAAAAAGCAGTTAATAGTACTTTAAATTCTTTAAAAACAAGTACTAAAAAATGGTTTATTAAATATAATTCAAAAAATAAATTACCAAATAATCTCAAATAAAAACTATATTAGTTTTAGATTTATTTCTTAACTAATATAGTTATTTTTTTAATAAATAATTACTGTACCGTCTTCCTTAACTTCTATTTGATCACCAGTTTTAACTGTAGATAAAAATTCTTCACCTAAACGATCAATAGCAATTAAGCCAACATCATTCCAAACATTAGATAAAATAATTCCAGATGCTGCTAGTGGATCAATAGATTCACTAAACAACCATACTTTAGGAGCTAAATTTCTTACTGCTACTGTTTGAATAACCATTCCTCCAGTAGTAGAGCCAATAGTTTGAGGCAAGCATAATGCTTTATTTGTAATATTCTTTTTATATAAATCTGGATTATTTTGATCACCTACGATAATTTTTTTACTAGTAGGTAATAAAGCACTTGTTTGGAAACTTGCAAGTGTATTTAATCCTTGATGAGAAACAACAGCTTCTCCTTTAAATGTGCCAGGAAATAAGACACGTCCTTTAAATTCTTTCATTATTTTACTTGTTCCTTTCCAACAATTATATTTAATATTTCTTCATCTTTATAATATCTTGATTTAGAATATGTTCTTAATTTATTTGAATTAGTAATAATTGGTTTAGCACCTGCTACTGGATTATCTACATACATAAGTGGGCAAATATAAGATAAATGCGCTCCTGCTAATAATAATTTTTCATATCTATCATCTTTTTTAAATTCTTTTATAACAGCTGGTGAAGCAGTTAAAATAGTATTACAAACCAATTTTTCTTTTCCACTTTCTTTTAATCCATTAACAATTTTATCTGTCCAATCTTGAAGTTGTTTTAAAGTTAAATGAGGGCATCCAATAAAACATTTATGTGGTTTAGCATTAGTCTTTTTCCACATAATTGGATATGATTTATAAACTCTTTCTAATTCTTCATCATCAATAATATATTCTTTTGCATTATCTTTAATTAAACCTAAAGATAATTCTTTAGCTTCAGGAGTAATTTTATCAATATGATATAAGCCAACTGCTCCATTAGAAGCTGTAGCCGCACCAAAATCTTTTAAATAAGCAATAGTATCTTCATCAGGTAAATCTTTTAAATATTTATCTAATCCATATACATAAGGAACTTCTTGCATTACTTTCATACCAATAGCGCTTCCTAATATTTGTGCTTCTGGTTTTTTAGTTGTTTTAACAATAATTTTCCATGTAGCTTTTCTTCCTTCATCAGTTAAAAATCCAAAATTAGGAGCTAAGCCAAGAATAGTTCCAAATGTATCTAATATTCCTGAATTTCTATTACATCTAGCACCTAAAACTGAATTAGCAAAAACAACAGCTGAAGATTCACTCCAAGAAATAATATCTCCTTTTTTAGGTGTATTACCTACTTCTTTTAAATAACAGGTACAAGTAAAGCCAGTTTTATCTCTCAAACCGATTTTCTTTAATTGATCTTCATAATGATTTTGCATACCATACATTATTTTAGAAAAAACAAATTTTTCAATTGGTCCACAGCTAACATTTTCATAATCTAATGGTCTAGGATCCATAGTAAAAGATGCATCTATTTTTAATTTTGCATTAATAAGTTCATCCATTAAAGGATAAACAGGTTTTAACATTGAAATACCAAATGATGTAACAAAATGGCCTTTTTTATATGTTAATGGTACTAATCTATCAGCATCAAACATATCACCATATCTAACTAAAACTTCCATCATTTTAGCTTTTGTTGGTCCATCTCTACCATTTAATATTTCTTTTTGTTCTTTTGTAAGTTTCATTTTTGGTTCATACATATTTTTTACCTCATTATATTTTCATACCAGCTTCATAAGCTTCCCAAATAACAGTTCTTAAATTACCAACTTTATTACAATCACCAATGAATGTAACTTTATTATTCTTTTTAAAGATTGGATTAGATTTATATCCAATAGATAAAATTACATTATCGCAATGAACATTAAATTCTTTATCATTTTTATCTTTACAAATAATTTCATTATCTTTTATTTCTATTAAAGTTGTTTCTAAATAAACTGGTATTTTATGTAAAGCAAAATAATCTCTTAAATATTGACTATTTGCCATACATATACCTTTTTGTTTTATTAAATCATCTTTCATTTCAATAATTATTGGTTTTTTACCTGATAAATATAATTCGTATGCAATTTCACATCCAGTTAAACCACCACCAATAACACATACATTTTCTTTTACATCTTTGCCTAATAAATATTCACATGCTTCTATTCCTTTTTCTATACCTTTAATATGAGGCATAATTGGTTTACTACCTGTTGCAATAATATATTTATCAGCTTGAATAGAAGATAAATCTTTTACTTCAGTATTAAATTTAATTGGTATATTTAATTCTTTCATTTGTAATTCATACCAAGATAATAAATCTCTTAATTTACCTTTAAATGAAGCTCTACTAGCAGGAATAAATATTCCACCTAATTTATCACTTTTTTCATAAATTATTGGATTATGACCTCTTAATTTTAAGACTCTAGCAGCTTCCATTCCACCTATACCACCACCAATAATAGCGACAGTTTTACTCTTTTTAGTAGGTTTAATATAATGTTTATTTGTTTGCATTGTTTCAGCATTAACTGCACATCTAGCCATGTGTAAAGCATCAGATAAATCTTGATCATTAGCGACACCTTTATAATGACACATATTAAAGCAACCATTATGACAACATATACAAGGTCTAATTTCTTTTTCTTTACCTTCCATTAATTTACTAACCCATGCTCCATCTGCTAAGAATGGTCTAGCAAATCCAACAGCATCAAGTTTATTTTCTTTTATTGCTTTTGCACCTACTAATGGATCAATTCTACCTGCTGCAACAACTGGAATAGTAACAAAATTTTTAATATGTTCAACATCTTCTAAATTACAATTTTCTGGCATGTAAATTGGTGGATGAGCCCAATACCAAGCATCATAAGTTCCATTATCACAATTTAACATATCATATCCAGCATCTTGAAGATATTTACTTGCTTTTTCAGCTTCTAACATATCTCTACCTGCTTCAATATATTCTTCATTAGGCAAAGCACCACTTCTAAATCCTTTAGTTTTACTTAATACAGAATATCTTAAAGATACAGGGAAATCATCTCCACAAGCTTTTTTAATTGCTTTAACAATTTCTACTGGAAATCTATATCTATTTTCAAAACTTCCACCATATTCATCATCACGTTTATTAACATATTTTAAAGTAAATTGATCAAGCAAATATCCTTCATGAACAGCATGAATTTCCACTCCATCAACATCTGCTTCTTTACATAATTTTGCAGTCTTAGCAAATGCATCAACAAATTCTTGAATTTCTTTTTTACTTAAAGCTCTTGAAGGAACTTTATCTGACCATCTATTAGGAGAAGGTGAACTTGATGCGCAAATTTTATCTAAATTCATAATAGGTTTAGATAAAACTCTTAAAACTGGATTAGTATATAAAGTCTCCATCATTTTATCAATAGTAAAACTTCTACCAAAACCAGCAGTTAATTGAATAAAGAGTTTAGCTCCAGTAGCATGTACTTCTTTCATAAATTCTTTTAAATCTTTATACATACTCTTATTTTTATACAACCATTGTCCAAACATTGGATTATAAACAGGTTGAATACCAGGAAGAATTAAGCCAACATTATTTTTAGCTTTATCTAAAATAAATTTACTAGCTTCCTTATCAAAATGGTTAATTTCCATCCAACCAAATAAGCTAGTTCCACCCATACTAGTCATTACAATTCTATTCTTTATTTCAACATTCCCTATTTTCCAAGGAGTAAATAAAGGCTCTAAATTTTTATCCATAATTTTTCCTTTTCTTTAAATCCATATCATAATATATTGATATTAAAATATCGATTCATTATAAAAATATTTTATCATGCAAATTATTAAAATTAAATAGCAATAATTTACATAAATATATACATTCCACCTTTATTTAATCAATCATTATTTATTTCTCTTCATATATATAGAGCTTTTAAAAATATGTTTTGGCCCAAATAAAATTAAAAATATTTATTTTTTTATAAAATATTAATTTAAAATAAATATTTACAATTTCTTTTTTCAATTAATGAATTTGCATAATAATCAATAAAATAAGATTTTCTTTAAAATTATTATGATTGTGCGAATAATCCACTATTGATTACAATTTGCAAAGATTTAATTGCCTCATCATAATTTACATTTTTTGTTAGTAATTTAGATGTTATTTCATCATAATCATGTTTAAAAAATTCGGTTGAAACAATTTCTTTAAGAATCTCTTGAACATTTGCTTCATCTTGTGCTGATAAACAATTTTTATTTTGTTTACGCTCATTTCTTACATTTTCAATTAATAATTTTAAATTTAAATCAAATATATCAATCTTTTTTAATATTCTTGATATATCATAAATATGTCTTGAATTTCGTATTGTATTTCTACTTAAATAATAATCACAAATAGCAAATATTTTATCTACAAATGTTCTTTCCAAAGATTGTACTTGCACAATAAATGGATATAATTCAAATTCTTCAACAATTTTGTCATTCCCATTTTTTATAAAAAATTCACCTATATAAGAAGTCGCACTTCTTTTTTCATATGGATAACATTTTTGGATATATGTCATTTCAACTTTTAATTCTGTTTTTATATCTTCAGAAGAAAACATTATAGGATAACAAATGTTATAACAATTATAATTTCCGTGTGTATGATTTTCTATTTCTTCTTTATTGATTAATTTAAGATTTAATTCATCACATATAAGAATTAAATCTTTTATAGATTTTCTTTTTTTACTTTGTGTAAAATGCTCCTCATCAAGAGTAAGGTCTATATCTTCTGAAAATCTATCTATCAAATTATAACATTTTGATAAAGATGTTCCTCCTTTAAAAACCAAGCCAGGAATTCGCTCTACAGCTTTTTTTTAAAACAAAGTAACAAAATAATCTTTTTCTATCAAAGCAGGGTCAAAGCCATACATTTTACTTGTTGCAATTATGGCTTCTATAAATTTTTCTTTATCATTATGCAATTTCATTAATAATTCCACTCCTTATCATTTTTTTTGTAGTTTGTGAAGAAAAATTCAATGATAATTCAAATAGTTCTTTTTGTGTTACATTGCGACTTTTGATATAATCAAGCATTTTTTGTCTAGACGATTCATCAAGTTGATCCTGTTTTGAAAAATCATTAAATAGCTGCAAAATAGTATATGCAGCATAATTTTTTTTATTAATTTCACAACGTGATTTTTTTAAAATAAATTTCCTCCCATTTATAACTATTTTTCTACAACGTGTTGTTTCATTATTTGTAATAACTTCGATTACTGAAGCCATTTGTGTTGTAATTGAAAAATTATTTAATAATTTAATCCCACCAAAAATACCATAAATTTGATTACTGTTTCTTAGATATTTTTTTTCAATAACAGAATCTACTGTTATTGTTGATAAATCACCCCAAAACGTTATATTCGGAATATAATAAACACCTTTAGCAAACTGCACTATTTCTTTGTTTTCTTTTGCTTTATTAATATATCGAAAAACTTGTGCACGTGAATATTCTTGAAATAAATCCAATATTTCTTCAGTAAAAATAGGTTCATTAATATTAAATTTTGCAATTAATCTTTCAATAAACATACTATCACCTCCAGCTATACCATGGTCATGTTTTATATATATGATACTATTTTATACATTTATTGTCAAATTTAGTATCAGAAATAGTTTTACAAATAACACTTATTTATGAATTAACCTCTTCAAAATATCCATTAATTAATATGTTTTTTATATACGTTCCACTTTATTTATCAATAAAATTTATACCCTTTCATGTATATAGAGCTTTTAAAACTATGTTTTGGCCCAAATAATTTTTATTTTTTTATAAAATGTTAATTTTTAACTTTTTTATAAATTTTACTATTATTTTTTATCCCTTCATTATATATACAATTAAGAAAGGCATTTTGGCCTAAATAAAATTAAAAAATTTATTTTTTAATTAAATAATCTATATAAGAATTAATAAAATTATCAAAATTTTATTTAAGAAATAGTATTATTGCTTATTTTTACAATTAAATTGATTAAACAAGGCCATCTTTAGGTTATTGATTTATATTTTCTTTATTGTTAAAATGAAATTATGAAAAACATTAATTTTTTGAGTTTAGGTTTATTATTTACTTTATCTTTTTTTGGTTGTTCTTCTTCAAATAAAATAAAAGAACATATGCTAGAAGATTATCAATTTAGTGCATCAAAAGATTATAAACAAGCAACAATAAGACTAACAATGAATAAAGATAACACATATGAATTAAGTTATAAAACTAATAATTCTTCTAATATAAACTCTGATATTACAATAAACGATAAATGGGAACTCACATTTTCTTGCACCTACAAATGGACATATAACAATTCATCTTTTCCTGATTTAAAAATGTCAGTTAAATCTGATGTTGGAATTTTTAAATTAAACAATTTCTATAATAATGAGTTACAAAATTATCTTGTCCTAGACTCTGACTCTTATTTTTTATGGGCCACAGGAGAAGAAATAACTAAAGAATATTTATTTGGCCTAAGAAAAGATGGTTATAATGGAACATATAAAGAAGGACGTATAGAATTTCGAGGCACTGAATTATATCCACGTGGTTATGCTATGGCGGAATGGAAAAAATAAATTTATTATGTAAATGTATTTATAAAATTAAAATATTTTTAATTAAGAAAAATTGTACTATACTTAACAATATTTAATCAATAATTATTTATATCTCTTCATATATATAGAGCTTTTAAAACTATGTTTTGGCCCAAAAAATTTTTATTTTTATAAAAAAAGAATATTATAACTAACATTCTCTTTTTATTTAATCTTCAGCAATTACTATTTTTTGATTTTTACTTTTAGGTTTATTAGGAATTGTATATTTTAAAATTCCTTTTTCAATTAATGGCTTTACATAAGAATTAATAAAATAAGCAGGGTGTTTTTCATCAAATCCCAATTCTTTTGCTAAAAATTCTTTTGTTCTTGGCTTTTTACAAATTTCAATTATCTTATCTGTTATATTTTCTTTTTCTTCTTTAATTTTCGCATTATATAAAGTTACTTTAAATACTCCTCTATCATCTTCAAATTTTGGTGGAAGTAAATTTGCTTTTTTCATTTCATCATATATAATTGGAATTCCTGAATATCTATTTTCAGTCACTTCCATTGTTTCTAAAATCGATGCGATATATGGATTTCTTATATCAGATCTAACCATTCCAAGTTGATCCATTGATAAACGACCATACAATCCACCTGGATTAGTAACTTCAATTCTATCTTCATAAATTTCAATCCTTATTGGATCATTTTCAGTATATTGACTATAATCTCTATGAATTAAAGCATTCAAAACAATTTCTCTTAAAGCTTTCAATGGATATTCATCTTTATCTTCTCGTTTTCCAGTAACTGAATTAATATATGTTGCCTTTTTAGTATTATTAGATATGAAGATTAATGCTTGTTGAAGCATAGAAGATAATGTACCATCTATTCTTTTATTATCTGCAAATCTTATACCATTTTCATCTTCTTCACCATAATTATTTGTTACGCATTTTACTGCAACAATATCTAAATTTGGTGAAAAGATTTGTGGTAAGGATCCAAAATTTAATATCCCACACAATGTTGGTTTTCCATTTTTATCAATTATTCCTTCTAATTGTAAAATTTTATTTTTTTCAAAATTAATTAAGCCCATTTTTTTATTAATAAGTTTAGCGAGATATCCATCAAGAAGGACATTGTTAAGAAAAGAAGAATCTACTCTTTCTTTTGTTCTAAGTTCATCTTCAGTTTTAAATTTAAATGCTTCAAAACTATGAATTTCATATTCTGTCATCGGTAAATCAGCATCTCCAATACGAATATAAGCCCCTTTGCTTTTCCCTTTTCCTTTATAAAAACATGGTTTTGAAAAAGAATCCATTTCAGGTATTTCAGCTGAACAAATGATTTTATCATCATATTTAATAACAGTAAATAAAGGTCTAACAACTGGTTCCATTGATAAACTTTGCTCAATTACTTTCTTTTGTAAAATTTGAGTATCATCTATACCTACAACTTTATACCCATGCTTTTCATCAATTCCAAATATAATTATTCCACCTTTAGTATTAGAAAAACTTGATAAAGTGTCGTATAAATTTTCTGGACAGCCTTGCTTTGCAGTTTTTAATTCAATATTTTGAGTTTCACATTTCATATTTAAAACTTGTTTGACCAATTCAACCAATTCATTTTCTGTCATTTTTTATTACCTCTTTTATATATTATTATATATTTTACGAAAATAATCAACTTTTACGAAAATATTTAATATTTTACGAAAATTAATTAATTAGATTTTTATATTATTTTCGTAATTTTAAATTTTGCTTATTTATCATAAAATAAAGATATATTTTTTTAACAACTATATTTATAACATTCCACTTTTATTTATATCTCTTCATATATATAGAGCTTTTAAAACTATGTTTTGGCCCAAAAAATTTTTATTTTTTTATAAAATATTAATTTTTAACTATTTTTTTAATAAATTTTACTATTATTTTTTATCCCTTCAGTATTTATACAATTAAGAAAGGTATTTTGGTCCAAATAAAAAGGCAAAAATTGCCTTTTCTGATTCAAATATATTATTTACCATAATAATTAGGTGCTTCTTTAGTTAATTCAACATCATGAGGATGTGATTCTTTTAATCCAGCATTTGTTATTTCAATAAATCTTGCATTTTCTTGCATTTCAGTGATATTATGCGCTCCACAATAGCCCATGCCACTTCTTAAGCCACCCATTAATTGATATATTACATCATTAACTGGTCCTTTATATGGCACTCTTCCTTCAATTCCTTCTGGAACTAATTTTTTCATTTCTGTTTTGTTACTTTGGAAATATCTATCAGCACTTCCTCTTTGCATTGCACTTAATGAGCCCATTCCAACATATACTTTATATTTTCTTCCTTCAAAAATAATTTCTTCTCCTGGAGCTTCTTCACATCCTGCAAATAAGCCTCCTAACATAACTGCATCTGCCCCTGCAGCAATTGCTTTAGCTATATCTCCAGATTGTTTAATACCGCCATCAGCAATTACTCCAATTCCTTTTTGTTTACAATATGAAGCAACATCCATAACAGCTGTTAATTGAGGAACTCCAACACCAGCAATAATTCTAGTAGTGCAAATAGAACCAGGTCCAATACCAACTTTTACTGCATCTACTCCAGCTTCAATTAACATTTCAGCAGCTTCTTTAGTAACAATATTTCCGGCAATAATATCTAATGATGGATATTCTTTTCTTATTTCTTTTATAGTATTAATGATATTTTGAGAATGACCATGTGCACTGTCAACAACTAAAACATCAATTCCAGCCTCTACCAGAGCTTTTGTTCTTAATAAAGTATCTTTACTTACTCCTACTGCTGCACCTACTAATAAACGTCCTTTTTTATCTTTAGAAGCATTAGGATAATTAGCAATATTATCAATATCTTTTAAATTAATCATACCTTCTAAAATATTATCATCATTAATAATAGGTAATTTTTCAATTTTATTAGAAATCATTATATTTCTTGCTTCTAATAAATCAATATCTTTTTTACAAGTAAATAGATTTTTATGTGTCATAATGTCTTTAACTAAATCATTATCATTCTCACTATATTTTAAATCTCGGTGAGTAATAATACCAATTAGATGATTTTGCTTGTCAACTACTGGTAAACCAGAAATATTATATAATTCTACAATTTCTTTTACTTTAGATATTTTATCATCACCTAAAACAGTAAATGGATTAGAAATCATTCCACTTTCTGCTCTTTTTACTTTAGAAACTAAATAAGCTTGTTTTTCAATAGATAAATTCTTATGAATAATACCAATTCCACCTTCTCTAGCTAGGCTAATTGCCATTTTTTCTTCAGTAACAGTATCCATTGCTGCACTTAAAACAGGAATATTTAAAGTAATATTCTTAGTTAATTTTGTTTTAAGTTTAATTTCATTAGGTACAACATTAGAATAATTTGGTACTAATAAAACATCATCAAAGGTATAACCTTTCTTTAAAATTTTGTTTTCCATGTTCTCTCCTTAATAGTTTTTTATTTTAGATTATACTTGAACAAATTATTAAGTGCAAGAAAAAAATAGAAAAGTTATTTCCCTTTTCTATTATGATTTTCATGATATAATTTCCATTTCTTAATATCTAATTTATATTCTTTTAAATATGGTTCTTCTTGAGGTCCACATTGTGACTCTTCATAAATAACATTTTCATCAGATATTTCATTTAATATTTCTTTTTGCATTTCTAAATAATCTTTATCTACCACACTTATCACCATTATTAGTGTGTTATTATTTATAAAAATTATTCATTAAAGAAATATAAAGCATCATTATATACTTTTTCATGATCTACTTCATTTAAAATTTCATGACGCATATTATCATAATCAATATTCTTAATGTTTGTAAATCCAGCTTTAATTAAAACTTTTTTAGAATCTAAAGCTCCTTTTTCTCCACCTACACATGGATCATCTTTACCTCTTAAAAGAAGAATTTTCATTTCATTATTCACATTTTTATATAGTTTATAATTGTGCATTAAACAAACTAAAGACATCAAGTCTTTTAAAGCAGCAATAGTAAATGGAAAACCACAATAAGGATCATCAAGATAATTTTTAACATTCTCTTTATGATGAGAAATCCAATCAATATCTGTTTCTGGATTATCAATTGCTTTATTAAAATTACCTACAACTAAATTATCTAAAAATTTTGAATAGCCATCTTTTCCTTTAAATAACATAATAATATTTGCTAAAATTTTACCAAAATGAGTTCCTTTTTGATAACATGGATATCCACTTAATATAACTTTATCGTATAAAGAAGAATGTTCTTGTAATACTACTCTAGAAATAATTGTACCCATTGAATGCGCAAATAAATATAAAGGTAAAGTTGGATATTTGTTTTTAATGAAATTAGCTATTTCTACTTGATCATCAATTAATAATTTATAACCTTCTTTATCGTTAAAATGGCCTAATTTATCTGCTTCGAATCCATGGCCTCTCATATCTGCAGCAACAACAATATAACCATTTTCGTTTAAAAAAGAAGCAAATTTTTCATATCTTTCTTTATGTTCTTGCATGCCATGTGCTATTTGAATAATCGCTTTAGGTTTTTCACATGTAAATAGGCATAAAGATAAATCATAATCATGTGATTTAATAAATAATTTTTCCATTTTTATATCTCCATAATTTTATTTTATCATGATAATTAATAAATAATAATCTTTATTTTAAAAAGCATTCTTTACTCATATTTTTTATGATAAGATATTTTTGAGGTAAGCAAAATGAAATATAACGCAATATATGGTCAATCAGGTGGACCAACAAGTGTAATTAATGCTTCTTTATATGGAGTAATTAAAGAATGTGAAAAGCAAGAAAATATTGATACATTGTTTTTAATGCATAATGGAATTAAAGGATTAATTGATAATGATATTAAAAATATAAAAGATGTATCAAAAAGACAAATATCTTTATTAAAACAAACTCCAAGTGCTATTCTTGGTTCTATAAGATATAAATTAAAACCATTTGAAGAAGATGAAACAGATTATTTAAAAATTGTTGAAAATATTAAAAAGAATAATATTAAATACATATTTTTAAATGGTGGTAATGATTCAATGGATACTACTAAAAAATTATCTGATTATTTTAAAAAAATCAATTTAGATTGTAAAGTTGTAGGTATTCCTAAAACTATTGATAATGATTTAATGCATACTTATTTTACCCCAGGTTATCCAAGTAGTGCTAAATTTATTGCTAATTGTATTAAAGATATTTATTATGATAATGATTGTTATCCAAAAGGAAGAATTAATATAGTAGAAATTATGGGTAGGGATACTGGTTGGCTTACTGCTAGTAGTGCTCTAGTAAAAGAATATAAACCTGATTTAATTTATGTTCCAGAAGTTCCATTTGATATAGAACAATTTTTATTAGATGTACAAGAAATATATTCTAAAAAGAAAAGATGTTTAGTAGCAGTAAGTGAAGGAATTAAAGATATAAATAATAATTTTATTTGTACTCAAGGTAAAAACGATGCTTTTGCACATCATCAATTAGGAGGAGTAGGATTTTATTTATCTTCTTTAATTAATGAAAGATTAAATATTTCAACTAGAGCTATTGAATTATCATTATTACAAAGATCATTTTCTCAATTATGTTCTAAAGTTGATATTGAATGCGCTATTAAAACTGGTAAATATGCAGTTAAATTCGCTTTAGAAGGATTAAGTAATATTATGGTTATTATCAATTATGAAAAAAATAATTTTACTTATTCTTATCATCAATTAGACACTATTGCTAATCAAATAAAATATCTTGATCGAACAATGATTAATGATAAAGGTAACAATGTTACTAATGAATTTATTAAATATGGTAATAAATTAATTAATGGTGAAAATAAATTAATTTATAAAAACGGAATATGTGTATTTGCTAATAAAAATAAATTTTAAAAGATGGGTTTGAGCCCATCTTTTTCAATTACTTTTTAGCGTAGAATGCTGGAGATTCACCAGTATATTTTTTAAATTCACTTGAGAAATGTAATTGGTTTTTATATCCAACTAATTTACCAACTTCTTTAACTTTATATTTATGTGTAGCTAATAATTTTTTAGCTTGTTCCATTCTTATTTCAGTTAAATAAGCTTTAGGAGTTTTTTGTAAATAAGTAGCAAATATATTAGCTAAATAATTTGAAGTAACTCCAACTTTTTTTGCTACATCAGCAATAGTAATTTCTAATTGATAATTTTGATTAATAAAGTCTTGTGCTAAATCTACATGTCGACGTTGTAAACTTACTCCACCAGTATTAATTTGATTTTTCTTAGTTAATTCATAGAATAATTCATATAAAATTCCTAAACATTTTAATGATAAATATTCAGCTTCATGATAAGCATGATATATCTTATAGAAATAATATCCCAAATGAGAATCGTCATGTAAGAAAACATTTTCTTTAGAGAATGGTGAATTTGCTAATAAATCATCAATAGAAGCACCATTAAATTCGAGGAATAAAATTGAATAATTACCTTTAGTAAAAGAAAAAGAAATATTTATGTTAATAAGATAAATATCATTTTCACTTAATTCAATATTTTTTCCATCAATAATAGCTTGTGTATTACCTTGTCTACAATATAAGAAAATATAATTTTCACTTTTTGTTTCTGGATATAAAGAATAATTTTCACCAGTGATTTCTTTGATTGCTTTTATGTTTAATTCAACATAAGAATCCGCTAATAATTTTAAACTCATAATAAGCCCCCTTTAACTATTCTTGATACTAACAATAATTGTAGTAAATGCAAATAATGTTATAACAATACAAGTTAATAAATATAATTTATTTTTTGCTTTACAAGAAGTATAAATTCCTACACTAGAAATGACTATAGAAAAAAATGGTATAATACATAATATTCCACCAATTAAACATAATACAAATGCAGCTTTTTCAAAACTAGCTTCTTCACTATATGTTTTTTTAGGTTCTTCTATCATTCCAAACCTCCATATACTCTTTAAATAAACTATCCATAGATATTGTAATTAAAATTTCTTTATTTGTAAATGGTGAACAAAATCTAAGTGAATAAGATTGTAAAAATAGTGGTCCTTTTTGACCATTTCCGTACAATTTGTCACCAATTAGAGGGTGATTTATATAGCTTAGATGCACTCTAATTTGATGTGTTCTTCCAGTTAATAAAGTTACATCAACTAATGATACTGGTCCATTAACTAAAACTTTAAAATATGTCTTAGCTTCTTTACCATTTTTATTAATTATCATCTTTTGAGAATCATGTCTATTTCTTGATATTGGTAAATCAACAAGACCTTCTTTTTTAGAAAAACGATTTTCGCATAAAGCATAATATTTTTTCTCAATTTGTCTTTGTAAAATCATATAATTCATAATAGCTTCACTTATTGGATCTTTAGCATATATGATAAGTCCACTAGTTCCATAATCTAATCTATTACAAGATCTTATTTTTCTTCTAATATGATGAGATTTATAATATCCTGCTACTAAATTATTTAATGTAATTTGTTTATTCCCATCATCATGAACTAAAATATCTCTTGGTTTATTTACCACTAAATAATAATCATCTTCATAAACAATTTCTAAATTACTTTCAACTGGTTGAATATCAATTTTTTCTTTTAATTCTATTTCTAATAAATCATTTAAATTTAAAACATAATTTTCATCAACACTTTTTTTATTAACAAAAAAAGATTTATCATTATTTAATAAATAAATCTTAGTTTTGCTAAAATGGAAATCTTCTAATAATTGTTTAATATTTTTATTTTGAAATTTCTCAATTATTTTTAATTTAAAACTATTCATTTCCTAAATCCTTACATAAAGCAATTGCTAATGATCCTGGTCCAATATGACATGAAACAGATAAAGATAAATGATCAACATAATAATCTTTAGCATTAGGAATTTCTTTTTTTATTTCTTCTAAAAACATTTTTGCTTCTTCTTCATTATGAGAATGAGCTACTGCAATATGCATTTTTGAATTGTCATTACCAAATCTATTTTGAATATCATTTTTAGCAGCTTCAATCATTATTAATTTACCAGCTCTCATACCACGGCATTTTTTAAATGCATCAAGTTTTTTACCTTGAATTTGTAAAACTGGTTTAATACCAAGTAACGCTCCTAATGTAGCTGCCGCTGGAGTAATTCTTCCACCTTTTTTCAAATATTTTAAATCTTGAACAGTGATATAGATTGAAGAATTTAAAGCATCATTTTCTAAAATATCTTTAATTTCTTTACCACTTTTACCTTCTTTAACTAATTTTAAAGCATCATAAACAGATTGTCTTTGAGTAACTGAGATTCTCATATTATTAACTACATGAACCTTACCAAGATATTCTTTTTCTTGTGAAAATAATGTAGCAGTTTCACAAGACATAGATAACCCTGATGACATTGGAATTTCAACAATTTCATCATATTCTTTTAATAAATTATCCCATAAAGTACATACTTCACCAATACTTGGTTGAGATGTAGATATATTTTTACCTTCAACAAGCATTTGATAAAATTGATCTTGAGAAAGAGAAATTTCTTCAAAATATGTTTTACCTTCAATAAAAAAAGGCATTGGAATTACAACCACTCCTATTTCTTTAGCTTCTTGTTGAGAAATACCAGAATTAGAATCAGTAACAATAATAATTTTTGACATAAAATATCTCCTACTTCTCAAACATTTTACCATAAAAATTTAATAAATAACATTAAATATATTTATTTACTAGATAAAATACAATAAATTATAAATAATTAATAAAAATTATAATTATTATCAATAATTTATTTTTTGTTGATTTTTTCTTTTTTTATAGCATAGACTAGTTTTGTAAGTTAACTTGCGAAGGAATAATGCTGGGTTGCTGGATAGCAGTAGACCATTGTCAAGAATTCCCATGCACCTGAAGTTAACTTTTTTTATGTTCATTTTTAATTTTTACAAATATTTCTGGGTCATCGCTTATCTTTTGAATTATAAATTCAATAAGTGAATAAGAATAACTATATCGCTTAGCTACTTCAAAAAAATAAGCATATTCTGAATTAGATTTTATCTTATAATATTTACAAAACATACCAAAAGTATCTGCTGTAAATTTTGTGTTTTTTGAGATAGTATATGGAACAAATGTCAAACCTTTTATATCTATTTCATTTTGAACTTTCTTAATTATGTCAGATTGTTTTAGTGGGTGAGTTTGATTAGGATCAAGTGTCTCTACAACTTTTACAGTTTTAATACTTTTTTCATTTTTAGCATTATATACACAAATATCAGCATTTGAAATATCATTCACTTTTTTAAACTTTATTTCATACGACATTGCTAATTCTTCTGAATATAACCATTATCGTTTGTTCTTTCTCTTAATGTTTCTGAAACAAACTTATTTGTATCATAGTATTTTTGATAAACTTGTTTTCTATATTTACCAATTATTTCAATTTTAGATTTTGTCGATGGTATATGCAAAGATAAGAAATCAGTATTAATTCTATCGTTAATATTAATTTCGAAATATCTATATAATCGTTCAACATAATTTTTTACGCAACTTAAGAACAATTCATTAAACATTAATGAATATTCGGGAATAATTAAATGAATTGCTGAATTTCTTATACCATTTATAATTTCTAAATTAATTCTAACATTATCTTTATTATTTGTCATAACTTTTTTAATTAATGCATCGAGAGCTAATGTTCTATTTACTGATTTCGATTTTTTATAATATATGCTATCTCCATTTTTTAATAAAAATGCTTTTAGCATTAATTCCCATGCATTGCAAATAAAAATAACAAATCCTCCACATTTAATGTAATTGTTGGCTTATTATACAATTCTATTGCTAACAAAAAAGAATCTTGGCTTTTATTTATCATCAAATTAATTAATTTTTGATTTTCTTTAGACACTTTTTTTTGTTCCATATCTTCTTACCTCTTATATAATTAATATATTGACATTTATATCATATTTTATTTTTAATATTAAATAGGTTTATTTTTTTATAATAAATAACTTCTTTTTGTTTTAATATTATCAAAAATTACTTATTCAACTAACAAAATTAACAAAAAATAAAAAAATTATATTTTCTTCTTGATTTTTAATAAATAATATGTAAAATAGTATTTACCCTCTTCAAAAGAGTGTGTTGTATATTTCGGTAATATGGTCCGAAGTCTCTACGCTTAACCAAAATAAATTAAGCACTACAAAATAGAAGAAACTACCAATTATTTTCCTTTGCAAACCCTTATAAATTATATATTGTTTCTTCTAAATATAAAAAACAGGACTAATAAATTTCGTCCTGTTCTTTTTTTATTTTGTAGTAAATATTAATATAATCAAATATTTTTTTATCAATAAATGGAAATACATTTTGTTTCATTAATTTTTTTATTCTATTAAATTCATGATTAACAACTTTATCTAAATCATCAGGATAATGATATTTTTCTTTATGATATAAATATTCTTTTTTATCTAATTCTAAAATTGATTTGTCTGGGAATAATTTCAAATCTAAATCGTAATCGATATATTCTAAAGTATGGCCATCTTCAATAGTAGGAGAAGCAATATTGCAATAATAACAAATATTATCACCTCTAACCATCGCTATAACATTAAACCAATTATGTTTAAAATAAATAGAAACAGCAGGCTCTTTAGTATACCAAATTCTACCATCACACTCAACTACTCTTGATGCACATGAACCAGTAACAATATAGTCGTCATTTGCATCAATTACCATCATATTATCCCAAGTACGATGAAGTGAGCCATCATGTTTATATGATTGAGTTCTTATCCATGATCCTATATTTGTCTTATCCATAAACTACTTTGCCAATTTTTTCATTATATCAACCATTACATCAACATCTTGAGTGTATCTAGTTAAATCTTCTTTATTAACTGGATCAAGAAGTGGTACACTCATAACACTATCGGCATAAGAAAAAGCAAAACCAATTTTTTCTTCTGTAATAGAAATGAACATATCTAATAATTGATCATTAACAGAATATTTTTCTAAATCTTCTTTTATTTCATTTAAAATATTACTAACATCAAAATTTGAATAAACAACAAATTTATCATCTAATAAACCTTCAACAACATTAAGATTATCAATATCTGTTGGTAAATTAAGACTTTTACCTTTTAAATAAATAATTGCTCTACCTTCACTAGTTAATGATTTATCAAAAGAAAATAATTTACCTAAAAATACAATATAATCTTGTTTAGACCCATCTTCTTTAGTGCCATGTGTTTTAATAATGTTATCTCCTGCTACAAAAGAAATACCATTAAATTTTCCTTCAATATAATCTCTACCACCAACATAATAAATATCTTTAAATAATCTTAAATTTTTAAATGTATCTTCTGGTAATTTAATTTCATAATTAAATTTAACATCACTAAATAATGTATCTCTAGTAATATAAGAATCTAAATTAGTAAAATAATCATTAACAACTTTAGTAGACTCAATATTTAATTTATCTTTAATTTTCTTTTGTGAAACAAATAAACCAACTAAATAAACTACTACTAAAGCAATGGCAACACCAATAAAAGTTGGATTGTTGCCAAAAACAAATAATAAAACTAAAATAATCGCCATCATACTAAACATAATGATATTACTAATTCTTCTAATTTTTTTATAACTTGTAGAAAATTTAGTTTGATTATCAACAGTTGTATCATATAATGAATCAAAAACTGTTACATCATTTCTTTCATATAATGTTTTTGTGTCTAAAACATTTGTTTCAGTTTTTATTTCTTCTTTATTATTTTCTTTTTGTTCATTTTCTTTTAATGATTCTTCATTAACATTGATATCTTTTTCTTCCATCTTGAGTACCTCATTAGGTTAATTATACATTTTATTATGCTCAAATAAAATATATTTAAAAGAAAAACAAGTTCTTTCGAACTTGCCTCTATTTTGTTAAATCATAATATCCCAATGTAATAAACATTCCACCACTATAAACATTCAAATAATCACCTTTAAATATATTATCATTTTTATTTACCATTACTGGATTGTTATTACTATCTAATTTATTAAATAAGCCTTTGCCATTAGTATATGCATAACTATTCTCTTCTGTTGTTCTAAATATAGCTTGTGCATCTTTTGGTGTATTTTGATATAATTTTGCAAAATTCTCATCAGTTTCTCCATAATCCATTGTTTTATTATCAAAAGAAATTGACCCACTTATTTTTTGTCCAATAGATAAGCCTGCATCTCCACCAGACTTATTCACACAAATTAAATTAAATTTTACAGCACTATCATCATTCTTTAAAAATGTTTTTCCTCCAAAAAAATTAAACAATTGATCCATTCCTTTGACTTGCAAAGCCAATGCAGAAGCACCAGTAAACAAATTAAACCAGCCTTCAGTTCCAGCTACCCAGTTTTCTAATTTGGAGTTATTAATAATTGATTTGCCTATATGCGTATCTTCTTTATTTGGATTAACATGATCTTGAATAATAATAGGTCCGCCTGCTCCAGTCATTTCTGAATTATTAATTTCAACATTCCCACCCCAGTTATAAATAAAACTATTAAAATTATCATATTCTTTTGAATCATTTATTGTATATTTAGCTTTTTTATATTCAGCAAAATTAGTAATAAACCAACATCTTGAAATCATGTTATTAAAGTTAGTTACCATATGACCACCTTTATGGAAAATAATACCTCCTCCTAAAGATGTATCTTCTTGTCTACTTGCATTACCAATAACTGTTAAATCAGAAATATTAAATATATATTTTTTATCATCTTCATTTATATTTCTTGTTTTAAATAAAGCTACATGAGATATTACTTCACTTTTATCTCCAGCTTCAAAACCTTTATCACTTTGCTTTTTTACAAGCGGTAATTCCCTAGCATCTAATGTAAAATAATTACCATATAAAGAGAATGTTTCATCTTTATCTTGAAAATTACGATGATAAATACCTTCATATTGATCTTTTAGTGAACCGACATATTTATTAATAATTGCAGTTCCTTGTCCTTTTAAATCTTCAGCAGAATACATAAAATATGAAGGAATATCATCTTTAGTAATAGATATATTGTTTTGTAAAACTAAAGATTTAATTTCACCTTGATAATTTAAATTATTTTCAGTCATGAAATTTGACCAAGCATCTTTTGTTGTAGTTAAATTATTATTAAAATAGCCTAATTCTTTTGCGTTATAAACATTAAATCCATCAACTACAACAACTTCTAACGTTTTAGTAAATTGATTAATTTTTTCACTAGGCGCGTCAGTAGGAACAACCGAAATTTTAAATGTTTTTCCAATTGCTTGCTCATTAAAATCTAAATCACAAGTAGTAGTATCAACATTATCAAGATATTGAGTTGTATCTTCTACTTTTGTATATTCATTGCCATTTTTAATTTCTAAAGATATATTAAAAATAGTGTCATCTTTTGCAACAGGAAATTTTTTATCATTAACAGAAACAGCATAATGGACTATTGGTCTAACATTGAAAGCATTATCATCCCCAACATAATAAGGTTTTTTTCTATTAACAAATTCTTCTTGTTTATTTGTTTTTTCTTCTTTATTAGATAAAGAATCTGTAATTGATTTTTTTTGATCAACACCAGCCATTTCAATTGGTCCATTTAAAGTACCATTTGAAGAAATTGATTGACTTGATGATTGACTTGATGATGTATCGCCATTACAACCTACCATACCAATTAATGATAATAAAAGAGGTATAACTAATAAATTTTGTTTTTTCATTTTAATCTCCTATTCTATATTACATATAATAATATCATTTTTTCACATTGTTTTCCATCAGTTGATTTAACATAAATAGTTAATGCTCCAGCTCCACCTTCTAAAAATGTTAAAATAGCTAAATTGTTATCATCATATTTTGTTAATTCAACATTTTCACTTGATGATCCTTCAATGCTATAATCAACATGACTTTTAGTTGCATTATCAGGAATTACATTACTTTGAATTTCTAATTGAAGATTTACTTCATAAGGAATATAGCAATAATAATCATAAGTAATATCTCCTACTTGTACATCTTCACTGATATCATCTTCATGATTTTTAATAATGCAATTTATATCAGTAACATATATAACTTCATCATAAACACGCATTTGTAATCCCAAAATACCTACTATTACGATGGATATAATATAAACTAAACTAATTAATAATACAACAGATTTCTTCATTTTTATATCTACCTTTCATAATAATAAGCCTTAATCTTTAATAAAAACATTAATAAAAATGATCCAAATATAAATAAACTTAATATAAATATTTTTACACTACCAAATATAAATGAGCCACTTGAAGAATATGATTCATTTAAAAATACATAAGAAATAAAGGCTATTGCAAATGACATAATAAAGGCTACTAAAGTTGATTTATTTTCATTAGGATTAGATATTTCATCTCCAATAGTTGCATATTGTTCATTTTGAGGATTCATAATATCTAAAGTAGCGCTATAAAAGATATGTCCATATTGAATTAATAAAATTGCTAAAGCTAAAAATATAGATTCAACTATACCTATTTTAGTAAAACTAGCAAAAATTGCTACTGAAACAATTATACTAATAACAGAATAAACAAGATTAAATAATAATTTTGCAACTAATGCTCCTAATGGGTTAATAGGTTTAGTTTTTTTAATATAGCCTGCTCTACCTTCTTTACTATACAAAGTAGCAATCATACTATTACTTGCTAGTAATGGTAATAATATTAACAAAATATTAAAAGCATAAGTCATAATTTCACCACTTAATTTTGTATTCATTGCAGCAAATAGATTATTTAATAATAAAATCAAAATAGGAATTATAATATAAACAATAAAATAATTACCTGAAAATTCTATACTTCTAAAATTAATTCTAAATTCTTTATTAGCAAAAGTAACAAATGGTTTTCTAACAATATTTTTTTGTTCACTATCAAAAACTAGTTTATCAAATTCAAATGATTTACTTAACATTTTAAAGAAAATTGGTTTAATAACAAAATAAGCAATTCCTATTAAAACACCTACAAAAGCAATCAATGAAGCAAATGAAGCCAATGTATACCAATTAAATCTATAATTCAAAGAATTAGTCCTATATGATCCAGTAAATACATATACCACATAACATAAAATACCTATATTCTTTTTAAAATTAACTAAGAAATTCTTAATCGCATTTCTAATACTAGGCCATTGATTAATTAAATCAATATTTTCAGGAATTAAATTAATTAAATAAACTACTCCCCAAATAATTAAACCTAAACTAATAATTATTACTATTAATTCAATAATAGAATATTTATCTAAAAATCTTTTAACATAAATAAAAGGAATAGATAAAAAAGAACCAATTAAAACAGGAATAGCAATAATAAATATTAAAGGAATCCACATCCAAAATAAAACACCTATTGATAATTGTCCACTCATGCATCCCATAATTACAAAGCCTAAAGTAATTGGAATTAATAAATTAAAACTTTTCTTTAATTCATAAAAATAATAAACAATTAATTTAGAGAAAAACAATAATGAACTTGTTACTGGAAATGTTGCTAAAACTTTATTATCATCAGATAAATATAAATTTTTTGTTAATCCAATCGTACATGAAATAATAGTTAAAACAATCATTACACTATAAAAAACAATTAATATATCTATGAGTTCAGAATAATAAAATAAGCCTATGAACTGACATAAATAAATTAAAGCTATACTTAAACCAGTTATGATAATAAACTGTAATAAACTTAATACTATCTTTTGTATGCGTGATTTTGTCGTACTTAACCAAGAAAAATCAAGTTTATCTCTAATTTGCATTAATACTAGAGCTTTTAATCTATTCATCTTTATTTTTCCTCTAATTTTTCACCAATAGTTTGCAAATAAAATTCTTCTAAAGATAATCCACTTTGTTCAATTTCTTCAACAGTTTTAACACATAATATTTTACCTTTTTTAATAATAGCTACTCTTTGACATAATTTTTCAACAATATCAATAATATGAGAAGAAAAGAAAACAATATTACCTTCTGCAGCATGTTGTTTCATACATTCTTTAACCTGGAAAATGCTTGTAGGATCAAGACCAGTTAATGGCTCATCAAGAATCCATACTTTAGGATTATGAACTAATGCTGCCATAATAGTAATTTTTTGTTTCATACCATGAGAATAAGTTTTAATTTTATTATCAATAGAAGATTCTAATTGGAATAATTTAATATATTTTTCAAGTCTAGCATCTCTATCTTCTTGGGACACTTCATAAATATCAGCAATATAATTTAAATATTCTCTACCAGTTAATTTTTCATATAAAGCATAATGATCAGGAACAAAGCCAATTAAGCTTTTAGCTTGAACTGGTTGTTTAGCACAATCAAATCCACATATTTCAATACTACCTTCAGTAATAGGTTGAATTCCAACTGTACTTTTAATAATAGTGGATTTACCTGCTCCATTAGGTCCTAAAAAACCAAATATTTCTCCACCATATACTGTTAAAGAAGCATCTTTTACTGCATAAATTTTACTAGAAGCATATTTTTTAGAGAAATGTTTCAATTCATATTTAATTCCAGCATCTTTTTCCATAGGTTCATCTAAACTCCTTCCATTTAAAGCAGATTTCAAAGCTATTTGATCTATTTTAATTGCTCTTAATTTTAACATTAATTCATAATGAGAATCAGCAATATTAAAACCTAATTCATAAATAAACCATACACCAAAACCTAATATAATATAAACAATAAAGAATATTAATTGATATAGTGGGTGGAAAGTTAATTTTAAATTACTAATATTAAATGAAACTGATATATTATATAAATCTTCAGCCCATCTACCTAATTTGTCCGCAATGAAATCGGAATTAATAAAGAAATAATCAACTTCATGTCCCATTGCAGTAAATAAAACATTCATAAATAAAGCTAATATATAATACACAAAGAACCAAATCATTGAATAATAATATTCTTTTATTTTTGGTCTTGCAAATTGTTTCAATCCTACACATAATATTGGCATACCAAAAGCAATTGCATGGTTATACCAAAATTGTAAAAAATAAGGACTAAAAATATTAATAGTAGTAGAATAATTAGGTAATACCATAGCAAGTAAAGCACCTAACACATTAATAAAATAAGTAAAATAAAATAATTTTTTCGGTTTAAATATTAAACATATTGGCATTAAAAACATTGCAGTATTACATAAATGGAATGGCCATGTCCAAGGTTTTAACAAAGAATCATATTTATAAAAAGTCATAAAACCAATAAGTGTACCTAAAGAAATAAATGTTAAAGAAAAATTAATTACATCTCTATGTTTATTTCTTAAACCAAAATACAATAAAAATGGAATTGCTATTGCAAATAAATAAATACACATACGATGTTCTATATGCAAATCAACAAATCTAAAGCCAGGGAAAGCTTCACCAAATAAAGTTCTTAAAAAATAAGGTGGTAAAGTAGCAATATTAAATAATAAGAAAGAAATTATGATAGAGAAAACATCTTTTTTTGTTAACTTTCTTGAACTATCATATTGATTATATTTAACTTCATTAGCTAATTCTTTTTCAAAAACATTTACACTAATATTTTTAACAATATCACCATCATTAGCGTTAATTGTTACATTTGCTTTACCTTCTTTATTTGCTTTAATTTTATAATCAATATCATCATTATTCTTTTTGATAAAACTAACAACATTTTCATTATTAGAAGTACATTCTAAAGAAGTTAAATTATAATTTTTAGGTAAAAATTTTGATTTAACACTTAAAGCAGAATTCAACGCTAAAACAGTAAAATTATTATGTTTATTAGGATATATATCTTTAATCCAATAATAAATAGATAAAGCAATAGATAATCCTATTTCTATTGGATATAAAATAGATAACCAAGTAATACCACCTTCATTATTAAAGAAGCCAAATCCTTGTGACATTATTAAAATTTGATCCATAAAGCACAAACAAAAAACCATAATTGGTAAAGAAACAAATTTCACTAAATATTTAATCACTCTAAAATGATAAAATGGTCTCATGCAAATAAATAATAAACATGTTATTTCAAACCAAATTAAAAAATTGCTTATTATACCTAGAGCAGGATTAATTAATCCATCTTTAACTTGTGTAATATTAATAAAATAATCAGTATCACCATATATTTGAGCATCTTTAAAGCACATAAATCTCATTAAAAAAATAACAATTAATAAAATTGATAAAGCTCGATCAATAAAATTAATTTGTTTATTTGGAAAACGAAAATGTACAATCATAATATATATGACAAAAACAAGTGCACATATAATACCTATCAAATATGACATATAAATCCTCTAATTCTTTTCAAATTTACTTTCACATTATAACACAGCTAAAAGTTCTTATCAATAAACTATTCTTAACTTACTTTTAGCAAAGAAAGTATAATCTTTCAAAGATAATTTTCCATTAAAATGAATAAAAATAATTAATAAACATATATTTAAACTAGTTAAAGGAGATTTATATGGAACGAATACAACCACCGCCAAATTATTATGGAGCACCTTATCCAAACACTGAGCCTTCTCCATATCCACCTCAAATGAATCCTTATCCTCAAGAAGGATACCCTCTTCCAAATAACAATCAAAGAACAGGAGATGTTACTCAACCAATTGAAGAATTTTACGAATCATTTAATAAACTTGTATCTTCAAATTTAGGTCGCCAAGTTAATGTTCATTGTTCATTTACTGATTCAACTGCTTGGCATGATAAAGAATTTATTGGAGTGCTAGCTTCAGCTGGTGATAATTATATTATAGTTTTTGATAAAGAAAAAAATAGACATTATCTTATTGTTGGAGTTTATATCGATTATATTGAATTTTTCGATAAAATCACTATGGATGGTGTTACAACCAAATAAAAAATTCACTACAAAGTGAATTTTTTTAATTAACCCAATTTATTTCATTTAAACCATTCTTTAATAAAAATTCATTAGTTAATTTAAAATGATTATTATTAAAGAATCCATTATAAGCTGATAAAGGTGAAGGGTGAGCAGAAGTTAAAATCAAATGTTTAGGATTATGAATATATTTCATAACACTTTTAGCTGAATTTCCCCATAAAATAAATACTTTTGGTGATGGATCATTATCTAACGCTAAAATAACATCTTCAATTAAATGCTCATAACCATAATTTTGATGTGACATTGGTTCATTTTTTCTAACTGTTAATAAAGAATTTAATAATAATACACCTTGTTTAGCTAAATATGTTAAATCACCATTTTGTTTCATTTTTACATGATATTCATTTTCTATCTCTTTATAAATATTTTTTAAAGATGGTGGTAATATAACATTTTCAGGTACAGAAAAAGCAAGTCCCATAGCTTGATTTGGATTATGATATGGATCTTGTCCCATAATTACAACTTTAACTTGATCAAAAGGAGTTAATTTAAAAGCATTTAAAATCAAATGATATGGAGGATAAACAATTTTAGATTTATATTCTTCCATTACTTTTTCATGTAACGCTATATAATAAGCTTTTTTCTTTTCTTCTATAAAAAATTCTTTCCAATTATTAATCATTTTTTCGCACTTTCACTAATAGGTTTAATATCTTTTTTTACTTTATTTTTATCAATTTTTGGCTTTAATGGTTTAACAATTTTCTTTTCTTCTACTTTTTTATCTTGTTTATATTCCATTGCTTTAACAGGTTTTATTGGTTTTTTTACTGCAATTTCTTCTTTTTCTTTACTAGACATAGCTAAAGAATTATTGTTTGTACCAAGAATATAATCAACAACTTTTTTTCGATCTTCATTAACATTAATTGGCTTAATATTTTTATTAAAATTATTTTTTTGTTGAACTTTTAAAGGTTTAATTTCTTCTTTTTTTATTTCTTTAATTTCTTTTTCTTCTTTAAGAGGTGAAATTAATTTAATTTCTTTTTTAGTATCAATAATTTGAGGTTCAACTTTTTCTTCTTGAGTATAATTTGAATTATCAAAATCATTAATAGGAGCATTATTTTCTTCTTGATAAGGTAAAGGTGAAGAATTTTCTTCAATAACATCTATATTATATTTTTTAACTTTATCTTCAATATCTAAAGAAGTCATATAATCAGGTTGATATTTTTCAAATGTTATTTCTTCATTATCTTCTTTTTCGTTATAATAATCTTCCTCTTCTTCAATAGTCTCAATAATTGGTTCTTCTTCTAAGATAATATCATGTTCTTCATCACCAACAAAATGAACTTGTCTAGTAAATAAAGGTTCTTGCAATTCATTATCTTCTTCATGAACAACACCTAAATCAGTTACACCAGTTGAAATATCATCAATATAATTTTGTTCTGGAGTTTGATTATTTTCATTATTTTTAAATTCATTAATTGGTTTATTATCATTAGCAATAGCTTCAACATTATTTTCTAATTCTGGAATATCATTTTCATCATTAAATAAAGTTCTATTTTTTTCTGATATTCTATTTTCTTTTTCACCTTTTTTCCAAGCTTTTAATTCGATATTTTCTAATTTATTAATATATTTTGCTTTGCATTTTTTAGCTCTCTTTTTTGCACGAGCTTTTCTATATGGTTTAGCAAACAATGAACCTATTGCCCAGAAAATAACTAAAATTAAAATCATGCCTACTATTAAAATTATCCATTCAATTTGTTTAAATTTAACAGTATCAACAATTAAATTCATAAATTTAATATATTTAGCAACTACTCTACTAATAAAATAACCGATTGTACCTAATCTACTAGCAACTTTACTATATAAATCTAAACAAGCAATATTACTAGAAGCATATTTATCTACTACTTCAGAAAAATAAGTTATATCATTAAAAGTTACTGCATTTTGAACAGTAAAAATTTTATCTAATCTAATTATAATAAATAAAGCAAATAAACCTAATTCTATAAATGCAAAAAATATTCTCCAGCCTGGAAATCTTCTTTGATATAATTTCCATTCAAAACGAGATTTTTCTTCATCAGATAAAGTAATAATATCTCCATTTAAAGCTTTATTTAATTTTCTTTTTCTAATTGATTTTCTTATTAAAATTATTATTCCAAATAATAAATACCAAATTATAGAAAATAATATAAATCCAATTAAATAAATAATTAAATCACAAAACCAATGAGGTATTGAATTTAAAAAATTATCAGGAAAGTAATTCTTAAAATAATTTAAAATATTATCAATATTTGAATATATATTTTCAAAAAAAGGAATGGCATTGATAATTGGATTTTTAAAAGCATCTATTTCAAAAGTAAATAGAAGTGCAAAACTAGTTATAAATATAATAATTAAACCGATTAATCTTTTCATATTTATTTTCCTTATTTAAAGTATACTTGATATTTTTTTATTAATCAATCTTTTAAAATTTATTAAAAGTTGTTACTCAACACTTTTTAAACTTTCAACCATATTTATTCTTTTTAAATTAAAATGAGCAACAATGTTAACTATTATTGTAAAGACAATAGTTAAAATAGATGCATATAAATAACTTATTGGTTCAATAGTTCTTATAAATCTAGCAGCTTCTATTTCCACAGTTGATAAAGTTACCATTGTTAAAAAATAACCTGCAAATAAGCCAATAGCAATACCGAATATTGTAATAATAATATTTTCTTTTGTAATATAATTATCAACTTCTTTATTATAAAAACCTAACACTTTTAAAGTAGCAATTTCTCTTTTTCTTTCTTGAATATTAATATTAGATAAATTATATAAAACAATAAACGAAAGCATAGAGGCTAATAAAATTAAAATAATAACTACACTATTTAATGATTTTAACATATTACTTGCACTTTCTTTAGCTTGAGATTTATATGTTACATTAATTACTTTTTTTGTAGACAATAAATTTCTAGCCAAATCATTTTGTTCTTCTTTAGATAATTCTTTAGTTTTTAAAACAACCATATTAGGATTAAATTCTCCACCATTATTAATAAATGTTGCAGTATTTATAAATATATAATGTTTAAAATAATTTTTGCATACTCCAGATATTTCATAAGAATATTCTTTGTTATTTAAATCAAAAAAATTAATTGTTTGACCTATATTATAATTATTTAATTGAAACATTTTATCAGTAACAACAACTTTGTTTTCTTCCAAAGGTAAACTTTCATTAGAATTTAAATCCTCTAGATTAATAAAATTATGTAATGCATCAATATTATCACTAATAACTAAATTAGCATCTAATCCATCAATTTTTACAGTTAAAAATTCCATTTTAGTATGAGATACAATTCTTTCATCATTAAATATATTATCATCTATGTTTTTATCAGTTATATAAGCCATTGCATCATATGTTAAAATCTTATCAAAACTTTCATTAGGAGTTGCTAAAATACCATCTCTTAAACCAAATCCAGATAAAATTAAGGCAGTACAGCCAATAATACCACATAAAGTAACAGTTACTCTTTTTTTGTATCTAAATAAATTTCTTATAGTAATTTTATTAGAGAAACTTATCTTACTCCATAATTTTGGAAACTTTTCTAAGAATATTTTTTTACCATTTTTAGGAGCTTTAGGTCTCATAAGATCACATGGTTTTTCCTTAACAACTTTTAAAACAGTTATAACACTTGTACCACATATACAAATAAATGAAATAAAGAAACTTAATAAAGTTGATAATGTATTAAATGTAAAATTAAAATTACTAACTGCAAATAAAATCGTATAAATATTAAAAATCATGTAAGGAATAATAATTAAACCTAATGCACTTCCAAGTAATCCTCCTATTAAAGTTGCTAAAGAAGAAAATATAACATATTTTTTTAATATATACCAATTAGAAAAACCTAAAGATTTAAAAGTACCAATTTCTAGTCTATCTTCTTCAACCATTCTATTCATTGAAACTAAACTAACTAAAATAGCTACTGCAAAAAATAAAGATGGGAATAAAATAGCTAAATTAGCAATACTATTAGCGTCATCAATATATTCACTATAAGTGGTATAATCAGTTCTATCCATAATATTCCAAGTAGAAGTTATATTATTTTTTTCTTTTACTTTTTCAATATTATCTTTAACATTTTCTACTAAAGAAACATATTTTTTTGAAGAAGTAATTTCTTCTTTAGCGCCTTCAACAGTCATATAAATAGAACTATAAATATGTAATTTATTTAAAGAAAAACATTCTTTAGATGCAAAAGAATAATAATTTATAGTTCCTGCTCCTACTAAAGTATTACCTCTTCCAGGAGATGTATTAGTATTATTAATATATAAACTACTTTTACATGTTCCAACAATAGTTACTTCATTATTTAATAATAAATAACTATTAACTTTTAAAGTATCATTAATATTTAAATTTTTATCTTTTAATAATTTTTCTTCAACAACTATTTCATTATCGTTAGATGGCATTCTCCCATCTATTAATTCAACTTTATTAATTTTATTAGATAAAGAAGAAATATTTAAAACAAATTCAGCATCTTCTACTTTGATTAAAAAATCATTTGAATAACTTCCTTCAATATCTTTAATACCATTTACTTCTGATAATAATTCTAAGTCAGTATTTTTTAATCCACCACTAGAAGCAATTTTTATATCATAATTATTATAAGTATCATAATAATTATCTAATGTCTTAATCATATCTGGGGAAGTAGCTTGTAATCCAGAAAAAGTAAATACACCTAAAAAGCTCATTACCATTAACGATAAAAAGCGAGGGAATAATCTTTTTATTGTTACTAAAGCGTTTTTTAAAATATTATCTTTTACCATTCTATTTCCTCAACTGGTGTAGGATTATCATTAATAACTACTTCTTCTACTTGACCATTTCTAAATTTAATAATTTTATCTGCCATAGGCGCAATTAATGTATTATGAGTAATAATAATTACTGTCATATTTTCTTTTCTACAAGTTTCTTCTAATAATTTTAATATTTGTTTACCTGTTTTATAATCAAGTGCACCAGTAGGTTCATCACATAATAATAATTTAGGTTTTTTAGCTATTGCTCTAGCTATTGAGACTCTTTGTTGTTCTCCACCTGATAATTGAGAAGGAAAATTATTTAATCTATCACCTAATCCTACTTTTTCTAACATTGTTTTAGGATCTAAATGATCTTTACATAATTGAACTGCTAATTCAACATTTTCTAAAGCAGTTAAATTTTGCACTAAATTATAGAATTGAAAAACGAAACCTATATCAAGTCTTCTATATTCAATTAATTGTTTACTATTTAAAGTTGTAATTTCTTTATTATCTACTTTTAAAGATCCACTAGTAGCAGTATCCATACCACCAAGTAAATTTAAACAAGTAGTTTTACCAGCTCCAGAAGCTCCTAAAATACAAACAAGTTCACCTTTATCAATAGAAAAAGAAACTCCGTTTAAAGCTTTTATTTCTACTTCACCCATTTGATAAATTTTATATACATCTTTCAATTCAATATACGCCATAACAAAACCTCTAACAATAATTATTTTATATTATTAATTAAAAAAAAGAATTAAAAATATTCTTTTTAATTCAATTTAATATTGATTTTTCATTTTTAAATGGGAGTCGATTTCTCTATTTATAGATTTATTTTTTTCTACTTCTCTTTTATCGTATAATTTTTTACCTTTAGCTAAAGCAATTTCAACTTTAGCTTTCCCATTTCTAAAATAAATTTTACTAGCCATAATAGTAAAGCCTTTTTCTTGAACTTTACGATTATATTTTTCAATTTCTTCTTTATGTAATAATAATTTCCTAGTTCTAGTAGGTTCATGATTAAAAATATTACCTTTATCATATTGAGCAATATTCATTCCTAATATAAACATTTCTCCATTTCTAATAATGACATAAGAATCACTTAAAGAAGCTCCATTAACTCTTAAAGATTTAATTTCTGTTCCTTGTAAAACAATTCCACATTCTAAAAAATCACTTAAAAAATATTCATAACTAGCTTTTTTATTATTTGCGATGATTTTTATTCCTTCTTTTTCCATGATTTTCCCTCTTATTCATTTTCATTTTATTTAATAAAGCAAAAGTTATTTGATATTTTTGTAAATCAACATTAGTACATATTACTTTTACTTCATCACCTAAATGAAATACTTTGCCTTTTCTTACTCCATAAGCTCTATATGTTTCTTCATCAAAAATAAAATAATCACCATAAATAGATTCAAATGGTATTAATCCTTGTATTCCGTTTTCTATTTCAACAAATAAACCAGCATTTGACATTGAAACAATTGTACTAACAAATTCATTACCTAAATAATTCATCATATATTTACAAGATAATAAACTTTCAACAGTTCTTTCTATTACTAATGCCCTTCTTTCTCTAGTAGAACATAATTGAGCTTCAGTAGCTAAATGAGCTTTTTCTTCATCTGAACATGTTTTATTATTATTAACAATATATTTATTAATTAAACGATGTACAATTAAATCTGGATATCTTCTAATAGGAGAAGTAAAATGAGTATATGATTTACTTGCTAAGCCAAAATGTTTCTTATTTTGAATAGAATATTTAGCCTTTGCTAAACATCTTAATAATAATGATGATAGAATCTTTTTATCCTTTTCTTCAATATTATTTAAATATTTAGATATTTCTAAAGGTGTTACTTTTAATGGATCAACACTCAAAGGATAACCTTTAGCTAAAGATATTCTCATAAATGTTTCTAATTTTTTGGCTTTAGGATTTTCATGAATACGATACACCATTGGTAAATCCATTTTTTCAATAGTAGAGGCTACTACTTCATTAGCTTTAATCATTAAATCTTCAATTAATTTTTCACCAACATCTTGTACTCTTTTTTTAACTTCTAATGGTGTACCTTCTTGATCTAATACAAAATTTAATTCAGTTGAAGATAAATCTAATCCACCATTTTTTTCTCTTTGTTTTCTTATAATAGAACTTACTTCTTGCAAAGAAATAAGCATTTTTTCTAAATCATTATATTCAGTTTTTTCATATCTAGTTTTATTTAAAAATTCATTTACATAAGTATATGTTAAACGATGTTTAGAATTAATTATGCCTTTACAAATATGAGTAGTTAAAATATGTCCTTGTTCATCAATACTAAATAAACAAGATGTAACTAATCTATCTACATGAGGATTAAGAGAACAAATCCCATTTGATAATTCAAAAGGTAACATTGGCACTACTCTATCTCTAACATATAAAGAAGTAGCTCTATTTAATGCTTCTTTATCAATATTAGAATTTTCTTTTACATAATAAGAAACATCTGCAATATGGACTCCTACATAATAAATATCATCCACTTTGCATACTTCTACTGCATCATCAAAATCTTTTGCATCTTCTCCATCAATAGTAACAATTAAATGGTCTCGATAATCTTCTCGATTAATTAAATCTTCTTGATGTACTTCACTAGGAATATTTTTTATTTCTTCAATTACTTCACTTGGAAAATTTAATGGAGCGTTATTAAATAAAATAATTCTTGCCACATCCATTCCAACATCAGTTTTATCACCAATAATTTCAATAACATCTAAAAAAGCACTTTGAGAAGTAATTTTTTTTATTTTTGCTCTTACAATTTGTCCATTATGAACACTAAATTTACCTTCATTTAATAAAAACAAAAATGATGGTTGAGCAATCTTATCCACCAATAAAATCTTACTAGAACCATATAATTTAACTTCACCAACTAATTCTTTTCTAGCTCTTTTAGTTACTTTTATAACTTCATATTCATCTTTTTCATAAGCATTTGAAATCTTTTTTAATAAAACACGATCATCTAAAAAAGCATTTTTTAAATTTTGAATAGCTATATAACAATCTTCATCTTCACTAACATTACCAAAAGCAAATTTATCTTTAATAGAAACAATAGTAGCGGGTACTAAATTCAATTGACTAGTTAAATAATATTCATTTTTTATTTTATCAATAAATCCTTGTTCTTCTAATTCTAATAAATTTTTATTAATAATTTCATTATCAATACCAAAAAAACTTATAATTTGATTATAAGTAGGATGAGTATCTTTAATATAATTTAATATTTTATCTAACATATTTTCTCCCAAAATAAAAGGGCCTTTATTTGACCCTTAGAAAAAATATTTAACAATCAAGGCAACAAAGAAGAAAGCAATTCCCATAGCTAAAGTTAATCTTGAAACAATAACTTCGCTTCCTCTTTCTTTTGATCTAGCAAAAATATTCATTTTACTTGAACCAGTAATCGCACCAGATGCACCATCTGATTTACCACCTTGTAAAAGAGTCAATATAATTAAACATACAGATATAATAACTAAGACGATTTCCATTTTTGTCCTCCAAATTACTATTAACTACTTAATAATACACTATTTGTTATTAAAATAAAATTTATTTTTCACTTTTTCATGATTATTTTGTTGGATTATTTTCTATTTTATCATTATTTTCATTAATTTTATTTTTTTCATCATCTTCTAAAGTAATTTCCATAAATAATTCATACATACAGTCAACTTTACATGCTTTAGAAATAAAATAAGCCATAAAGATAGTTATTGCAGCAATAGGTAAAATAATTAAACCATGTAAATAATCTCCTGTACCATTTAATATTGCTGAATAAATAAGAGCTAAAGAAGTTAAAGGAGTTTTTGTTACTACTCCAAAAAACATACACATAGAAACTAAGACAACAATCGGTTCTAAATCCATAGATAAATTAAACCAATCATTACAACATAAAAATACTATTTGTCCACTTATTGCCCCTAAAGTTAAAATAGGTATAACTAAACCACCAGTAACTTTTCCACTACCACATAAAATTGTAATAGCAAATCTAAATAAGAAAATTAATATAACAATCCAAATAATATTATAAGTGCCAATATTTTTAATTAATACTCCTCCACTTCCCATTAAAGGTAAACAAGTAATATTCAAAATAATAACTAAAGCAAATAATGCATATCCTCTATTTTTTATAAAGAAATTATTTTTATATTTAGTAAATAATCTTTTAACAAATTCAATAGATTTAGCAAAAGCCATACCTAATAAACTATTTATAACTACTAATATAAAAAACACATAATAATCATTTAAATTTGGCATTTCTACTACATTAAAACTTAACAAATGATGATGATTTATTAATCCACATACAAAATAAGCAGATACCATCATTATTAAAGTTCTTAATAATAATTGTGGGTTAAATTTATGTAATGATTCTTCAAATATATATAATATTCCTGCAATTGGAGATAAAAATGCACATCCAAACCCAGTTCCACAAGCCATTGCTGTTTGATCACTATCTTCATTTTTTGATACATCTTGTATCATTTTTGATACTTTACCAGCCATAACAACAGATGGTCCTTCACTACCTAAAGGGAAACCAGCAAAAGTAGAAATAAAAGAATTTATAGCCATAAATAATATTTCAAATTTCCATTCAATTTTCTTTTTCCCTCTTATACCTAATTCAATATTAGGAATACCAGATCCATCTACTCCAGGAAAATATTTTAAAATGAAATTATTAGCAATAGCAAATCCAATACTTACAATTACTACTACACAAACCAACAATATAGATTCATTTCCATATAAATATCTTGATAAAGTAGTAACATTAGTAACAATTAATTGATATAAGCCTACTACTAAACCAACACAAACACCAATAATTAATGTTTGTAATAATTTAAACATATATTTTTTAAAATCTTCTTTAGTAATCTTTTTCATAACGAATATATTACTCTTTTAATATATTTTTGTCTAATAATTTAATTAAAATTATTTTTTTAATTTTAATTTTATTTGTATAAAACGCATTTTTTTATTATCTTATATTTTTATATGTTTATTTTAAACTCCCTTGAAAAAATTCGTTTTTGCAATAAAAACTCCCTTGAAAAAGTCTATTTTATAAAAAATTTAATATAAATATGTTCAAAATGAACTTAACCCCAAAAGTTGGACTAAGAATAAAATCTAATTAGATATTACACTTATTAAGGATTGTTGTCTATATTGAATAGGCG